>OLZG01000875.1_pt1 | contig 13505 bp, 9 predicted proteins | sample 1644401 | NCBI WGS metagenome assembly OLZG01 (sample SAMEA103958119, study PRJEB25191) | human gut metagenome | biome: human-associated habitat [ENVO:00009003]; feature: intestine environment [ENVO:2100002]; material: feces | place: Germany | collected 2013/2015
ATCACCGGTATTGTCATGGGAGTAGGATTATTCATCAGCATTTTATCCTTTTATATCCTGATGTTAAGCATCTTCCTGCTGTTGCAAAAGAATACCGTAAAATTGGAAAATCTGCTTCTGATAGGCTATAGCCCCAATCGTGTGGCGCTTCCCTACAATATCCTGACCTGCGGCTTGAACCTGGCGGTACTGATATTGTCTGTCGGCGGAGTGGCATGGGTGCGCAGTTACTATACGGAAATTATCGGCACGCTCTTTCCGCAACTGGAGACGGGGACACTGCTCCCATGCTGGACAGCAGGTTGCCTGCTATGCCTCGCAGTATCTTCTTTGAATATTGTAATGATACGCAGAAAAATCATGAGTATTTGGAAAGGAAGATAAGCGGACCGGTGACTTATATTGCAGGTGCAGCTATCTCTCAGGCTCCACAAAGTACGTATCAAAGCAGACTGAAAGCAAGCAATCCCCTCTTGTTTTGAGATTTATCCCTCGTGTCCACCCCTGAAACAACCGGGAATAATCAGAAAACAAACCGTTGAAAATCCCGCTTTCCCTCATGGATTTTATGCCTTTATAAGGTGTAAAACTTCGTTTTGCAGTTGCGGGCCGAAGAGCCTGCATATGCGGGCCCGACAGCCCGCAACCGGCAACCGCCGGGCCTGCAACTGCAAAACGGGGTTTTACCATAAGCATAACGGTATTTTGCAGAGTCCGGACAAACAAAAACAACGAAGCAAAGCGCTGTTTATCTTCCGGCTTTCCCCGAACAGCCCGTGGAGAATATCCGAATTTACGCGCAAGAATTACAGCGGAATTACGGGACTTATGCAGGACAATACGCCGGACGACCTCAATCTACCGATGGAGAAAGGTATTTTAACAATATTGAAATAAGGGAGGCACAAGGCAGATGTAAAAGCTGTTAATCAACGCATTACGGAGTAAAAGGCAACGGAATGTACCCCAAAAGCGGTGACGACCGATGTTTGGTCGTCACGGTTATAAGGTGTCTTATAACCGTACAACTCCCATATAATCAGCTAATTGAAGTCAAAAGTGACGAGTGATGACAAATGTACCATTATTTGCCGGTTGAGCTTGGGTTATTTTACGCTTACATTGCTAATGAATTCATTTGTCACTGCCTCTTTCAAATCGCGCATCTTCTCTCCGCCGCGTTCTTTACGGCTACGGAAAATATCTACTTCGTTTTGAAAAGGAATACGCACAACCTGCCTCGCACACTCAATAGTCAAGAACTTTTTAGCATCCTTTCTGCTTTCAAACCGATATTACCGGGGCGGCGGTTCATTCCGTATTTTTTGGGAAAGATAACTGTTTCAACTGTTAAAACAGTTTGTCTATTCCGTTTTTTCTGCAAGGAACAATAAAGATGGCTGCCGTTACGGGAACTTTGTAATCCAGCGTAACTTTGACAGCCTCATCCAAAGGTTGTCCCAATACCACTCATTCCGTCTTTTCCGGAACAGCATAAGGAAAGTATAGAGCAAAAAAAAGGAGTACCGCTGTACTCCAACCTTTGTTAACCTTAAATCTAATACTATGAAAAACACATTGCAAAGATACGGACATTTGCTAAATCTGCAAATTATCCAAAGGAAAAGATATGTTTTATAACACCTTTTAAGAAGAAGGACGTTTTTTTTACTTCCTTTTTCAGATAAACGCTTTAAATGTAAAGAGAAATTATATCCTCACAGAATAAAATGAACCGGTTCTTTTTATCTACCCGCAAATTGCATTATCTTTGTAAACGAATTACAAATACTTAGTATATGCCTGACTATGATTTAATCGCCATATTAGGCCCTACAGCATCCGGCAAAACTCCATTTGCCGCCGCGTTGGCAGCAGAACTCAATACGGAAATCATCAGTGCCGACTCCCGGCAAATATACCGGAGCATGGATCTCGGTACAGGAAAAGACCTGGCCGACTACATTGTAAACGGAAGACAAGTACCTTACCACCTTATTGATATAGCCGACCCGGGATATAAATACAATGTATTTGAATACCAGCGCGATTTCCTGAATGCCTACGAAAGCATTAAACAAAAAGGCTGCCTGCCCATTGTATGCGGCGGAACGGGAATGTATCTGGAATCCGTACTCAAAGGATACAAGCTACTGCCTGTACCCGAGAATCCGGAATTACGCAACCGTCTGGCGAATAAATCATTGGATGAGCTGACAGAGGTATTGGCAACCTATAAAAGCCTGCACAATACAACGGATGTAGATACGGTGAAACGCGCCATCCGCGCTATTGAAATCGAAGAATATTATGCTCATACTCCGGTAGACGAGCGTTCGTTTCCACAACTGAACAGCCTCATCATCGGTGTAGACATAGACCGGGAGCTTCGGCGTGAAAAAATCACCCGTCGCCTGCGCCAACGATTGGACGAAGGGATGGTAGACGAAGTACGTCGGCTGATAGCCCAAGGCATTCATCCGGACGACCTTATCTACTATGGATTGGAATACAAATACCTGACACTTTACGTCATCGGCCAACTGACCTACGACGAAATGTTCAGCCAATTGGAAATAGCCATCCATCAGTTTGCCAAACGCCAGATGACCTGGTTCCGGGGAATGGAGAGACGAGGCTTTACCATTCATTGGATGGATGCCCGGTGGCCTATGGAAGAAAAGATAGCTTTTGTAAAGTCAAAACTCAAAGAGATTTAGTATCTTTGACGGCGGCGCCGATTAAACGGCGGATTATGAAAATATTGGACTGATTGAAAGGAACGGATATATGAGTGTAGAACCCGATAAATGGGGCGTAATCTATAACCCCAAAGCCGGAACGCGCAAAGTGCAGAAACGGTGGAAAGAGATTAAAGCATATATGGACAGCAAAGGCGTGTCTTACGACTATGTGCAGTCCGAAGGGTTCGGCTCCGTAGAACGTTTGGCAGGCATACTTGCCAACAACGGTTACCGCACCATTGTCGTGGTAGGCGGTGACGGCGCACTGAACGACGCGATCAACGGCATTATGCTTTCCAATGCGGAAGATAAAGAGAATATCGCCATCGGCATTATCCCCAACGGCATCGGAAATGACTTTGCCAAATATTGGGAGATGAGCTCGGAATACAAGGAAGCCGTAGATTGTATCATAAATAATCGCCGCCGCAAAATAGACGTAGGCACCTGCTACTACTATGACGGTGAAAAACATATGACCCGCTATTTCCTGAATGCCATCAACATCGGTCTCGGCGCCAGCATTGTAAAAATCACCGACCAATGCAAACGCTTCTGGGGCGTAAAGTTCCTCTCCTATTTTATGGCATTCATCTCCTTAATCTTTGAACGGAAATTATATCGTATGCACCTTAAAATAAACGGCGAGCATATACGCGGGCGCATTATGACGGTGTGCATAGGCAGTGCATGGGGATACGGACAGGCACCCAGTGCAGTACCTTACAATGGCTGGCTGGATGTATCGGTTATCTACCGCCCCGAACTGTTGCAACTCTTTTCGGGAATATGGATGCTGATGGAAGGACGGATTCTAAACCATAAAGTAGTAAAGCCCTACCGCACTCAAAAGATAAAAGTACTACGTGCACAAAATGCTTCCGTCGATTTGGACGGACGTATCCTCGACCGGCATTTTCCATTGGACATCGGTGTGCTGCACGAAGCGATAACATTGATTATACCCAACTGAGATATGAACTTTTCATAGCTCGTAATCCATAACTCATAATTCAAAAAAAACGTATGATTGAACTGAAAAATAATCCTGCTGGAAACTTCTTTCTGCTGGCAGGTCCTTGTGTTATTGAAGGAGAAGACATGGCAATGCGCATTGCCGAACGCGTAGTAGCTATTACCGACAAACTGCAGATTCCTTACGTATTCAAAGGCTCGTACCGTAAAGCCAACCGCTCGCGTCTGGACTCTTTCATGGGTATAGGTGATGAAAAAGCCCTGAAAATCCTAAAAAAAGTGCACGACACATTCGGAGTACCCACCGTAACAGACATCCATGCCGCCGAAGAAGCTGCCATGGCAGCCGAATATGTAGATATTCTGCAAATCCCTGCTTTCCTTTGCAGACAAACCGACCTGCTGGTAGCCGCAGCCAAGACCGGCAAGACCGTCAATATAAAGAAAGGACAGTTCCTCTCTCCGCTTGCCATGCAATTCGCTGCAGACAAGGTGGTGGAAGCCGGCAATAAGAACGTGATGATTACCGAACGCGGGACAACCTTCGGCTATCAAGACCTCGTAGTAGACTATCGCGGAATACCGGAAATGCAAACCTTCGGCTTCCCCGTCATACTGGACGTCACCCACTCCCTGCAACAACCCAACCAAACCAGCGGCGTTACAGGCGGTATGCCGCAACTGATTGAAACCATAGCAAAGGCAGGCATCGCAGTAGGCGCAGACGGTTTGTTCATCGAAACACACGAAAATCCTGCCGTAGCCAAAAGTGACGGTGCCAATATGCTGAAACTGGATTTACTGGAAGGACTTTTAACCAGATTAGTACGTATCCGGGAAGCAATCAAATAAAAAACAAGACTCTTTTGTGATTTATTATTTATCACTTCGACAGATAAGGCAAAAACATTTTAAAATCAAATAATGATGAAACATTTATTACGTAACTTATGGATTGTTGCACTCATCGCATGCTGTAACTTCCAACAGGTATTTGCGCAACAATTACCGCCCATTCCCATCGACCAAGATGTCCGTATCGGCAAGCTGGATAACGGATTGACTTATTACATCCGTAAAAACAGTCTTCCGGCTAACCGCGCCGACTTCTACATTGCCCAAAAAGTAGGCTCCATACAAGAAGAGGACAACCAGCGCGGTCTTGCCCATTTCCTGGAACACATGTGTTTCAACGGAACGACTCACTTCCCCGGAAAGTCCCTGATACAATACCTGGAACGTATCGGCGTGAAATTCGGTGAAAACCTGAATGCCTACACGTCCATAGACGAAACGGTTTATAACATTTCCAATGTACCGGTCAATACTCCGGGTGCCATCGACTCTTGTCTGCTGATTCTTCACGACTGGAGCAACGACCTTACTCTGGATCCCAAAGAAATAGACAAGGAACGCGGCGTTATCAATGAAGAATGGCGTACCCGCATGAGTGCCATGCAACGTTTTCAGGAGAAAATGCTTCCCGCCATGTTTGCCGGAACAAAATACGCCAACTGCTTCCCTATCGGAACCATGGACGTTGTAATGAACTTCAAGCCCCAGACTTTACGAGACTACTATGAAAAATGGTACCGTCCCGACTTACAAGGTATCATGGTGGTAGGTGACATTGACGTAGATGCCACTGAAGCCCTGATTAAGAAGATGTTTGCAGATATTCCCGCCCAGCCCAATGGTGCCAAACGCGAATACTACCCGGTAAACGATAATAAAGAACCTATCATATTGGTTGCACGTGACAAGGAACAGCCTTATGTGCAAACCTTTATTTTCAATAAGCACGAAACAACTCCCAGAGAGGAGAAAAGCAACGTGGGTTATCTGATGCAAGACTATGCAGCAACACTGATTACCAACATGTTGAATGCACGTCTGAACGAATTGCTCCAGGCAGCTAACCCGCCTTATATCTATGCCGCAACCTATGACGATGACTTCTTCGTAGCCAAGACCAAGGATGCTTTTACCGGAATTGTAGTCTGCAAGGAAGATGCCATTGAAAACGGTATCTCAACCGTTCTCCGCGAAATCGAGCGTGCACGCCAATTCGGCTTTACCGAAACCGAGTACAGCCGTGCCCGTGCAGAATATCTGCGCCATCTGGAATCGGCTTTCCAGGAACGCGACAAGCGTAAGAATGAAAGCTATGTAAAGGAATATGTCCGTCACTTCCTCGACAACGAACCTATTCCGGGCATTGCCAACGAATATACCATCATCAACCAGATAGCACCGGCTATTCCCGTAACCGCCCTGAACCAGATGATGCAGCAAATGGTGACAGACAGCAACCAGGTGGTAGCCCTGTTCGGCCCTGAGAAAAAAGGCTTAAAGCTCCCCACAGAGGACGCTATCAAGAACCTTCTGAAAGCGGTAAAATCAGAGAAACTTACTCCGTATGTAGATAAAGTTTCCAACGAGCCCTTGATGAAAGAAGCCCCGAAAGGCGGTAAAATCGTATCTGAAAAGAAAGACGATATTTTCGGAACTACTATGCTGACACTGTCCAACGGAGTTAAGGTTATCATCAAAAAGACAGATTTCAAAGCCGATGAAATTCGTATGAAAGGTGTAAGTATGGGTGGTAGCTCACTCTTCCCCGACTCGGAAATCATCAATATCAACGGATTGGATGCAGTAGCATTAGGCGGTCTTGGCAATTTCAGCGCTATTGAACTGGAAAAAGTGCTGGCCGGTAAAAAAGCTTCCGTAAACTACGGAATCGGTGATAAGACAGAAGCCGTAACGGGCAGTTGCTCTCCCAAAGACTTTGAGACAATGATGCAGCTCACCTATCTGACTTTCACAGCTCCAAGACGTGACGACAATGCTTTTGCATCTTATAAAAACCGCAGCAAGGCCGAATTGCAGAACATGGACCTGAACCCGAATTCTTCGTTCAGCGACTCCATCACGTCCACTCTTTATATGAAGCACCCCAGAACTCTGAGAATGAAAGCCGATATGGTAGACAAGATGGATTATGACAAGATTCTTTCCATGTATCAGGACCGTTTCAAGGACGCCAGCGACTTTACCTTTATTTTAGTAGGAAACGTCGATGTGGAAGCCGTGAAACCTCTGATTGAATCTTATCTGGGTGCATTACCCTCTATCAACCGCAAAGAAACATTCAAGGACAACCACATCGAAATGCGCAAAGGAATCTATAAGAACGAGTTTATCCGTCAGCAAGAGACTCCGAAGGTTAATAACTTCATCTCTTACAGCGGTACTTGCGCATACACGCTCCGCAACGATATCCTCATGAGTATGACCGACCAGCTCCTGAACTTAATCTATACGGAGAAAGTACGTGAAGACGAAGGCGGTACTTACGGTGTATATCCTATGGGGCAACTCGTTAAATACCCTGTCGAAAGAGCCGTTCTGCAAATCTTCTTCAACACAGCCCCCGCGAAGCAGGAAAAACTGATGAAGATTATCTATGCCGAAGCGGACGCTTTCGCCAAGAACGGTCCTGATGAAGCCAGCTTGAACAAAGTGAAAGAATATATGCTGAAGAAACATAACGAGGATTTGAAAGAAAACGGCTACTGGCTGAACAGCATAGACGAATATCTCTATACCGGTATCAATCCGATAAAGGATTACGAGCAGATTGTCAATGGAATCACAGCAAAAGATATCCAGAAATTTGCCAACGAACTCCTGAAGCAGAAGAACCAAATCACTGTTTCAATGATCAGCCCCGAAAAGAAATAGGGGTCTGCATCAGGAGTCGTAAAGTAGACCTTTAGCGTTGCAGAGTTGACCTTTAGAGGCGTAAAGTAGCTCTTTACAAACCGTACTATCAGCAGTCTGATTTTTCAACTCACAACCAAAGTCACAGTTTTCAAAAGGCTGCGTTGTTCGTGAAGCAGCGCAGCCTTTTTCATATACATTAACCACCCATCCATTATGAGCCTCTTTATAGAATTACGTAAGCACGGAAAGTTGGCTGCCAAACGGAATCCGATGTATGAGAAGAACAAATTCGGAAAGTTCTGGATGTACTTCATGGCAGTATTCTGGGCCGGCTACCTGATATTCTTCGGAACGACTTTCGCTTTTGCATTCGGCGACGGGGCAACGGAAGCATATCATGTCTTGAACAGCGGACTGATATTCGTATTGTTCCTGGACTTTCTCATGCGCTTTCCATTTCAGAAAACACCCGCTCAGGAAGTAAAGCCTTATCTGCTATTACCGGTAAAGCGCAACCGTCTTATCGATTTCCTGCTGACACGTTCCGGATTGAACGGCTTCAACCTGATATGGCTGTTTTTCTTTGTTCCGTTCGCTATCATCAGCATTACTAAATTTTACGGAATAACAGGGGTACTGACCTACAGCATCGGAATCTGGCTATTGATGATACTCAACAATTATTGGTTCCTGCTATGCCGGACATTGATGAACGAGCGTGTATGGTGGATAATCCTGCCTATACTGGCATACGGGAGTATCGCTGCCGGAATGTTCGTACCGGACAACAGTCCGCTATTCGACTGGTCCGTCGACTTAGGAGAAGGCTTTATCCTCGGACATCTTCTCACCTTCACCGGAGTATTTGCAGCTATCGTAGTGCTGTGGTTCATCAATCGCGGACTGATGATAAAATTGATTTATAATGAAATCAATAAAGTAGAAGACACCAAGGTAAAGCATGTATCCGAATACAAATTCCTGGACCGCTACGGAGAGATTGGCGAATACATGCGGCTGGAACTGAAAATGTTATTGCGCAATAAAGTCTGCAAAACGGCCCTGCGCACAGTATTCCTGGTAGTGATTTCATTTACCTGCATTCTGAGCTTTACCGAAGCATACGACGGGCAAGGTATGAAAAGCTTTATCCTGGTTTACAACTTTGTGATTTTCGGCATTCTTTTTTTATCAAGCCTGATGAGTTACGAAGGCAACTACATCGACGGGCTGATGAGCCGCAAGGAGTCCATCTACACACTGTTGCGTGCCAAATATATTCTGTACAGCATCGCCATACTCATCCCCCTGTTCCTGATGATACCGGCTATGGCAACCGGCAAACTGGCTGTACTGAGCTGCATCGGTTGGGCTGTATTTGTTGCAGGCTGTGTATATTTCTGCCTGTTCCAATTGGCCGTATACAATAACAGGACAGTGGATTTGAACGCCAAAATGACCAACCGCCAGAACATGGGAACCGGATTGCAGAATCTGATTTCCGGAGCAGCATTCGGCGTACCTCTGCTTATGAATTTTATGCTGACAACCTTTTTCGGTCCCACAGTTACAGCCTGGATATTGATTGCCATCGGTGCGGGTTTTATATTGACGTCCCGCTTCTGGTTGAAGAATGTATACCACCGCTTTATGAAGCGGCGCTATAAGAACATGGAAGGATTTAGAGACAGCAGACAGTAAGATTTACAATTTAAGATTTATGGCTATGATTCAGATAAGTAATTTGCAAAAGAAGTTCGGCGAAAAGACCGCCGTAAATATCGACAACTACCTCATCAATCAAGGTGATATGCTGGGCTTGGTAGGAAACAACGGAGCCGGAAAGACCACCCTTTTCCGGCTGATATTGGATTTGCTGCAAGCCGACCGCGGAAAGGTCACCATCAATGATATAGACGTATGCAAAAGCGAAGACTGGAAAAACTTTACCGGCGCTTTCATAGACGACGGTTTCCTGATAGACTACCTCACGCCGGAAGAATACTTCTACTTCATCGGCAAGATGTACGGACTTAAAAAAGAAGAAGTAGACGGACGCATCGCTCCTTTCGAACGTTTCATGAACGGTGAAGTCATGGGACAAAAGAAATTCATACGCAACTTCTCCGCCGGAAACAAGCAAAAGATAGGCATCATCTCCGCCATGCTGCATCATCCGCAACTACTGATACTTGACGAACCTTTCAACTTCCTCGACCCCAGTTCGCAGTCCATCATTAAACAACTGCTGAAAAAATATAACGAGGAACACAAAGCAACCGTCATCATTTCCAGCCACAACCTCAATCATACGGTAGATGTATGTCCGCGTATCGCCCTGTTGGAACACGGAGTCATTATCCGTGATATACAGAACGAAAACAATTCGGCCGAAAAGGAATTGGAAGCTTATTTCAATGTCAGTGTCGAAGAAAACATTGAAACTGAAACTAATACTGAAGAAGAAACACTTACAGAGGAATAAATATGAAACACTCCTTTTCCTGTATAATTGCCTTGACCGGGTTAATATTCTGTTTAAGTTCCTGCCATACTGCCTCTCCCCGTCTCGACTATAAAGCATTGGCACAAGCCTCTGTACGCCTGGGTATGGATATCGGACTGACAGACAACCACAAGCTGTACGTCAATGCCGCCGAGTGGATAGGCACTCCCTACCGTGCCGGCGGCGACAGTAAACATGGAACGGACTGTTCCGGCCTGGTATCCCAACTTTATAAGAAAACCTACCGCATACGCCTGTCGCGCAGCACGGACGGCCAGTTGAAAGAAAGCAACAGGATAGCCCGCCGCAACCTGCGCGAAGGCGACTTGGTATTCTTTACCAGCCGGGCGTCACGCAAGAAAGTGGCACATGTAGGCATCTACCTGAAAGACGGCAAATTCGTTCATGCCAGTACCGGACAAGGAGTCATCGTGAGCAGCCTCAAGGAAGATTACTATACAAAGCACTGGCTCTGCGGCGGAAGAGTGAAATAAGACTCCATCCAACATTAAAAAGAGGGTATGCCAATATGAAAGTTCACTTATTATTTGTTTCCTTTAGGCACGGATTACACGGATTTCACAGAAGAAGAATAAAGTAAATCTGTGAAATCCGGTTACGTATCATCCGATTCGTCAACGTAACACAAACCGCAACTTTCCGCCCTCTACCAGCTCCTGGTGGCTGATTCGGAAACGTGACAGTCTCTTTCCTCCTAACTCCATTTCACGGATATAAAGCGAATCGTCCGAAGGACGCTCCGTTTCTATCACCAACTGCTCACGTCCCCACACTTCGGTATCAAGACGGATGGTCACTTTGTCGAACACCGGTGTGGAAAGCGTGTAAGACGGTTCGCCCGGACAATCCGGATAAAAGCCCATCATATTGAAGATGGCCCATGCAGACATCGTTCCGGTATCATCATTGCCGGGAATGCCATCGGGGGCATTCTTAAAATACTTCTGCAAAAGACGGTGTAACTCCTTCTGGGTACGCCACTCCTCTCCCTTGAAATAAGAGAACAGATGCGCATAAGCGATGTCCGGCTCATTGGCAGGGTCGTAAAGCCCCTCATCGAAAACACGTTGCAACTTGTCTACGAAAGCCTTCTTCCCGCCCATAAGTTGCGCCAGCCCCTTTACATCGTGGGGAACATAGAAAGTATAGTTCCATGCACACCCCTCATGAAAGCCCGGATTAGGTTCAAAGTTTTCGCCCTGCCTCGGGTCAAACGGAGCATAAAACTCACCATTCGGCAAGATAGGACGGAATGTGCCGTACTCCTTGCTATAATAATGCTTATATCCCAAAGAACGGTTATAGAAAAGACGGGCATCCTCCTTGTAGCGGCGTGCTTTTTCCTTCTGTCCTTTCACCTCGGCATCCTTGGCAAGCGCCTCTGCCATGCGCGAAAGGGCGTTATCGGCTATGTAGTACTCCAAAGCATGCGATACGGAGTTGTCGTACTGCTCGCGCAAAGGTACATACCCCAATGAAAGATAATCGTCATTATCCGGTCGCAGGAGATTTTCCGCTCCCGGCAATACAGCCCCTTTACGCATCGCCTCATAAGCCAGCTCCACATCGAAGCTGCGCAAACCTTTCAGCCAGGTATCCACAATGACCGGTATAGAAGGGTCGCCCTCCATCGTCAATGTCTCGCGTCCATAGAGTTCCCACTTGGGCAACCAGCCATGCTCACGGTACATGTCGAGCATGGAACGCACCATTTGCAGTTGCCGTTCGGGATACACCAGCGTAAGAAGCTGATGCACATTACGGTAAGTATCCCAAAGGGAGAATACGGTATACCGGTCGCCCTTTGCCGTAAGAATCCGGTTGCTTTCCATTGCCGGATATTGCCCGTTGACGTCCTGCAAAAGGTTGGGATGTATCAGCGCATGATAAAGCGCCGTATAGAAAACAATCTTCTGCTCGTCCGTCCCGCCTTCCACAATGATACGCGACAAATCGTCGTGCCAGCGTTTACGGCTTTCCGCCAATACCTTGTCGAAGTCCTTGCCGGACTGCTCTTTGTCCAGATTGAGACGGGCATTCTCGATACTGACGAAAGAAACACCCATCTGCACTTCTATCTGCTCGCTCTCCCCGGTATCGAATGTCAGAAAAGCGCCGATATCATCGCCCGCCAGTTCCTTGCGATAACCGGTATACAATTTATACTTGCCATTGTCCGGATCCCATTCGGCCTCCACGCCTGTCATGGAGCGCTGTTTTTTCCAATAACCGGTTTTGAGGGGAGTTTTGTTGACACGCATCACGAAGTAAATAGGAAATACTGCCTGCGGATTATAGCAGAAAGTACCGAGCAACTTCATTCCCTCAAATTCACACTCTCCGGTTTGCCGCAGGAAAGCTCCGGTTTCATTGGTCAGTCCCTCTCCCAAGTTCAGCAGAATATGACTCCGGCCTTTTGGAAAAGTGAAGCGCGCCACACCGGTGCGCGGCGTGGCAGTCACTTCGGTCTTTACATTATAACGGGTAAGGAAATTAGTGTAATACCCCGGAGAGGCCTGTTCGTCTTCATAACGGCTGCCATACTCCTTGTAGTCTACGGAAAGCTCGCCCGTAGTGGGCATCAGCAGCAACGAACCAAGTTCGGGACATCCCACTCCACTGAGATTGACATGCGAATACCCGGTAAAGAAGCAGTTGTGATACTCATAGGGAGTGGACCACCAACGGGCATCCTTATCGTATTTGTTGTCCGCCGACCCCATCACGTTGAAAGGAACAACAGACATCATCCCGTTGGGGCAGACAGCTCCCGGATTGGTTGTGCCGAAGTTAGTCGTACCGATAAAGGGATTCACATAGTCTACAGGAGAAAAACTTTTCTCCGCAGCCGGAGACACAGCCAGCAGAACAAAGGCAAATACGCCGGAAAGGAATGCTCGTTTCATGGTTCTCAAAAGTTTATGTACATCAGATGATGCTTGTACGTTTGGTAAATTCTATAATTTCGGGAATATAGCCGAATGCCAGTCCGGTTACGGTATCAGCACAGCCATAGTATATGGCAATCCTGCCCGTTTCATTGTCGTGCAAAGCGGCGCACGGGAAACATACATTAGGAACATCGCCCATACATTCGTACGGTTCGCGCGGAGCAAGCAGATAAGGCCCTGAGCGGAACTTTACCTTCCACGGTTCGTCCAAATCGAGCAGAGCAGAGCCGAAACTGTAAACATAACCGTTGCAGGAATGCAGCACACCGTGATAAATCAGCAGCCAGCCCTCGGGAGTCTCGACAGGGATAGGACCTGCACCGATTTTGGTGCATTGCCATGCACTTACTTCAAAAGCGGCAGGTGACATCACGTGGCGGTGGCGTCCCCAAAACTCCATATCGGGCGACTCACTGTAGAAAATATCTCCAAAGGGAGTATGCCCATTGTCGCTCGGACGGCTCAACATGGCAAAACGACCGTTTATCTTGCGCGGGAAAAGTACTCCGTTACGGTTGAAAGGAATAAAAGCGTTTTCCAACTGGTGGAACGTCTCGAAATCGAACGTATAGGCCACAC
>OLZG01000880.1_pt1 | contig 13408 bp, 17 predicted proteins | sample 1644401 | NCBI WGS metagenome assembly OLZG01 (sample SAMEA103958119, study PRJEB25191) | human gut metagenome | biome: human-associated habitat [ENVO:00009003]; feature: intestine environment [ENVO:2100002]; material: feces | place: Germany | collected 2013/2015
TTAGGGTAGGGGAGTGGGCACTAAATAGGGACTATTACAAGATATTAAAGCATATCAAATGTGAACTCACAGTTGATCTGTTGGTTGAGTTGTACAGGGGCTTTAATGATGACACTTGCAGTAGTATTATCATAGGCTGCAGGTACAAGTGCATTGTTGGTGGAATTATACAGATAAATATCTCTGTAAACGTTACCGGGGAGCTGTGCAAAAGGTATATCACCAAACGCGGACGCAACAGAGAAACTTGCGCCTGTAGTGGTAGTGGTGAAATAGCCGTGAATTGCAATATGCAAATGCCGACCATCGAAAGATGCAAAACTTGCATCAGCCCCATTTGTAAAGTTGGTCGCTGTAATTTTTGTAATGTTGTTGATCTTGGCTGTCGTGATGCTGCGGCAAGTGTTTCGGCCAAGGGTCCATGCACTGATTCGCTGTTCATATTCGGCATATTGGAGATCGATATTGCCACAATCGGGCGATACATAAATGCCGGCACGCTGACTTTTTACATCATTTTTGTTTGTAGCAAGGATCGAACCCCGAATATTGTAGCACCCTCCCAGTATTTGGATGCCAATATTATTTTCCCCGGTTTCTACAGGAACCTTAAATCCATTTGCATCGAGCAGTAGCCCGGAAAACACGATGTTGTTACTTGTGTTTTCGACGATTACTCCGTTAGCGTAGCTCTCCTGTACCTCTGTGTTGCAAAATAGTTCGCGTTTTGCGTGATACAAATGTAAAGCGATTGATCCTGTAATGGTGTGTGAAGCATCATAAGAGGCGCGCCATCCGTTCATCTTAATCGCCAGGTTACACCATTTGTTTGCCTCGGTTTCGCACAAAATGCCATTATAGCAAAAAGTTACTACAATATTACATAATTCCGAATCAGAAAATTTCGCGTCGATTCCCAAATCGCAGGTATCCACAAAAGCGTTGATAATGGATACATATGCAATATATAAGCTCGAATTGATGCCAATGGCCCACCCGGAGACGATAATGTCCCTGATAACACTATTGCGGCACTCCAGCGCATAGGAATCGCCCTTGATCTTACGATATTCATCGTGATTTTGTTTTGCTGTGTCCATCCATGTTTTGTTACGGATATAAATGCCACTTCCTGCCCCGTTGGTGGCCCCTACTCCATAAAGCGCCAGCGATTCGATACGAATCGTAAAATAAATGTCATCGTATGTATTGGGGGCCTTGTATTCGAGGTCGTAAATAATTCCATTGCTGGCGGTGATCCATATAATGGCTGTGTCGCGCATGTTCTCGCCGATTATTCCGCAACCTCTTTTCATATATAGGGCCTCTGACATATAATAATTTCCGCTAGGAAAATATACTGTCTGTCCGGCATCCAACAGCTGCTGCAGCGTTGATGTATTTTGTGCTGCTGCGCTCTGGTCGTTAGCTTTAATACCTGCTAGGGGGGCGGAGATATATGTCTGCATTTGATTTATACTATTTTGCAGCTGCGTGTCGGCGTTCTTTCTGGCCGTTTGCTCGTTTTCAATGGCCGTTTGCAGCTGCGTGTCGGCGTTCTCTCTGACCGTGTGCTCGTTTTCAATGGCCGTCTGTAGCTGCGTGTCGGCGTTCTCTCTGGTTGTTTGCTCGTTGTCAATGGCCGTTTTATTTTCTTTAATAGCCGTCTGGAGCTGCGTGTCGGCGTTCTCTCTGGCTGTTTGCTCTGCGATCAGGCCCTCGGTAAACGCATTGATGAGGTAGTGTAAAACTTCATTTGTGGAGCTGCTCACGCAGTTAGAGCCTGGTACGTAGCTATCACCGGCAATCATTGCTTTTGTGACGCGCACCAGCGCCCCATTGACCCATACAAGATCGTTGACAGCTCTTGCAGCTGTGGTGGTGGGGCTGTGGCCCTCATCGTTGGGAGTAATGGCCTTTTTTACATCGGCCCAAAGCTCATCGAAATTGCCGATTTTTGTCCAGAACTCCACACGATCAAGAGACACACCGGACGGCACCGGCTGCACGGAAAGATACGCGTTGCCGTTGCTGTCCACTACAACGGTGTTCGCCTCATACTGGTTGGTAATGTCCCACTGGAGGGGGTCCGCGTACTTGATCGAGGCCAGGCTGACGAAATTCGTCAGTTTGGTGTTAAATTCGTTCAGCACCTCAATAATCCAATCAAGATTGAGATCATGGAAATTGGTGTAGGGTGCTTTGTGAATAGGATTGATGATACCCATTTTATTGCATCTCCTTAATATACCAGCAAACAAAAGTTTGCCCGGATGTCCGTAACGATTTTATGAACGGCATTTTCCATTGTGAGGGTCAACTCTTTGGCAATAAGGTCCTGCGGGTCTCGTCCCGCGCGGCCCTTCTCGGTCACGGTGTCATTATAGCCGTCGTGCAACTCCGAGGTGTTGTTATCGGTGGTTGTCTGATCGGTGGTGGTCGTGTCCGTGCCGCTGCTGGTAATAGTGTTCCCAGTACCTAGGGCCGTTGTGCTCCTTTCCGCGGTTTGCAATGTCCCACTATCGAACCCCGTAACGTCCCGGGTGGTGCTGTCACTTCCGTTATTCTGGCCGGTGGTGGTCAGGTTCGGTGTGCGGGTCGTCGTTCCCTTCACGCCGTTTGTGCGTTTGATTGTGCCGCCGCTGGTTCCTGCATGGTCGGTGGTTCTGGTTCGGTCATCCGATGCCAGAACGTCATATTCAAGGCCCAGGGCTGCCGCGTACCGGGTCCAGCTCGGAAGCATGGTTTCAGAATAGACGCCCAGCGCTCGGCGCATTGTGGGGCCATCCGCATATAGAACCTCTAATTCTAGTGTATCAAATAGTAATTGATTGCAGACAGCTTCTTTAGATACACTGTCCGGGACTTTCAAGTCGTCGAACAGTTCCGGGTATCCTACCAACAGGCCGTTAAAGCTCAACGTTGAGTGCATCGTTGTTTACCTCCTGCGTATTAGTATCGGGCGGGAACCTCCAGTCAACCCACAAAGTAGACTTGTCAATTCCAAAGAGCTTGTGCACACGTTCGCAACCGCGCTGCAAGCTGTCCAACCATAGCGACGCTTTGGCGGCTGTCTCAACGTTGTTAGAATTGACTTCGTCAGTTAGCATCCGCTCTTTCTTGCTGGTGTTGGTGTTGGGAATACCTACTTCCGTGTCAAACAGCGCTTTAATGGTTTTAAGGGCGGTCAGCAATTCGTTGGTGATGAAGTTTCCTTTAAGGTCTGCCGAAAAGTACATCCACGGGGCTTGCCCGGATGCCCCATTTTTTGGCGCTTTGAGCAAAGACGAATCAACAAAAACGGCGGGGTCCCCCTGCATGATTGCGTCAAACATCTTTTTGAAAGATTCTGCGCCCGCTTTGTTGCTTGCCGCAAACACGTAGGCAAGGCGGCTATTGATTAAATTGCTCTGGATGGTCTGGGCGGCCAGTGCCATCAGGTCCCCATAGTAGGCCACAATATCCACCATGCCGCGGTAATCGGGCTGCAAATTGATGATCTCGCATTGCTTGCCGATCTGCAAATATGGAGATCCTTTGATAAAAGGGTTTGCAATGATGGAGTGTGTGGGATTGTAGAAGATGTTAATGCCGGTCAGTCCCATTCTGTCATATACGAGGCCGTAGCGGTCAGTGTTGAACACCGTAACACCGCCGGAACCAAAAACAAGATACTGCAAGCGGTTACTGGGCCAGGTGTCGGGCAATGTCCACCGTACCATAGACACGGCCTCAAGAAACAGGTATTTACGGAAATAATAGGAGAGGCTGTTACCCTTGGTGTGCATCACGGAAGGAGTCACCGGCGACACATGCGCGTTGATTTGTTCGTAACTATAGGGAGCACTCACAACAGACGACCTCCCTTCGCCATCTTAAACAGCAACCATACCGGTAATTTACCAGTAGGCCACGGGCCGGGACCCGGCCCGGGACCCGGCCCAGGGTCAGGGCCTCCGCCCGAGTCCCACTCTACGTCCCATGTGCCAACCTGATTCGGGATTTTGATAATGCTAGACGGGTCCATCAGGTTTCCGGCTGCATCGGCATACTCCCAATGTGTGTGAATGCCCGTAACGTAGCCGGTTTGTCCCTGTGTGCCGATGAACTGCCCCTTGGAAATAGTGTCACCCACGTTCCATATCTGCGAGGCAAAGTGAGCGGCCCGCCATGTCGTGCCGTCGGCCATTCGCACTTTAATCATGTTGCCCCACGACTGATCGCCCGAGGTGCTGCCGTTCCAATGCTGGGCCACAACCACGACACCGGCCTCGGGCGCATAGGCGTTGTGGTTGCCGTGGACTGTGTCAATGCCCCGGTGGGGGCTGCCGTCAGAGTATGCAGGATAACCGGCGGTCACTCTGATCGGTGACACGTCAGTGATACACTGTTTGTATACTGCCATAGTTTACGCCTCCTATTCTAAAAAGAATCCATTTTTCATATAGCTTTTTACGCTGTCAATCTCGGCGGCTGTTGCGGGCAGTGCAATATCGGGGTCATCTACCATAATGAAACCCGGGATGCTGAACAGCTGCACCCGCTGACACAGGGGTCTTCCGTGGTGCTCATTATTGTCGTCAACCAAGTCATAAAAAGCCCCTGTCAAATATGGGGTGATGCCATATTTGGCGACGCTGGCCCCTCCTCCTTTTGATTGACTCGAAACGGTCATTTGCTGGGCACCAGAGGTAATACCGTTTATAATATCACCGCCGCCAAAAAAGGACTCAACACCACCGGCAATAGCACCTACGGCTGTTTGAACCAGTCCGCCGATACTTGCCAATTCATTTACATTGGATGTGATCTGCGCCAGCTGCACAGGCACCGAAATGTTGCCCGACGTAGAGAAGAAAATAGTGCTGAAATCTTTATTAAATGACAAGTCCAGTATTGCATCGCCGGTGCGGTAATCGACAGTTAATCTACAATACAACGTGCTTTGTAGCACAAACAGGTTGGCATTTAATTTGATTTCCCCAAAGGGCGGGCAATACAACGTATACTCGGAATAGGGCGCCCCATCTGTATAAACGCCTCTTGTAATGTGCTGCGGATGATGGGGGGTTGAGATGCTGAATGTAAAAACGTTTTTGTCATTATTGTTCTGAATGACATAAGCGTTACCGATATTTTGCATTTTCCACCACCCCACTGGGATTTCATGGATGGGGGTGCCTATAGAGGTATTACCGCAGGGTATCCAGAACGCTTTTGAAATGTACTGAATAGGGTTAAACAACGCTTTAGTCAAGTTACTGCTGATTTCGTCCGCGCTGATATTCAAGTAGTCGGTATTTTGCAAAAGAGCTGCCATGAGCTTTTGAAACGTGGTGCCACTCATTGCAAGATAAATAGCGCCACCAAAAGACACGTACCCAGGGGCATTGACCGCCACAACAAAAAATCCTTGGCTGCCACTTTCCGGATTATCCGTGAACGGCGTTGAATTTGCATAAAGGGTTCTTGTGGTGATCGTTGATTTGGTTGGGTACAAATTATCTACAATTTTAGGGTCGTACTTGGCCGACGACCTAACCACATACTCGGTAGAGTACCCGATCTGATCGCGGTAGCTTGCCAGCGTGTCAACAGTCAATGAGGCCGTCCAGAGACCGTCGGCATACGTCCAATTTTTGACCCAGTAATACCGGCTGAACGTGGGAAGGTAACAATAATTGTACCCGGATGGGTCGGTTTGTGTTGCAATCTTGATCTCGGGGTCAATGATATTGCAAGGGGCTTTAAGGTCGATTCCGAACCCCTGCCCACCGCTGGGCCGCTTTGTGCTGTTTGTGCGCTTTGCAAACTGATAAAAGGTAGCTTGCATTTTGCACCTCCTATAAAATAACCGGCGGGCAATGCCCGCCGGTATTGGTCAGGACTTAGAGGGGTCCTCGTCCTTATGAGTGGTGGTTTTCAGGGTGGACGCTCTTGCCGCCTTGGTATCGTTCGGCACGGTGACGTCTCCGGCGGTCATCAGGAACAGAACGGCGTTCTCGGTGAAGTCATCGTACCACGACCAACCGTAGTGATACCAGAAATTCGTGTACAGGCCGCGGGCGTTCATGGGGGTTGGAACCACGCGGGACAGCTTCGGAGTGTAGCCGATGGCATCCCAGTCCAGCAGGCACCCGAACACATTGGACAGCTGCACCGCGGCATTTTTTGCTGCCACACCGGCGGCAGTGGTCACAACAGGCGTTGCAAAAATGGTCTCACGCTCGTTGATGTTCTGCCAAAACGTGACCTGTTCTGCGTCGCGGTATTTCAGCAGATTGTCATGAAACACCTCGGGAATCACGCGGGCGTCGATCTGGCTCTGCGTGCCGCTGTATAGATAGAGGTGCTGACGATCATACGGAGTGTGGCGCATAATGTTGTACGTCGTGGTGCCGATATGCCAATTCTGATGCCAGTTAATGGAACGCTCTTTCATAAGGCGGGAAATATCGTTAATACGGCCATAGGCGTACTTTGCAAAACCCGGAAAGTTCGCCTCTTTGTAGACGTCCTGCACCGTCAGTTTGGTGCCCTGCTGGGCGTTGTACTCATCGAGCAGATAAATAACGCTACTGGGGCTGGTCACCGTCATGCCGGTCAGATGGTTCGCCATCAGGTTGTTGGCGAGGTTGCGCCGGTCTGCCTCGATCTGGTTCGACAGGTGCAGCACAAAGGACGACCAGAACTGCGCCAGTTCATCGGGTCCCTTGAATGCCGCCTCCATCTGGGTGTCTGTCTGGGTATACACGCGGCTGTAATTGGTCTGCCCATAGTAGTTCGTCTGAAGGACTCTGGGCTTGTGGACTTCGTACATGTCCACGCTCGTGCCGTCCTCCAGCGCCCACGCTTTGTCGGTGACGGGGGCAGTGTCGCAAAAATTGATCTTCCGCACATGATTCGACCAGTCGTCGCCGGTCACCTGCAAGCGCTTCAGCGGGGCATCGTAGGGGCGGACGGCAAAAATGGTACGTCCCAGCACCTGACTGATCGCTCTGGTGAAGTTGTCGCGGCCAGCCAGCATCGCGACTTGCGCGACGGAAACGAAACTAGACGTGTCCACGATGGGTGACGTCGGTTCCTGGCCAGTGGCCGCCTTGTTGATCTCCTTCAGAATTGCGGCAATGTCCGCAAAATCCATACCAAGAGGCACGTTACTTTACCTCCTTTCCATAGGTGGGGTCGATAATTCGGGCCGTTACAGTGGCAGCATCGACCGTCGGCTGCTGCTGGATGCCAAGCCCCAGCGCGTTCGCTTGCAGCGTCTGGGTCATGGTCTGCATTGCCTGTGCGGTAGTCTGCTGACCCTGCAAAAGCTGCTGCAGCAGGGTCTCAAGGCCTTCGTACTGCGGGACGGGCTGCGGCGCGGGCTGCGGGACGGGCTGCGGCGCGGGCTGCGGGACGGGCTGCGGCGCGGGCTGCGGCCTCTCCATAGCCTCAATCTCCGCTTTGGTGTATCCGGCCATAGCAAGGGCCGTTTTTTCACTGATTTTCAACTTTGGTCGCCTCCATTACAACATAAGTGTCATGCGCTAGGCATTTAATAACCTGGTCTTTGTCTCCTTTGGTGACGGGGCCCACTGCGCAACACTGCCGCGTCTCGGCAGCATCGACCCAGTCGCTATAAAAAGGAATATCCAAACGAACGCACAAATCAGCCAGCAAAAATGCACGTTCGTTTGTGATCGACTGGGCAAAAATGATATAGCACCCCATAAATCAGCTCTCCTTCTTAATATCGTCCAGAGCAAGCCTCATTTCGGTAATAGCTGCCGTGTTTTCCTTAACCACGGTGTTACACTGGTACCACATCAGCAGAAAGGCGGCAATAGGAAAACCCACGTTAGAAATAGTCTGAATAACAGTATTAGCATCCATTTTGTACACCTCCAATACAGATACAAAATAAATCCCCGGTTCTTGCGCTGGCTGACGCTTGCCCGCCCCTTCTGGGGGCTGCCTGTGGGCACCGGGGATTATCTTTATTATATAGCCACTGTGTAAAAAAGTCAACTACCGCAATACTCACGGAAGAAAATTTCATCCGAATAGCGCTCAAATTCAAGCTGCCGCTGCAAGTACGCGGGCCAAATATACCCATACGCGGCCCTAAAACGTTTCCGCTCATAGTCGCCGGTGCCATAGGTGGGCATCTCGCCAGACCTGTGGCGGCATACATAATATAGTGGTCTGCTCTTATGTTCGTAGATGCAACACCGCCCAATTTGTACAAGCGGGTAGTATTCACGCAAGGGCCGGGACACAACCAAACTCTTTTCTTCGGCGCTGTACTGATTCTCGATAGCTGATCTGTAAAAATCTGTGCCGGTCATGGACCTATAGAGGGCCGTATTTGCTTTTTCCTTTGCGATAGGGCTATCCACAAGATCAATCAAAAGAATGCCTTTATCAGCAAGCAGCTTTACGCGCTCTTTCTTGCCGATCATCTTTTCTACTGTGTCGGTGATCTCCCATTGCATATAATAGGGGTTTGCCATGCCAACAGCGTTTGACATGCACAACAGCGTCAAGGGCTTTTGCCCTTGTAGTTCGCGGTTACGGTTGACTGTTTCATAAATGTTGGCAAGGCCCACGCCCTCACCGCGTCGGTAATAGTCGGATTCTTCTTTCTGGTATTCGTCCAGAATGATTATATTAGTATGAGGACTTGAAAAACCACGGGTGCGGGCAAGAGTGACCACACTACCCACTACGCCCGACATCTTGGCTGGTTTAATGGGCACTCCTGTATCCGTGTAGGCTCCTGCGTTGCCCACTTCATATAGTCCCGCTATCTTGGGCAATTTGAACGGGGCGTAATGCGTTTGTAAATCGTCGTTCAACGGAGACCACGGCCACATACTGGGTGATGCACAAATAAGTTCCGCCTGCTGTGGCGTGCGACGCAAATACAGAAATTCCTCTTCGGTCTGGTGGACGTGCTTTAGCGCTCCATAGGTCTTTCCGGTGCCACGTCCGCCCCATATAAAAATAATGGGTGCCCCAGTTGACAAGATGCCGTCCTTTTCGGAAAAGTTCGGCCAACCTTCATCGGTATAAAGTTTAATCATCAGATAACCTCCATAATCTTGTACCCTAATATCTTTGCGTATTCGTCAGTAATACCCAACGTATAGGTATTATCACAAATACACAGGTTTCTTGTTATGTGTACCGTATGCCCGTCAACCACAAAATCGGGCACATTGGGGCGATCATTATAAATAACCTGATTTCCTGCCGCCAAACAAAAAGTAAACCCAGGCTTAAATACCTCAAAACCACCCCACAGGGCCAGCTCTAAACCGCCCTTCCGCTTGCTAACTCCTGCTATGGTAGTAGTGATAGGCCCACCCTTTTTATAGGTAGTTGCGTATTTTTTTGCGCCCCACGTCATAAACTCCGCATAGCTGCGCTCCTGCTCGTATACGCCCATATAATGAGTGTTGCCCTCTGGGTCTGTAGCGCAAGCGCCGTTATCTTTCGCGAGCTGCTTTACGGCTTTGTTAAAGCCCAACAAATCAATATTTCCCATATATTTGACACTGTCAGTGTCGCAGTACACGCCATTCTTGCCAGCTGCCCATTGCGCTATTTTTAGGCGCTTGCGAGTATGGGCAGTAGTCCATACGCCCCATTGGTAGGGTAGGAACAAATGGGAGCAGTGCTCGTTATAACTGCCCTCTGGGTCGTCGGTGCATTCGCTCCAAAGATTGTCGGAGTCGTCCTCGTTAAAAAGTGTGTCCAGCTGCAAGGGGTCCTGCGCGGTCATACCGTAATAGCTGTTAAGATCGCCCTTGGCCTTAACATAATACAAATCTTGACCGGCTACACCTTTAAGGGATGTCTTGCCGGTGTAACTCTCTTTAACACAATCCGTCAACGGTTTAGGCAATTTGCCATAATCAGAAGTGTAAAGGTCCAGAACGTTAAGGGCGTCCCAATCATATTCTTTGGCAATGATTCTAAAATCTATATCTGTAATGGTGATTTCAAAATGATCGGCAGACAGCAAGCGGCCATTGTCGTTTATGTATCCTTCACAGTGCCGAACCTTCGCAAGGGGGATATAGGGAAATCCCCACCACTTAAAGCGCTGGCGCAAGCCTTTTACTTGCAAGCGCATCAAGCACGCTTTGCCGTGTCTCATACATTGCATTAGCCGCTCAACGGTGGCGGATTCCTGCCTAAATGGAGTCATAGGGAAATAGCATTCACACTGTACGGCGGGGTATGCGCTGGACATGTCAACGGAGCCGACGTTTTCTAAGTGCAGCCCCACATAATAGCGGTTGGCGTGAGTGTCGCCCCCTCGGAATGCCTCGCGCAGCATTTGATACAATTCCCACGACGGCAAAAGGCGCTTGACCCGTCTAATACCCCATTTGTACATAGCTTCACGGGCCATCCGTCTAACATAGCCGGTGCGCGTCAATGGTAATGTATACAGGTCGTCCCCGTCTCGCTTCATCTCGATTAACAGGCACTCCACAATGCACCGAACATCGTTGATGCAATACGCTAATTCTGTAGATGTAAGGGGAGTCCATGGATACCGCACTCTTGAATAATCAAGAGCGCCTGTTAATTTGGCATGAGGGGCACCCAGCTGCTTGCCCCAAGCATCAAGGGACAAGTTACTGTGTCTCATACTGCACCGATATTCAATAGCGCGGTTGTCACATTTCAGAACGCGCCGGGGCTTGCTGGCAAACACATCGCCCGGGCCGAAATCCAAAACACCCGACAAATATTGGAATTCGTGGGCAAGATTGTGTACATAGATACACAAATACCAATCGCCCTGTGGGCCACTGTTTGCCTGCAAGTAGTCGCTGATTGCACCTGTAAAATTTAACCACTCATCCCACGTCCTACCAATAATGGTAATATCCAAACCTAATTGACATTGCCAGATATACATAATGGTGTGGGGGTTGTCGTCGGCGTCAACACACACGCGGCTTGTCTCAATATCAAACGCACAAGGCATATTTAAATACAAACGCTTCTTGTTTGTTTTGCGCTTTTTGCCTTTTGTGTGCTTGCGGTCTAGGTGCTCCATAAGCCAGGGAACAGGGTTATAATTATAAGCCTCCTCCATAACCTCCGCGCAGGTCGGTAGAGCTGCTCCCCTCGCTATAGTCCCATTCTTTGCCATAATTGACCTCACCTTGCTGCCACTTTACAAAATCGTCAATACTGACGTTGTAGCCGCCTTTCTCGCGCCAATACATGACCGGCTGATCGGACGGATAATAGTACACGCCCGATGCCTTTACGAGCTCCCACCATTCAGACAGGGACGTGTATTGATCCTGGGGAACATCGGAAATGTCAATGCCGCCCACTTTCATTTCTTGTTCGAACTCCTCACGCGCCCCGCCCACGGTGGAACCCTTAGAACGCACAAACCGCGCCACATCCGCCAAGGCTCGCTCTAACGCTGTTCGGTCTCCGCGCATTGCCTTTAGAGTCGGAAAACCTCCGGCAAATTCTTTATAAACATCGCTGGTGCCGCTGATGGGATCTGTTGATAGTCGCTTAATACGTTTCTGCGCAATGTCACGCAGACGAGTGTATTCTTTGCGCATCTGACGATCGGGCCACGACTCCAAAGCGTATGGGGTGTATAGCTCTGGACTGTATTTAAGAGTTGCCCTCGCTTTAGCTGCGCCTGCTGCCATGTTTCTTGCGCTCCTTTCTATCTAAAATCATATAATACCAGTTCAGAGGGTCTGCTTCGATGCCCAGACCATTAAAGATGATTTTCGCCCATTCGGAACAGAAAAAATCAACATCTTTGTTCGCGACTCCACTGTATACAATGGCAGTGGCAAGATTTATCATGGAGTCGTCGCAGTTCATCATGGATACTCTATTATCTTTACTTTTCATGGGCCCTCCTATAATAAATATGGCCGCCGCATGTGCGGCGGCCATTGGTTAGATTACACCAGATTCAAAGACAAAACCTGACCTTTTTTGGTGCTGATAAGTACAGGTTTGATCTGCACCGGCTCCGTCCACGTGTCGGGGGTACCGAGCAGCGTAAACATCCGCTTCAGAGACTGATACACGCCAACGGACACGCAAGCGTAGGACTGCCCATCGGCAGTGATAAGGACAACGCGAGGGGCGACCACTTTCTCGTCATCGTCGTTGGTGACCTCCACGCACTCGACCGACACATGAGACAGCGCCAGAACCTCGTTGACATGCTCCTTCAACTTGTTCATAGGGTTACTCGTAGCATTGTAGAAAGCAACCGCAGCAGAACGGTCAGATAGGTTCATATCGGTATACCCAACACCGGTATTCATCACATCGGTTACCATCATAGCACCATTGTTTTCGGACTTCGTCATTGCTTCAGACATAATAAAAAACTCCTTTCATTCTGTGCCCTGTCATTATCAATACCGGGCGGGCGGTCCCGATAGACGGCCCGTAGGGCCGTTTCGACTTATTGCATGTACTTATTGTACAACTTTTGATAGAAAGTACGCATGTGAGAGCATACTTTGACGGCTCCCTGGTACTCAAGATCGGTCGATAAACAAGAGCCCATAATTGCATTAAGGTTAATTAGTTCATCATCACAATGAATAAGCGCTTGCTGATAACCTTCCAGCCATGCACGTTTATTTTGGACTTTGGCTGCGTCCTTTGGGTCCTCATACTCGCAGCACGTCAGTGTACCGTCGGGGTGTATCTCAATGATAAATTTACGCATCTTCATCTGTCGAGTCTCCTTCCCATATAAGATTCATAGTCTTGGCAAGAGTGACAATCACCTTGATACTATCAATAATGTCTTTCTCGGTCAGTTCTGGCAAGTTCTGACCATCAAGAGTAATGTTATCATCGGTCAAAGTAATTTTAATCACGACTTTTTTTTTCTTCATGGTTTTTTCACCTCGCTTTCAAAAATGATACTTATTGTATTTTTTATCTACTTCCGCCGTAAGCTCCTCCACTGGAATATCTGCACAAATTATAAATGCAAAACAGGATATAAGAACATGCGATAGTTCCTCTAATATCTCATTAAAAGACCCCTTTCGGTTTCTTTCAAAATGCGACAGAGCTACAATGAGTTCTGCGCATTCCTCTTTTAATATTGTACTTTGCGAATATTTATCACATTTTCTAAACAAATTAGCAGTTTCTAATACAGAAGTTAATAAACTTTTCATTTTCGTTAACCAGCCTTTCTTTGATCTCAATTACTTAATGGATTGTATATAGTATACCACATACTAGATTGTATATGTTGCTTTATACATTGCAAAAATTGCTATACTCCCCTACCCTAAGGGGCGTGGGCACTATATTTTGTGTCTATTGACATTTTGCACAAAAATTGGTGCGTTGGGGAAGAAATTTTTGTGCAATCTGCTAT
>OLZG01000899.1_pt1 | contig 13224 bp, 7 predicted proteins | sample 1644401 | NCBI WGS metagenome assembly OLZG01 (sample SAMEA103958119, study PRJEB25191) | human gut metagenome | biome: human-associated habitat [ENVO:00009003]; feature: intestine environment [ENVO:2100002]; material: feces | place: Germany | collected 2013/2015
GATAGCTTTGCTGTGCGTATTGTTCTACTCTTGTGTATTCCCATTCCAGAAGTTTGCTTCCGAACTGATGATTATCAAATATGGTATCAATGAAAACGTAGCAGGAACTTTTGCCGGACTACCGGCCTTGGGAGCACTGATCCTGACTCCTATATTCGGCGGATTTATAGATAAGCGTGGTAAGTCGGCTTCTATTATGATATTGGGAGCTGCCATGCTGATAGGTGTGCATTTTATTTATGCTATTCCTGCCATTAACTATTGGTTGGTAGCTATTGGTTTGATGATTATTCTGGGTATTGCTTTCTCTTTGGTGCCGTCTGCTATGTGGCCTGCAGTTGCCAAGATATTCCCGGTGAGCCAGTTGGGTACAGCTTATGCATTGATCTTTTTCATCCAGAATATTGGTTTGTGGGGGATTCCTACGCTGATTGGTAAAGTACTTGATGTCTATTGTATCGTAGGCAAGAAGGCAGATGGAACGAATCTGTACGATTATACGATACCGATGTGCATCTTTACCGGTATTGCCTGCTTATCTCTTGTGGTAGCCTTTATGTTGAAGAGAGCAGATAAGAGGTATGGCTATCAACTGGAGGAACCTAATATTCAAGGATAAGTAAAAACAACTTATGGATATGGAAACACCTGAAGGAAAAGTCAGTCTGCTGGATGCTATTCCGGTTCGTTGCGACCACATCCTGACCGAATGGGAGGGAGATTACGCTGTAATCTCCTATCCCCGGTTCAAGTATGAGTGGATGCGCAGGCTTTTACTGCCGAAGAGTATGTCTCCTGATATTCATGTCCGCCTTGAAGAACACGGCAGTGCTGTGTGGCGGCTGATAGATGGGCGGCGCACGGTGCGGGAGATTATTTCACTGCTTGCCGTTCACTTCCAATCTGATGAGAATTATGCTTCGCGAGTCACGACTTATGTGATGCAACTACAAAAAGATGGATTTATAAAATTAGGGATAGGAAACTAAACAAAGAAGGCTGCACGATTCATTTACCGTGTAGCCTTCTCTTATTTATTCTACTTTTTCAGTTCTTTAATTACCGTCTCTGTCTACTTTTACCAAAGCTCCCGTATTCGTATCGAATAATACCTTTATAACAGAATTCTTGTTGAATAGAACGGGGGCGAGGTATTCTACCACACCGAATTGCGTAACGGGAATTTCTGCATTATACAGTTCCTCATTGTGATAGTCTAATGTTACGCGTGCTCTGCCCGGTACATTGTAGGCAATGCCATCCACTTGTTTCTTGGGATCGGCTTCGGGGATATTAATGCTTTTAAGATCGGCTATTGTAATGTAGACCGGTTCACCTGCCAAGTCGTTGTTGGCTACGATACCCAGTTTCTTAGAGAAGCGGAAGGCAACTTCATGCTTCATCTCTTTGGGGACGATGCGAATGGTGTATATCTTCTCTTCTGTGGTCACTTTACCTGCAAACATTTCCGTCATGGCACGTTCCTGTAAAGTCAGGTTGTCCAGCATGAGCTTCAGTTGTGCACCGTCTTTGGGCATATTGTCTGCTTCACCGCGTAACAGGGCATTCTTACTTTCACGGATACTGTAGATTTCTTTGGCTACCAATTCCGCCATTTTAGCCGTTGAGTTTGACATCAGGATTTCTTCTGTGAGGAAGTCTCGGGGATTGACGTTCGGAGTGTTACCTGTAACTTTGGGTTGAATGGTCGGAGTTGTCTTACGTTGTCCGCTGCCCAGCGGCATGTTGATGGAGTAGACAATACCATCCTTACTCAACTCGATAAGCGGGGCTACGGTTTTGTCTTTCAGCTTGACGAAGTAAACATTATCTTTATCGGGCACTCCGGTTACACGGGTCTGCAACTTGTCGATGGTCCAATAGATATCCGGGTCGGCAGATACGTTGTTCATGCGCAGGTAACGGTCTGCATATTTACAGAACTCTCCGGGCATGTACGTATGTTTGGTAGCTTCCACTACAATCTCTATTTCGGTTTTGGGCAGGAGATAAGTTACACCGTAATCCTTACCGCGCATTATGCCGGTGGTGACATCCGTTTGGGCATAGGTACTTGTGGCTATGAAAAGCCCGGCAAGCCATATCATCTTTTTCTTCATACTTCTCTATCGGTTTATAGCTATAAATTTAAATAACAAAGTTAACGAAGTTCTTTGTTCTTGGATATTCATTTACGAAAGATTAACTTTCAGTCAGACCATAAAATAGGAATACTGCATGTCCTTATTCTTTCAGTACAACTTCCGCTATTCCTACACGGTCATCATTCAGTAAGATGCGCAAGTCACTGGCCGTGGTTCCTTTGAACGGATAGGAGATAAGTTCGCCGTATTGGCTGACAGTACCCGAATAGACAGTAAGGAACTGACCGCCTCCGCCTGAAAGCTGTATCTCGAATTCTGCCGGAAGTCCGTTGTCTCGCTTGAAAGCGATAGCAACTTCGTTTATTTTGCTTCCGTTCTTTAGGGCAAAGGTTATATAATCTCCTTTGTTACCCTGCCAGACCGTATTCTTTTGTTTGTCAAGCACATTTGGGGCGTTTTCCATATCGGTACTTGCTGTTACGGGACTGACGGGATTTTGACTTTCAAGTGCTTGCAGGCGGGCTTGGTAATCTTCTACAGTAAGTATGCCATTCAGCCGGATGTCTTCGGAAGACGCACCCGCCATGATGGCGAACTCGCCCGGTTCCACTGTCCATTTCATATCGGCATTCAACAATTCAAGATGCTTGCGGTCAAGAGTGAAAACTATTTCTTTGCTCTCTCCCGGCTTCAGGTGGATACGTTCAAAACCGGCAAGATTCTTTTCGTAGGTGGTGACACTGCTTAGAATATCGCGCGTGTAGAGTTGTACCACTTCGTCACCGGCACGTTTGCCGGTATTCGTTACTTTCAGTCGTACGGTGGCTTTTTGGTTGGGTGTGATTACTTTGGGAGTGATTTCGAGGTCGGAATACTCAAAAGTAGTATAACTCAAACCGTAACCGAAAGGATACAGTGCACCATTAATGCGTGACATATTGCCGTTCGGTCCCGGATTTTTACCGCCATCTATCTGTGAAGCCGGTTTGTAGGGGAAGTTAAACGGGATTTGTCCTACTGTTTTAGGAAAAGTAACTGTCAGTTTGCCTCCGGGATTGTAATCGCCGAAGAGAATGTCGGCTACTGCCGTACCGCCTTTAGAGCCCGGATACCAGGCTTCAAGAATGGCAGGGACAAACTTGTCCGCCCAGTTTACGGATAGCGGACGACCGTTAATCAATATCAGTATAACAGGCTTGCCCGTGGCTTGTACGGCTTGCAGCAGTTTCAACTGGTGTCCCGGTAATTCCAGGCTTGTGCGCGATTTGTTCTCACCGCAGGTACGTTGGCCGCCACCCAGTACTACTACTGCTACATCAGCCTGACGGGCATTGGCTGCGGCACGGTCTATTTCGGCTTGTTCGTCAGGGGTAAGCGGGTATTCCATGATTTCGCTTTCAGGCCAATGGGCATCTACAAGGTCGCAGCCTTTGGTATAAAGCACTTCAGCCTTACCCTGTGCTTTCTCGCGGATTCCTTCGAGGACAGTAGTAACCTCTACGGCGAGTGGTCCGTAATGTGTCAGAGCATAGCCTTCCTCATCGGCGTTCGGGCCGCAGACGGCAATCTTCTTTATCTTATCGATATTCAGCGGCAGTGTATTATCTGTATTTTTCAGCAATACGATGGATTCGCGGGATGCCTGTAGGGCAACGGCTTCATTGGCTTCCTTCTCCACTTCATCGTCAGCTCCGGCAAGGTCTGTTTGGTAGGGAGCATCGAACAGACCGATAAGGAATTTTACCCGAAGGATGTCACGCACACGGTCATTGATAACTTCTTCACTCAGTCCGCCTTCCTTTACGAGTTCGCGTAGCGGAAGTACGAATGAGTCGGGCGAGCGGAATGTACAACGTACGTTGAGGCCTGCTTCCACGCTTTGGCGTACGGCTTCTTTCATGTCTTTGGCGGTGTTATGCTTGGTATAGAGATATTCTACGGCATCGCTGTCCGACACTACATATCCCCGGAAGCCCATTTCCTGGCGCAGGCGGGTTGTCAGCCAGTAGTAGCTGCCCTGAACGGGGATACCGTCGTAGTCGTTATAGGAGCTCATGATACCCAGTAGTCCGGTTTCACGGATTACCCGCTTGAAAGGGTAGATATGGATGTTTTCCACTTCGCGCGGCGACATTTGCGGATCGACGCGCGACATGCCTTCACGTGCTCCCTTATTGTTGCTGTATGCAGCAAAGTGTTTGGCGGTGGCAGCTACTTGGTGATTATGTTGCAGTCCACGTACCATTTCGGTACCCAGCTCGGCAACAAGATACGGGGATTCGCCGTAGACTTCCTCATAGCGTCCCCAACGCTGGTCGCGGCCTACATCGAGGATGGGGGCGTAGACGTTGGTATAACCCAGCATGCGGGCTTCCCGTCCGGTGATAAGTCCTACTTGGCGGATAAGTTCGCGGTTCCACGTGTGTCCTAATCCCAGTTGGGTGGGGAAATTGGTGGCTTTATAACTTTCCACGCCACGGATGCCCTCATTAGTGAAATCCACGGGGATTCCGAGGCGGGTATCTTCAACAAAGAAGCGTTGTATTTCGTTCAGTGCCCAGGCATGACGCGAGGCAGGCCAGACGTTTTCATTGTCCGAGGGTGATAGTCCCCATTGCTGGAAGCCGTTCAGATGTTCGTCAATGGCTCCGATACCGTCTTTCCAGAGCATCTGTTTCCATTCGGGGGTGGGAAGAGCATCTTTCAGCACTCGTTTGTAGCCGTAGAGGGTAACCATCTGGCAGGTTTTTTCTTCGAGTGTCATCTGCTGCAAGAGGTTTTCAATGCGGGCATCGAGTGTTGCGGCAGGGTCTTCATATATATCTTTGATACCGTTTTTGTTGAAGTCTATCCAGCCTTTATGGTACATTTCGCTTTTTGCCGGTTTATAGTATGCCGGTATTTTTGCAGTTTTTTGTGCAGACAGTAATGTGCCACTGCCTAATAACAAGGTAGCTACAATTAATTTCTTCATGGTATGTTTTTTATAGTTTTCTTTGGGTGTCAAAGATAGTGAATTTTAAGAACAGAAAAGGATAAAATTGTTCGAAGTACGGTTATCTATTGTACATACTATATTGGAATGGGGTGATAGTGGCGGATAATGGCATTGCGCTTTTGGCTGATAAATTATATGGTTGATACCTCTTGATTGATTAAGTCAGCAGAGCTTTGTCATAAGGTGATTTTTTTGAAATCATACGAATATTCTAATGATAAATATTTTAGTAAAATATTTGCGCGTTTTGTTGAAATTCAGTATGTTCATAATGCTGTTTTAATTCGAAATATCATTATGAACATACTAAATTTTATGCAACGTTTCCTCGATGAAGCATCTTGCATTGCTTGTCTGAAGGAGTAGAGGGAACAATCCGGTATTGTCTGTAAATATTGTGTGTCTGTACGGAACATCGTTGGGATGCCAACAAGTTTGTTTTCGAGTGAAAGCACTGTCATCACAGGCAGCCATTACACTCCGGAACAGTTATGAAACACAGCAAGCTGCCTTCCCATTACTGGATAGCAGTCATGTTCCAGCTAACAAGCGCCAAGAAATCCTTTTCAACAGAGGAAATCCATCGCTAATTAGGTTACAAATGTTATCAGCCCATTTGAGAGATGGTCTGCAAGCTTCGTGATGTCATGGGAAAGCGTGATGAACGCTATTGCCTGATCGGTTCTGTAGAACTGGACGAAGGTTTCTTCACTGTGGAGCTTCAAGAAGAGGAAAAGAACAAATCATTGAAAAGAGGTCGTGGCAGTCAATGGAAAGCCAAGATTCTAGTCATGATTGAAAGTTCCGATTCTACGAAAACCCCTAAGAGAGGAAGAACCAATAAAGCGGTCGGACACCTCAAAATGCAGATTATATCAGGTTTGGGGTCGAAGACAATTACCAAGGTTGTCAAAGAGCAACTGGAGCCGCTAGTAGAACTGACTACGGACGATTCCATATCATATATCAAGTTTGATAAACTCTGTTAAAAGCCATAAGGCTGTTACTTCCTGTAAAGAAGTGGTTTAAGTCTTCTTGTCATGGGGCATATTGCAATCGGTAATGCCAACTCATATTATTATCTTTAAGTTTTATATTAATGATTTCTCTTGTAGCAAAGAAGCTGTAAAAGAAAGAACAAACATATAAAAATAGTTCATTGACTAAGAATATTGATATATTTATAGATGTTCTTACCAAACAGAGGATAGAGTACGAACCTTTACACTTTTAATTATTTGTCCTTTTCCGCTTTCAACAGATAAGCTATTATATATTCCAGAAGGATAAACAAGGTTAGTTTGTTGAACCATTCCATCATTAATTAAAGCTTCCACCGAACTCTTATCTACAAACAAGGTCAGTGATACTGCATTGGAAGAAAGGTTAAGAGGTGAATATAATACTTTTCCGAATTCCGATGAAAAAGAAACTTCACCTGATTGAGTCCTGTCAATAATGAAAGACTTGTCCGCACGATTTAAACTAATAGGATATTTATCCCCCTTTTCATTGCTTAAAGTCAATGTAAGATTTTCATTATCTGCAATATCCATATTAATTTGTAGCTCATAAGCATCTTCATTATTATCAATTGCATAAGTATTATCGGATGCCGAAATCGTTTTCCATTCTCCTGCAATAGCATCAACCTCTTTCACAATTCGGGAAGTAATTATTGGCCTACCGTCTGCATCCTTTTGCAATGCCAATTCTCTAGGTAATGTCATACCACCACGCCAAGTCATTGAAGGTACAACTCCGGCATATTGCCAATTACTCATCCAAGCTATAAACAAATGTCGTCCGTCGGGTACATTATTCCACGTAACACCGGCGTAGTTATCCTTGCCGTAATCTATCCAAAGCGGATAAGGAAGGTTGTCAGCCGTAAAAGTAACTCCGTCAAAATCGCCTACAAAATATTGTGTAGCCGAGCCTCCATTAGGACCACCCGGATTAATACTGATTAAAAGCACCCATTTCTTTTGACCGTTATAATCCATCTGTATTAAATCGGGGCATTCCCAAACTCCACCGTGAGCGCCTATGCCGTCACCAAAGTCACTTAGTTTCTTCCACTCTTTCAAATCAGAGGAACTGTAAAAGGTTATTGTCTGCCCTGTTGCGAGTGACATAATCCATTTACTACCGGCTGCATACCAAAAGACTTTCGGGTCGCGAAAATCGGGTTTGGCATCATCTTTCAATACAGGATTGTTCTCATATTTAATAAAAGTACGTCCTTTATCCAAACTATAAGCCAAACTTTGAGTCTGTTTCTGACCGTTGGAAGTGTAAACGGCTACCATGGCATCTTTGCCAAAGCCTGCTGTATTATCTCGGTCAATCACAATGCTACCCGAAAATATTTCCCCATTTGCATCTTTAGTAAGGGCAACAGGCAGATGTTCCCAATGCATCAAATCCTTAGTCACGGCATGTCCCCAGCTCAAATTTCCCCAAACACTCCCCATCGGGTTGTACTGATAGAACAAGTGATATTCGCCATCTAAATAAGCCATGCCGTTAGGATCGTTCGTCCAATATGTTTTCGGTGTAAAGTGAACTGACGGACGATAAGCCTCGTCATAATATGTATTAGTATCTATATAAAGAGCGTCTTTTTCATCATCCGAACAAGCGGCAATGAATGTCAATAAAAGACCGGTTGTTACTGCTGCCAGAGCTTTGCCGGCAGTAGTGTGATATAATGATTTTATCATATAGGTTCTTGCTATTTAGTTTTCAAATATTCTATCGCATTATGAGTTGTTTGTTCTATGTTTTTCTGATATGGATTAACACCACGGTTCTGGTTCCATTCAAAAGCACCGATACCTATGGCAATAGCCGTACCTTTAAACTCTTCGGTTGGCAAAGTTTCATAATTTGCCATCATAAAATAATCATTAATGCCGTCCCATGTTGCAAGGATACGTATCTGGCTGTCTTCCGATATTTTCACATAAGCATTTTCATCTGTATTATTCATATTATAATACATGCACAAGTCTTTGTAAATTGAATTATGGTTTTCTTTCCAACCTGCACCAATCAAAGGAATTACTTTCTTGCCATCCATCCATTTCCATTCAAGTCCGCGATAGATAGGATGTGAAGTCTCGTCATGTGCTTTACCTATATATACATTCATATTCCAAGTATCTCCATTGTCAAATCCGTCACCACTCGTAAACTCCGTATTGAATTTAGCTTTCATACGCCCAATTGTATACAGGTAAGCAACAGCATGAGTATTCAGCAATAATCCACCGCCGTCTATATGGAACTTTTTTATAGCCTCCACTACCGAAGGATCTAGTGATTCTGCCGGAAGGTCTGTTGTTTGCTGCGAATCACGAATCCACCACAACACACGGTATTGGGATAAATCGGCTCCATTGGCTATTTCATCGAATGACAGATACTCACCCGTAGGATAATTATTAAAGAACCAATCAGCGGCAGCTTTTTCATCATCATCCGTAATGCCGTCACGAGTAGGAGTGACCCCCAAGAAAGCAACTTTCGTTTTACCTACACGAATATCAGTATAAACACTTTCCGAAGACTGACCTTCTTCATTGAAGCTGACCACTCCGATCGTATATTTCTTGTTCGCTGCATTCTCTATGGTATAGTTAACCGCATCACCTTTTAACTCTATCTTCTTATTATCATACCGTACTTCCACTTTCGACAATTTTTCATTCGGAAGCACCCATTTAATTTGTATGTTGTTAGTTCCGTCTACTTGTTGTGCTATTACATCCTGAACCGATGCGCCTCCTTCACGGGTAAAAGAAATTGTTTGTCCGGTAGAGTAATTGCCTTTGCTATCTATTACCTTAAAAGTAAGGCGATAATCTTTACCCACTTTAATAACGCCGTATTTATAAGAAGTAGGATTCCCTGTTACAACAAATGTGCCGTCGGTTCCACTCACTCTTACCTGCAAATCATCGTTATGTGAAGGCAAATTCCAACTTACGCGCAATGTATCGTCATCAACTTTATATTGCAAATCAGATAATTCTCCCACAATGGGTGCGGCAATTTTTTCCTCCCTGTCATAGCAACCGCTCAGCAAGAGGAGAGAAACAAGACTATATAATAAATATTTCTTTTTCATAATTCATTCTTTAATTAGTAACCGTAATTCTGTTTATAAACCTGTTTACTGAAATTAATCTGCTGTTGGGGAATTGGCACATACTCCGCTCTATTCTTCTCAAAATGTGCATCTTCATAATATGTGCGTTTGGGGGCTTCTTCTTTATAGAAAGTATTTATTACAGAATCGGCTATTCCCCAACGAACCAAATCAAAGAAACGCTGACTCTCCATAGCCAATTCTAGACGACGTTCCCAACGCAGTGCCTCACGGGCATAAGGTTTCGTCCAATTACAATTCACATTATCTACATACAAAGCAATATCCACATTTTCGGCATAGTCTATCAAACCAGTACTCTTCTTGGCACGTTCACGAATTTCGTTTATTAAAGGCAGAGCCTCTTTCTCGCGATCGAGCTCAATCAAGGCTTCGGCACGCATCAGCACTACATCTGCGTAACGTATCACGATTTTATTTTTCGTATTGGCACGGAAAGGATCAATCAGCACAGAAGAAGGATCATTCAATGCCACATTCTCTTTCAAAGAAGAATACAAGCCGTATACAGCTTTATTACGAGTCCATGATTCATCAAAAATATTTTTCTTATCATATTTATAAGGAACACCGGGTAATGCTACTGTGTGATATAACCGCGGGTCTACTTTATCTGTATTTGCATTATAATCGGCTTTATTATAATCCGAGAATTCAGGCAATCCATTGACTGTTTTATATGCATTTACCAAATTTTGGCTCGGTTTCTGGAAATCACATGAACCTGAAAACTTCATTGGTACATTTAAAGCATCACTGAAATTGAGGCGTCCGTACAAAGTACCGTCATCTGTTGAGTGCTGAATGGCAAACAAAGATTCTTTTCCGTTCTCATAACTTCCCGGCAAGAAGTTGTAAGCAAAATCATCCTCCAAACCATAATCGGAACTCATTACTTCATTCGAAAAAGTAAGTACCTGTTTCAAATCTTCCGCATTGATTTCGGTTACATTATGTTTTTCGTCCTGACGGTATGCCTTATATAGATAAGTCTTGGCTAAATAAGCAGCTGCAGAATATTTGTTGGCACGTCCCACGTCAGTTCCCTGCGATTCGGGTAGGTTGTCATAAGCAGCTTTAAAATCATCGGCTATCTTTTGCCAAAGTTCATCGTTTGACAAAGCTATATTCGATATTGTTCCATAGTCTTCTATCGCAACCGTCTCATCTATATAAGGAATACTTTTGAAAAGCACTTTTAGCAAGAAGTAAAAATGACCACGGATAAAACGGCATTCGCCGATACGTATTTTTTTATTCGGGAAATCCTGTTCGCTCACATTGTTCAAACTGCGTAAAGCATTGTTTGCACGAGAGATGGCAATGTAGCAATTGTACCATAAGCCATCCGGTTCACCAAAGTTTGCTGTTATATTGGAAGATGTCTCATAAAAATGAAAATCCTGAATATCCGATTCGTCGCGTCCTCCTTTATAGGCATCGTCAGAGCGCACATTGCCATAAGGCCAAAGATTAAAAGGTATGTCATAGTGGTCATTTCCCAACATGGAATAAGCCGAAATGACTAGTTTGTCTAATTGTTCCACTCCCGAAACACTTTCTTCATCAAGTATTCCATTCGGATTCATATCCAGAAAATCCGAACATCCTGCAAACAAGAAACTACATGCAGCAAGTAGAGATAAATATTTCTTTTTCATAATCTGTATCAATTTAAAGTTCATTAGAATGAGATATTAGCTCCAACAGTAAAACTCATTGGAATAGGATAGCCGAAAGCTGGGTTTTCAGGGTCGATTCCTGTAAAGCTCTTACTTTTTATCGTCAGCAGATTCTGTCCGCTGACATATAAACGGAACTTATCCATTTTCACTTTGAAAGCCCACCGTTTGGGTAATGTATATCCCAACTGCAAGGTTCTTAGTTTCAAGTATGAACCGTTTTCTATAAAATAAGTAGACAAACGGTTTTCCCAGTTGGTGTCTGTTGCTGAAATAGCAGGAATGTCACTGTCGGGATTGGATGGGCTCCATGCATCGAGCAATCTGCGTCCCTTGTTCGAACCAGTTTCGCGCACACTCCAGAAGTCGGTATGGTATTTCTGGATATTCTCTACATCGATATTAAATACTCCCTGCCAGAACATAGTCAGGTCAAAGTTACGGTATTCGAGGTTTATGTTCAAACCATAAATAAAGTCAGGATGCTGAACGGCAATCCAAGTACGGTCTTTATCTGTGATTTTGCCATCCCCATTCAAGTCACGGTAGCGGATGCGTCCCAATCCCTTACCGTCTTGTTCGGCTGCATTGTCCACATCTTCTTGTGTTTTGAAGATGCCGTCCGCCACATAACCATAAAGAGAATTCAACGGATGCCCCAAGATATTGTCTTTATCGCCGTCACCTCCATAAGAGTTCTGCACATCGGCAGGAAGTTTGGTTACTTTATTGCGGTAAGTTGAAATGTTTGCATTTATATCATAAGCCATTCCGAAACGCGTTTTATTACGGTAGCCGAGATTGAATTCCAATCCCCAGTTCTCCATGGATGCGCCATTTATCCAACGATTACCGCCTTCACCAATGGCTGCAAGATAGGGAGGCTTCACCAAAATGTCCTTGGTCTTTTTCATGTAATATTCGGCAGAGCCGTAAAGGCTTTGGTTGAACAAACCGAAATCAAGACCGATATTAGTCTGTGTTGTTGTTTCCCATTTCAGGTTGTCATTTCCACGCTGATTCATTTTAAATCCGGAAAGAAGCGTACCTGTTCCTTTGCCCGTTATGTTATAGGCAGTTCCGAGAACTGCTCCCCATGTAGGATCACCTATTCCGTAGTCTGTGGTATAGATATTATAAGTAGCATAGTTGTCTATTTCCTGATTACCTGTCTGTCCCCAGCCGAAGCGAAGCTTCAAGTCGGATATTACATCTGTATTGTCTTTAATAAAGGCTTCTTCGCTTAAGCGCCATCCGAGTGAGAAGGCAGGGAAAGTACCGAAGCGGTTGTTCTTACCGAAACGGGAAGAACCGTCATAACGAACCGTGGCAGATACCAAATAACGTTCTGCAAATGAATAGTTTATCTTTCCAAAATAAGACATCAGCGCATATCCGGTGGAACTGCCTGTGGATACTGACTTTCCGGTACCGAGGTCAGGCCACATCGTTTCGGGAGTTTCCACTTCGAAACCTTCACGATAAGCCGCAAAGTCTGTGTTTTGCTCTTTAAACAACTCCACACCTGCCAATACATCCATGCGGTGCTTCCCTATTTCGAACTGATAGGTAGCTGTGGCGTTCCAGTTCCATTTCAACCAATGTCCCTGATTCAGTTTTACCGAATTGACATCATTCTTCAACTTTCCAGACTCATACTTCTTGTTTAAATCTCGGCGAAAAAAGTTTCCATAGTCCAGACCGAAGTTGGTACGGAGTTCCAAACCTTTCAACGGTTTGACAGACACATACGCATTACCAAAAGTACGCCAATAAGAATAACGGTTATCTTTCACGGCATCCACCAAACGGACAGGATTCTGACGGTCATTCATCGAACCGATAGGTCCGCCCCACTTTCCGTTCTCGGTATAGACAGGAATAATAGGCAATGCTTGCAGGGCAGCGTCAAGTACTCCACCGGGAGCTTCTACTTCATGAGTGTTGTTGAAAGTGAAATTCTCACCGATAGTCACGATATCATTAAAGAGTTTATAACTTGTGTTCACACGTGCCGATAAGCGGTCGAATTCACTGTTCTTGATGATACCGTCATTCTTCAAATATCCCAAAGAAAAGAAATAATTACCTTTCTCCGTGCCGTTGCTCACCGACAAATCATAATTCTGCATAATACCCGTGCTTGCCACAGCATCAAACCAATCAGTGTCCGAGGTACGCATGGTGCGTTCGCAGTCAATGAATTCCGGCAGAATGATTTTATTCAGGCGGGCATTTCCTTTATCATCATATCCCCAATCG
>OLZG01000912.1_pt1 | contig 13068 bp, 7 predicted proteins | sample 1644401 | NCBI WGS metagenome assembly OLZG01 (sample SAMEA103958119, study PRJEB25191) | human gut metagenome | biome: human-associated habitat [ENVO:00009003]; feature: intestine environment [ENVO:2100002]; material: feces | place: Germany | collected 2013/2015
GATCAAGGGTATCGTCCACCTGGCAGGACAAGGCATCGCCGACGTCCTGGTCTCGGACGGAGACCTGATCACCAAGACCGACGCCAATGGTTTCTATTGGCTCAATTCCGAAAAACGCAACGAACTCGCCTTCGTCATCCTGCCTGCGGGCTATGACGTCCCCACCGTCAAGGCGATGCCCCAGTTCTGGCAGCCCTGCACGCTCGACGTAAACACCGTCGAACAACTCGACTTCCAGCTGCTCAGGGCCGACAACGACTCCCACACCATGCTCGTGGCCACGGACATGCACCTGGCCAACCGCAACTCCCCGAAAGATTACGTCCAGTTCGCCGACGGCTTCGTCAAGGAGCTGACATCGGCCTACAACTCCGCCGCACCCGGAAAGGTATACTGCCTCAACCTGGGCGACTTCTCGTGGGACGGCTACTGGTACGACAACAAGTGGGCGCTGCCCGAATGCAAGCAGAGCGTCGAGGACTTCAACTTCCAGATGTGGTCGGTGATGGGCAACCACGACAACGACCCCTATGTAGCCTCCGATTTCGGCGCCGAAGGCCCCTACCGCCAACACATGGGCCCGGTTTACTACGCCATGAACATCGGCCGGATACACTACATCATGCTCGACAACACCGAGTACCTCAACACGGGCGGCTCGCAGGGTACGGTCGGTTCGCGCAACTACAACCGCCGCTTCGACGACCGGCAGCTGGCATGGCTCAAGGAGGAACTCACCCATGTCGACAAATCGACCCCGATCGTCGTGGGATGCCACTGCCCGCTTTACTCGTACAGCGGAAGCGGCGGCGTGAGCGTAGCGCTCCAGACCCAGGCCGACATCGACAAAATCCTGAGCTGCTTCGCCGGCTTCAGCAACGTGACTTTCCTCACGGGGCACACGCACGTGAACCGCAATATCCAGTCGCCGACCTATGCGAACGTCTACGAGCAAAATATCGCGGCGGTCTGCGGCACCTGGTGGTGGACGCAGCAGTACGGCAACAACAACGTCTGCACCGACGGTTCGCCCGCGGGTTACAAGATCTTCACGGTCGACGGAACCGACCTCAAATGGCAGTACAAAGCCACGGGGCTTCCCATCGAAAAGCAGTTCATCACCTACGACATGAACGAGGTCAAGGAGTACTGGGCCACCGACGCCACGGCACTCAAGGCCTTCGCCGCAGGCAACGACCTCCGAAACCGCGACAAGGATTATTCGACGGTGGGCGAAAATGCCGTCTACATCAACGTCTGGGCCTATGAGCCGGGCTGGACGGTTTCCGTGACGGAAAACGGAACGCCGCTCGCCGTGAAACAGGTCTGGAGCAAGAAAGACCCGCTGCACAGCATTTCGTACGACATCCCGCGCGGCGCGGTCAACAACGGCACGCTCACCTTCCCCTCGACCTCCTGCATGCATATGTTCGAGGTTACGGCCTCTTCGGCATCTTCCACGCTGGAGATCTCGGTTACCGACCGCTTCGGCAACGTCAGCACGGAGTCGATGACCCGGCCCAAGGCGCTCACGACCGACGTGACCAAATAACCCTCAAAAAACCTTAAGACAATGAAGCGTATAATGAACAAATGGTTGTGGTCGTTATTATGCGTCACGCTCCTGGGAGCCGCGGCGTGCAGCGACGACGACACCGAAGGGGATTCGGGGAACCCCATCCCCCCGGCACTCTCCACCGAAAACCTGCCCGATGCAGGGCTGAAGTTCCTCTATTCGGCACTGACCCCGCATACATTTACCATGAGCGTCGACGCGCCCTGGGAGATCACCAAGACCGCAGGCTGGTTCGTCGTCACCCCGAACAAGGGCGAGGCGGGCCAGAATATCCAGGTCACCGTCACCCCGACCCTGAACCAGGGCGAGGCGCGCGACGGCGAATTCACCATCCGCGCCAACAGCGGCAACAACCTCCATCCCTGCCTGACGCAGAAGAGCATCCCGCTTTCGCAGGACGCCTACCTGGCGGCCGGCATCGTGATAACGGGGCTCGACGAACGCCTGCTGGCATTCGAAGCCGAAGATACGGATCCGGTGATCTTCACCGTCGAGGCATCCTACGACTGGACGCTCACGGTGGAGAACGAGACCTGGCTGACGGTCGCCCCCAAGAGCGGCAAGGCCGGCTCTGCGGCCGAAGTCACCATCACGCCCAAGGCCAACACCACCGACGAACGCCGCGAGTCGAAGATAACGATCACGGCCGGCGACGCCGAATTCGGGGAGAACACCGCCGAGGAGATCATCGAGCTGGTTCAGGCGCCCTACATGCCCAAGGACACGCATGCCGAGGGATACGTCTTCTTCAGCGACGACTTCCAGTGGATTCCCGACAACTGGGTGAGCCCCTACACCAAGTACGGCTGGCCGAGCGTGTCGATCGACGGCACGAACGGCAACGAGTTCGCCCTCTCGACCGACGGGATGAAAGAGGCCGTAGCGGCCAAGGGTTACACCTACACGCCCTCGGTATATGCCCGTTACGAAGGCCATGTCAAGCTGGGTAAGACCGCCAACATGGGCGCCATCACGATCCCCGCTCACGGGCATCGACGCCGGCAAGGCCGCGACGCTGCTCGTGCAGTTCGACGCAGCCGCCTATTCGTCGGCAGGCGGCGCGGTGGACAACGGCGACGACCACATGGACGTCACGATCAAAGGGCCCGGCACGATCGGCGACCTGGTGGAAACCACCGCGCTGGTCGAGGTGAAGAACGTCTGGGAGTGGACGCGCTACTCGCTGATCGTCTACGGCGCTACGAACGAAACCCGCATCACCTTCGGCAGCGAGCGCGAAGTGAAATGCCGCCTCTACCTGGACAACATCACCGTGACGCGCGCCAAGGACGAGAACCCCGAAGCCCCGGCACCGGAGGCACTCGTCACCCCGTTAGACAAGGAGATCGTCAACACTTCCGATCCGAGTCTCTTCGATGCCAACAGCATGGTGGTCGCCGAAGGCGGCACGCTGACCTGCTCGGTGCGCGTCAACAAGGCCTGGACGGCAGAGACCGACTGCGACTGGCTGACGATCACCACCGTACGCTGCGGCGACGCAGACCCGTCGACGGTAACGGGCGCGAACAACGGCGCATCGCTCTCGAACGGCGTGGCGACCGTCAAGGCCACGGGGCTGCCCTACGTCACCACCAAGGTGGAAGTAGGCAGGAACTCCGGAGGCGAAAGCCGCACGGGCCATATCATCATCAAGTCGGAAGGCGCAGAGATCGAGAAGGTTGCCGTCACGCAGGCTGCGGAAGGAACGTCTGTTACCGGGATCGTCATCACGGGACTCACGGAAAACCAAATCCCCGAATTCGCCGCTGATGCGACCGCAGAAACGACTTTTACCGTCCGTGCAGATACTGACTGGACAATTGAGGTTCCGGTGGCAGAGACCTGGTATTCGGTAACGCCGCTCTCCGGCGCAGCCAATACCGACGTCACGGTAACCGTAACGCCGACGTCCAATACCGGCGGCGCACGCGACGGTTCGTTCACCATCCAGTCGGGAACGAATACGGAGACGATTCTCCTGTCGCAGGCACCTTCGGCTTCAGCCCTTCATTTCGAGTGGTCATTCCCCGCAACCGCTGAGGAAAACAACCTGGTAAGCCGTACAGAACGCTGGTATAAAAGCGATGACGGGAAAGCCCGGATTGACGCCGTACGTGCCGTGGACAATCCATCGAATCCCGACATGTCCTATTCGCTGGGATACGACAACGAAATCGGCAGAATCCTGATGTACGGATTCGCACTGGACGATTACTGGCTCTTCACGCTGCCGGTCAAAAATTTCAAGGCCAATACGACCCTCAACCTCCGGGCGCTGATCTCCTCCTCCTCGGCATCGGGTCCAAAATTCTACATCCTCGAATACTCGGCCGACGGACAAGCCAGCTGGACGTCCGTCAACACCACGAGCATCGAGGACAAATCGGCCAAAGATACCGCGCTGCGCACGATCGTTTACACGCACATGATGCCCGACACGCCGGCCAACGGCGATGTGATCGTCGATGACGACATCACCATCCCGACCGCTGTCGCCGACGGCAACATCTACCTGCGACTGAGGGTGTGCGATGCCATGGCCGGCAACAAGGCCAAAAACATCGTCCCCGCAAACGGCGGCACAACCCGCATGAAAACCAAAGAGGGCATCTGTGATGCCATCTCTGTCACGGAAGTACAACGCTGACAGGAAAACGGCTGCGGCCGCCCGCAGGACGACCGCAGCCGTTCGACAGAAACCCGAATCAAAAAAAATCAACAATATGAAGCTTAAAACATACATACGGAATGCTTTGGCAACCGCGGTAATGTTGCTGGTCGCTTCGGCCGCCTGGGCCCAAACCCGCAACATCACGGGCATCGTGTTCGATACGGACGGCAAAAGCCCGCTCGTCGGGGCCACCGTCATCCTGAAGGGGAGTGCGACGGGTACGATTTCGAACCTATACTATCCATGTCGGCAGCGACAACGACGTGCTGGTCTTCCAGTCGCTGGGTTATGACCCGCAGGAGGTCACGGTCGGAAGCCGCACCACGATCAACGTCACGCTGAAAGAATCGGCGCAGAAGATCGACGAAGTGGTCGTCACGGCACTCGGCCTGACCCGCTCGGAGAAATCGGTCGGCTATGCCGTTTCGAAAGTCTCGGGCGACGAACTCACCAAATCCATATCGAGCAACTGGGTGACGGGGCTCAATGGCAAGGTCGCCGGTATGTCGATGTCCTCGGCGGGCACCGGCCCCGGCGGTACGGTACGTGTGACGCTGCGCGGCGACACGTCGCTCAACTACGGCGCCAACGAAGCGCTGTTCGTCATCGACGGTATCCCGATGAGCAACGGCACGGTAGCCTCCGGTTCGGGCGCCAACTATGCCAACAGCAACGCCCCGGTGGACTTCGGTAACCCGATCTCCGACCTCAACCCCGACGACATCGAGAACGTCTCCGTCCTCAAGGGCCCCGCCGCAGCCGCGCTTTACGGTTCGATGGGCCAGAACGGCGTGGTGCTCATCACCACCAAGTCGGGCCGCGAACAGCGTGGTATCGGCGTTACCTACAACGGTTCGGTGACCTTCGAGACCGCAGGCTTCTGGCCCGAATTTCAGGAGGAATACGGCCCCTCGGCCGTCACCACGTCGCTCACCAACCGCGTCGCATCGGCATGGGGCCTTCCCGGCACGATGACCTACGACGGGCAGCCCGTCCGCCAGCAGATCTCGCGCTACACGTACGGCGAGCATTTCGACTCCAGCAAGCTGCGCTACCTCTACATGTCGAAGAACTGGGAAACCGGGGAATTCACCCCCCTGCCGTGGGTATACGCCGACGACTGGTTCACCGGCCTCTTCGAAACGGGCGTTACGTGGAGCAACTCGGTGACCATCGACGGTTCGACGGGCAAGGGTACGAGCACGCGCTTCTCATTCACCGACCTGCGCAACGACTGGATCACGCCCAACTCGGGCTACGAACAGCAGACCTTCGCACTGGCCCTGAACCAGAAGATCAGCAAGGCCATCAAACTGGCGGCAAAGGTCAACTACATCCGCAAGAACAGCGACAACATGCCCATGTCGGGTTACAGCCAGGGTTCGCCCATGTACGGCCTGATCTGGGGCTACAACACCAACCCCATCTCGGCTTACCGCGACGAGTACATGCAGGGCCGTTATACCTATGCCAACTACCTGGCAGGCAGCGGCGAGGACAAATACAACACCACTTCGGGGCTTATCTACAACAGCCTCGAGGGCCACAACCCCTACCGCACGCTGTACGAGGAGCTGAACAAACTGGATCGTGACCGTTTCTTCGGCAACGTGAGCATCGACTTCACGATCCTGCCCGAGCTGACCTTCACGCTGCGCGGCGGCTTCGACGCCAATATCGAATGGCGTTCGCAGCAGAAACCCTTCATGTCGCTCGACAACCGCTACGGCATGTACCGCGAGAAGACCATCCGCCGCTACGACTACAACTCGGACTTCCTGCTCAAGTACAACAAGCTGTGGGATCGCTTCGGCGTCACGGCGGCATTCGGCGGCAGCGTCCTGCGCAACAAATACTACTCGACCACCATCACCGCCTCGCAGCTGAGCAGCGAAGGCCCCGGCATGTATTCGTTCGCCAACGCCGCGGTAGCCCTCGACACGTCGCCCTACCGCAGCAACCGGCAGACCAACAGCCTTTACGGCTTCGTCAACCTGTCGTGGGACGACACCTACTTCCTCGACGTCACGGCCCGCAACGACTGGTCGTCGACGCTGGCTCCCTCCAACTGGAGCTATTTCTACCCGTCGGTATCGGCCAGTATCCTGCTCGACAAGGCGTTCAAGATCAACTCCCCTCATGTCAACATGATCAAGCTGCGCGGTTCTTGGGCACAGGTGGGTAACGACACTTCGGTCTTCTCGCTCTACGACGACTACTCGACCACGGACTATCCGGGCGGCGTCACGCTGCCTACGGCCAGCAACTACCCGTACATCCTCCCGGAAAAGACCAGCAGCTGGGAAGTCGGCCTGGAAACCAAGTTCCTGGGCAACCGGCTCAATGTCGACGTGGCGCTCTACAAGACCAGCACCCGCAACCAGATCATCAGCGCCGAAACGAGCGCCGAAACCGGCAGTACGTCCCGCAAGATGAACGCCGGCCTGATTACCAACAAGGGTGTCGAGGTCACGTTCCGCATGGTTCCCGTCCGCACGAAGGACATCAACTGGGAGATCAACGGCAACTGGTCGCTCAACAAGAACAAACTCAACGAGCTGCAGAACGGATGGGATCCCGCAACGCCGTTGCAGACCTCGACCTCGACGACCATCGGCAGCCGTATATTCGTCTACTCGTACGTGGGTAAGTCCATGCACCAGCTCTATTCGGCCAGCCACTACGAGTACGCGCCGGAGGGTTCGACCTACACGGACGAAAACGGTAACCAGGTCGACTGCTCGGGCATGCAGATCATCAACGCCAAGACCGGCTACCCGCTGCTGACCAAGGAGACCGACTCCAAGAAGTTCGAGCACCTGGGCAGCGTAATCCCCGACTGGAAGGCAGGCTTCGGCACGACGTTCCGCTACAAGAACCTCTCGCTGAGCGCGCAGTTCACGGCGCAGGTCGGCGGCGTGGCCTACTCGGTGACCAACTTCGCACTCTCGTACCAGGGCAAACTGAAGAACTCGCTCGCCGGACGTGACGACGGCCTGGTTCTGCAGGGCGTCAACGCCGTGGACAACGGCGACGGCACGGTTTCCTACCAGAAGAACACCGCCGTCACGGAGAACATCTACACCTACTACCAGTCCTACAAATGGGTGCGCGACAACGGCCGTGAAAACACGTTCAGCACCGACTTCCTCAAGTTCAAGGAGCTGCGCATCGACTACCAGCTGCCGAAGCACCTGATGGCCAAGACCCGTTTCCTGCAGGGCGCGTCGATCGGGTTCTTCGCCACCAACCTCTTCTGCATCACCGACTGGCCGCAGTTCGACCCCGAGGCGGCAGGTCTGGTCAACGGTACGAACATTTACCCCGGTATCGAAACCGTCACCTTCCCGATGACGCGTACCTACGGTATCAACATCAAACTTCAGTTCTAAAACTGCGAACGCCATGAAATACGCAAAATATATCCTGATACTCGCGCTGCTCGCCGCATCGGGCGCATGTACGAACGATTTCGAGGATTACAACACCAATCCGAACAAACAATCGGAAGGGTCGGTAGCCCCCATCGCGCTGCTCGAACCGCTGATTTACAGCTCCACGAACAGCTATTCGTCCTACATGCTGAGCATCGCCAACGAGATTTCGCAGGTCACCGTGGCCAAGTCGACACCGCGCCGCGAACACTGCTACAACCTTGCCGACGGCAATTTCAAGGCCATCTGGAACCTCGGGTACAAATGGGCCGGCAATGCCAAGCACATGTACGACCTGGCCGTGGCGCAGAACCAGCCCAACTTCCAGGCCATCGGCCTGACGCTGAAGGTCTATAACATGTCGATCCTCACCGACATGTTCGGTTCGATCGCCTACCGCGAGGCGCTCAAGGGCGGCGAGGGCATCAACACCCCGCATATCGACTCGCAGCAGGAGGTCTATACGGCCATGCTGGAGGAACTCGAGCTGGCCAACTCGCTCTACAACGCCAGCCTGGGGCTGGACGACCCCACCAAGGACGGCATCTACGGCGGCGACATCGCCAAGTGGCAGAAATTCACCAACACGCTGCGCCTGCGTCTGCTGATGCGCGTGAGCGGCCGTAACAACGCCTTCACCCCCACGGTCGGCGAGCAGATCAACCAGATCATCTCCAACCCGGGCAAATACCCCGTCTTCGAGTCGAACGACGACAACGCCACCGTGAAGTTCTCCGGCAGCGCGGAGTATTACAAGACCTATTTCAACTCCAGTTCGTTCCCCGACGACAAGAGCCTGTCGAGCGACCACCACATCGCCGCACAGCTGCTCGACCTGCTCTACGACGCTTCGGACGGCTTCGTCGACCCGCGCCTGCGCATCTGGATCAAGCCCCGCTACATCCAGTATCCCAGTGCGACCGAGCCCGATGTGATCCGCGAAATGATCGGCGCCGTCTCGGGCTGTACGATCAACTACAACGGCATCACCTCCATCAGCGAACGCGAACCCTACCTGCATTACGAAACGCTGGTGGGCGACACGCGCCCCAACCACATGCTCGACTACGACGAGCTGCTCTTCATCAAGGCCGAAGCAGCGATGAACGGCTGGATATCGGGCTCCGCCAAGGAGTATTACGAAGCGGCGATCACCGCGTCGTGCCAGAAATGGGGCGAATACGGCATTTACGCTTCCTACCCCGAACTCAACGCGTCGAACAAGATCGAACTCAAGACCGTAGCCATCACGCAGAAGAACATCGCCGCACTGCTGGCGAGCGACCAGGTAAAATGGAACAATACCCAGCAGCGCCTCGCCGAGCAGAAATGGCTCTCGCTGTTCTGGGTCATCGGCTTCCAGATGTACCACGAAATGCGCCGCACGGGGTATCCCGAGTGCAAGACCGGCATGGGAACGATCGAGCTGAACGCCACGGGCGGAAAGTTCATCGCCCGCTATCCCTATCCGTCGATCGCGATCGCCAACAACCGTGCGAACTATACGGCCGCATTCGAGGCACAGGGCGGTACCATCAACGACAACACCATGGTCTTCCCGATATGGTGGAGCGGCCAGGCCGTCGCCAAGGATGCCGGGCAGCCGTGGGAACACTCATTCCGCAAGAATGTCATCGCCGAAGAGAACTTATAATCTAAAAACGAACGCACTATGAACGCGAAAAACATAATCCGCAACATGAGGGGCCTGGCCATGTCGGCGCTGCTCCTGATCCCGGCGGCCTTCGTCTCGTGCAGCGACGACGACACGGAGGGCGGCAGCCCCTACTTCCGGCTGGAGAATACCGTCGTATCGAGCAAGCTGGTGACCGCCTCCTCCGACCTGGGTTTCGACGCCGAGGCCATCATCGGCGACGCCACGCTCGAACTGATCCGTTACGACATCCGTTCGAACTGCAACTGGAGTGTCGAATGCAACTCCACGGACGGAGACTGGATCAAATTCTACCCCAAGACAGGCCAGGGCGACGGCAAGGTACGCTTCTGCCTGGAGGACAACGATGCCAACACTCCGCGTTCGGCGACGGTCGTATTCCGCTATGCGGACGGCAGGCAGACCGAAACGACCCTCGTCGTCAACCAGAGCGCCAACGAACCTTACATCAGGTTCGTCGTCAACAACATCGAGACGAACGAGATCGTAGCGGGACGCTATGCCGCCCATTACGACATCAAGGTCGCGTCGAACGTGACGCCGTTCTACGAACCCGAAAAAGCCGAATGGGCAACCTTCACCGAGACGGGCAACGGGACTTTCACGCTCGACATCGAGGAGTATCCCGAGCAGCCGGCATCCCTGAGCCGTGATTTCAGCATCGCCTTCAAGGGCAGCGGCCAGTACAAGGACATCAGAGCCGACCTGAACATCCTGCAGGACATCACGCCGCAGATCGAGATTACGAGCGAAGACATCGGCGACGACCTTGCACTGCCCCCGTTCCCGGCCTACCAGCCCAATGCATTCACCTTCAAGGTGAAATCCAACTGGGACTGGACGATTTCGGTTGCCGAGAACGCATGGATCGAGGTCACGCCCTCGGCCGGCGAAGCGGACAAGGAGTATGTCATGACGGTGAAAGCGACCAGCAACCTTTCGTTCGACGAACGCTCCGCTTCGTTCTCGATCATCTCGGACGAGGTGCTCGGCACCAAAGCCGTCAAGGAGATCTTCGTGACACAGGAAAGCCTGGCGGAAGGCGGGCCGCTGGAAGGTCTGGACGCTCCGGTAAAGTGGTTCTTCAACGGGGCCTCGGGCACGGACTACACGGTTCCGAAAGAGCAGTTCGAGCAGAACAACAAGCTCATGGCCTCGTCGGGCGTAGGTTATATCTCCTACTTCCACACCTTCAACTCCGACGGCAGCCTGCACCCCAACAGCACGCGCATGATCGGCGGCACGGGACAACCCTACGTCACGGGAGCATGGAAGGGCGACTACTGGTTATTCGAAGTTCCGGTCAAGAACTTCAAGTCGGGCACGAAGGTTCGTTTTACGGGTCTCACACGTATCTCCGGCACCGGACAGAAGTACTGGAGCCTGCAATATATGGACGGTACGAGCTGGAAACCGGCGACCGACACGCAGACCGCAACCGTCAACGGGGAACAGATCACCTACACGCATCTGGTACCGACGGCCAACATGCAGATCGACGTGACGATGACCTTCGCACGCGGCATTAGCGACGGCAGCGTCAAGATCCGGTTCTATTGCGAAGCCAATACCACGGGCGGTACGGAACCTAACGGCGGTACGATCCGCTGGGCAAGTTCCGCCGATAACGGGTACAACGACAGTCCGGTCATTCAGGTTGTCGAATAACACCGGGCAATCTCCACACGGTACAGGGAGGCCTTCTGGCCTCCCTGTCCTTTTATTCCGGCCCCGGGCGCCCATTGCCGAAGGCCGGGCCCATCAGGCCCAAAGCGCATCCCCATCCGTCCATGCCGTGCGCGGCAACCCGGGGCATATCAGGCAGCAGGAAGGGATGCACGGAAACGGAAACGGGCACACGAGTTCAATGCGCACAGCGTACGGCGCTGGACACACGCGGTTCACGGTACGAGGCTCACCGTCTCTCAGCACACGGCGCACAGCCTACAATTCACAGCGCACAGTTCATGATTTGCAGTTCACGGCTCACGGGCGCAAACGATAGCGATACGCACCACCGGAAAAGCCGCAAAAAAGGGAGCCGTGCGAGGGCTCCCTTAGATGTCTGTATCAAAGTTCGTCAGTTGATGTTCCGCCGGTCGGGTTCGTGGTCGGGGGAAGCGGCTTCCATGTCGATCTGCAACTTGACCATGTTGATGGCTGTCGCAGCCGCTTCATCGCCCTTGTTGCCGTGGCGGCCGCCGCAGCGGTCGAGCGCCTGCTGCATGTCGTTGACGGTCAGCACACCGAATGCGATCGGCATGTTCCACTGGATCTGCAGCTGGGTGATACCCTGCGTCACGCCCTGGCAAATGAAATCGAAATGGCGCGTATCGCCCTGGATGACACACCCGAGCGCAATCACCGCGTCGACATCGGTATATTCGGCGAAAAACTGTGCGCCGAGCGCCAGTTCGAACGTCCCGGGGACATATTTGATCTGGATGTTCAGGTCGGGGCATCCGGCGGCACGCAACGTGCGCACGGCGCCTTCGAGAAGGGCTTCGGTGACCTCGCGGTTCCACTCGGCCACGACGATGCCGAACCGCATCTCGGCGGCCGAAGGCAGGGGTGAATCGAATTGGGAAAGGTTATGATTCTTGGTCGCCATAGTCCCCGGTTATTTTATGCTGCCGAGAAGTTTCTCCGCGTCGCGCGCGTCCATCGACGCAGGGTACGAAGTCAGGATCCGCTCGTAGTATGCGGCCGCTTTCGCGCCGTTGCCCTGAGCCTGCTCGGCCAGACCGGCTTTGCGGAGGTACATCGGAGCGGTGAGGTTGTTGTCGGCAGCCGCTACTGCTTTGTCGTAGAATTTCACGGCCTTGGCGTAGTCCTTTTGCTCGACGGCGATGTCACCCTGCAACCCGTAGTTCTGGGCGTTGATCAGCGCACCCGGGATACCCTTCACGGGCGAATACCTGGCCAGGAATTCGGCGGCATTCTCCAGGTCGCCGGCCTTCAGGTAACAGATGCCGGCGTAGTGTTTGGCAAGATTGCCCGAAGGGGTCGAGCCGTACTTCTCGATCACTTCGAGGAAGCCAGCGCCGTTGGCATCGCCTTCGAGTGCCAGCGCATAGTCCGCATTCTGATCCTCGAAACGGTACTGCGCCTCGGCGATCATCTCGGCGGCCTTCTCGGCACGCGGCGACACGACCAGTGCGCGGTAGCCGAAAACGAGGGCTGCGAGCACCAGCAAGCCGAGGAAAACATACGACAACATGCGGCCGTTCTTCTCGAAGAAAAACTCAGTTTTGTTCATTGCTTCGCCGAGGGTTTCCTGCTCGGCGACATGCTGTTTTGCCATAAAAATCTATCTTGTTTAGTTTATAATTCCGTACGTTAGGCAGCAAAGATACAAAACTATTCACAATGTACAATGCCGCATCCCGTTTTTTTGCAGCATCGGACAGATGCGGCACCGCATTGCCCAAATAAATTTGGCATTGCGCCCGGCTTGCACTATCTTTACAGAACATAGGCGGCGCCTCAGCAATGCCCAAATAAATTTGGCATTGCGCTCGGCTTGCACTATCTTTACAGAACATAGGCGGCGCCTCAGCAATGCCCAAATAAATTTGGCATTGCGCTCGGCTTGCACTATCTTTACAGAACATAGGCGGCGCCTCAGCAATGCCCAAATAAATTTGGCATTGCGCTCGGCTTGCACTATCTTTACAGAACATAGGCGGCGCCTCAGCAATGCCCAAATAAA
>OLZG01000926.1_pt1 | contig 12882 bp, 6 predicted proteins | sample 1644401 | NCBI WGS metagenome assembly OLZG01 (sample SAMEA103958119, study PRJEB25191) | human gut metagenome | biome: human-associated habitat [ENVO:00009003]; feature: intestine environment [ENVO:2100002]; material: feces | place: Germany | collected 2013/2015
CTACGAAAGTCACGTCTTCTATACCGACTTCCTCATAATGCGGATATTTGTGGATCGCCCAACCCCAACGAGAATCAACTTCGTGCATTATAGGTTCTTTAAAAGTGATTACATTCCCGCTTTTTGCCACAATTTGGTGGAAGTCCTGCACCTGCACACCTACATTTATAATATTCTCCATTGTTGGTTCGGGTGCATAGGGAGACAACTCGTTGCGTACCAGTTCCGGGTCATTGTTCTGTAAATACAGGCATACCCAGTCACCTTTACTCAGCGAAGCCGCATCGGATACTTCCACGCTAAAAGTACCTTTAGCTGCATTACCCGTGATATCACAGAGTTTCGACAACCCGGAGTTATGCTTAATATCAATCATTACCGGCGACGAATACATGGTAGTAATATCATCCGGCAAGTTCGGAGTATCCATTATCAGCTTTGTTCTTCCTGCGCCATCTCCCTTAATTACAAAATGGCCTGCGAATATATAGATACTGGAACTTTTATTATTTCCTTTACTATCCAAAGAATATGCTTCATCACCTTCCTTTCCCAATACCGGCTTGCCCGGCTCTATTGTATTGTCATCGTCATTATGCAATACGTATTCTCCTTCCGGGAAATAAATGACAATCCGGGCATTTGCATTGTTGTAATTCTTACCGTCCTTACGGGTCATGTTATTCTCCTGCAATATGCTTATCAAGGCTTCACGGGCAGTCATACCACGGGTTTCCATACGTTCTTTCACATTGAAAACTTTATATCCTAATGAGAAAGCCTCCGGAGGTGTCACTTCTCCATGTTTATATCCGGCATACGAATAATCCAACAATACATTGTCATCACTATTCATCAGGAACTTTTTCCACGCTTGTGCTGTGCCGTTATTGCGGGTATCCAGTTTAAGCACACTCCCGCTTATACGGGATTCCAAAGTGATTGTATTCGTCTGTTCATCTAAAACAACCGAACGGTAAAGAGAGAAATCAACAGCCGTTTTTCCTTCCAATGACGGAGCCGGAGTGTCACTCAAACGTTGCCACTGATAGCCATTGTAAGAAACTTGCCAACAGCCGTCCTCCCCCAATGCAATTTGAGGAGTAAGGATACCTTTTCCTGTCTTGTTTAAAGCAGGAGCCGGATTGCCATGCGTATCTGTCAGAATGCGTGAAGTACCTTCCAATTGATAATTCCAGTAACCTTCTTTATCAATTCCAAGAAGGGGAATATCTTTATCGTCGGCAGTTTGAATATAAACATCCGCTATCTGTCGGTTACTCAATTGAAGTTTGTAATTACCCTTCTCGTCAGAGGTGTAGTCTACAATCTCGGCTTTGCCATTCATCATGGCCTGATAAGCCGCGATATTAGTATTGTATTGCGCAGTGAGTTCTGTTAATTGTTCCGGTTGCTCGGGAATAGTTGGATTATTTATTGCTTCATCGTCCGAACAGGAAGTGAAAACTATGACAGCAACCAACATACAAGTTGTCGCTATACTATGTAAATCAAGTTTCATGTTTTTCATATTTCTAAAGTCTAATAATGTTATAAAGGCGAAGAATCCGTTAAACCCAATATTAGCATTAATAGATTCTTCGCCTTTATCAAATTTAATTGCAGCAACTATTCGATAACTGCACCTATACCTTGATATTCCGGTTTAAGAGTATATTTTCCTTCAATGTCAACCAACGTTTCAAAAGGAGTCTCTTTTTCTATGGTTATTACATTATCCTTAAAACCTACCGGCGCGGTTCTAAAATACTGCCAAGTCATCTAAGTATTTTCAAGAGAGGTAAATATTCTATTATTAGAAAAGTCTGTTTCATTGAAAGTAGCTGCACCAATCATTAAAGTAGATAACATTGGGAAAGTCCCACTAGCTGCACAATCCGTATCATACCAGAATAGATTATTTTTCATCGTCCATCCTTCTTCAGCGGTTACTTTAAAAAAGCCGGAGCTATTTCCATGATTACTTAGAATATTAATAACCGTGTTATTTTCAATACTCACATTATCAGAGAACTTTGCATTCGTTCCTTTCAGTAATGCCACAAATAGAACAGAGCGATCCTGTGTAGAGCAATAGAAAACATTATTATGAATCATTATATCTCCATAATTCCCATTATTAAAATTCAAGAAATTAATAACTTTAGTAGTTGCCGATGGAGCCGGCACTGCAATATAACAAGACTCAACCAACAATTTTGATATACCTGACGATGCATTATTAAAATAAGAGAACATCTTGTCCGCCATCATCTCAATCTTACAATGATCTAAATACAGTCTTTCTATTACATCTTTACTTGAACTAGGAAAGTTAAACCAATAATTTGCGGTTAACTCATCAGGAGATAAAGTAATCTCCTTACATAACATTCCAATTTTCGACTCCACATTTTCCAAAGAGACAATCCCTTTGGTCATTACTTTTGAAGAATAATTACTATTCTTTTTCTCTCCTATCAGAATCAGGTCACTCACTGCACCAGTCCAATAAGCCGTAGCACCTTCGGCAATAAAGTAAATACCGCTTTCGGAGATTGATTCACCTTCTTTTACCAATACTCCATTCGGGTTATCATATTTATTAAGTACTACATCACCGATCCTGATATCAAATCCAGCCTGATATTCAGCCCAGTAACTATCACTGGAAGTTTTTGCCTTTATCTGATCTGTTGCCGAATTTACTCCATGAGTCACTTCTACAATAATCGTACACTCGCTCGGAGTTACAGGAGGTGTCACAGTCACTGTTACTTCCGTTGTTCCAGCCACATATTCCGACAGTTTTGCATTCCAATCAGCAGGTGCTTTTACTCTTACTAAATCACCTTCAGCCAAATTTACTTTCACAGTAAAGGAAGACGCACCTCCTCCGGCTACCAACCAAAGATCATCTGTTACACCTTCGGGAACATTAATTGCACATTCCAATCCTTTCACAATAGGAATCAGATACTCCTTTCCGCCAAAAGTAACTTTAAAATTATCTCCGTCAACAGTTGCGTTGCTGATAGGATTCGAACCTGTATTTATACCTTCAGCCAGACCGTTTTCCAATACTTTCCAGGTTGAACCGTTGTCATAACTCACATACCAATACTTTTTATCTCCATCGGCCGGATTGGGTGCAATTTTAAATTCGGGAGTAATGGTAGCATCTTCCCCATTCTCCGCTTGAGCACGCCAGCCTGTATCTGTACCGCCAATAAACCAATTACCATTTGCACCGATCTCAATAGAAGGATAGTTGCCTCCGGTCACTCCCGGAGTCAAAGTCAATGTTTCGCCATTGCTTAAGGTCAAGGTATAAGTATCACCATTGATAGAGTAATCGGTAATAGTCTTGTTGCCGTCCAACAGCACACGGATAATGTTCATCTCATCGTTCAACTGCTGTACCTGTGCCTCAACATTCGTCACACGATCTTTCAAGGCATCAATGTCTCTTTCCAAATCGTCTGTATTACATGACACAAAAGCCAATGCAAACAAACTGAATAATATGAATGATTTATAGTATTTCATAATGATTTCTTCGCTTAATTATTAATTCAACTTATTCAGCAACCGTCACCTCTAATGATTTAATCAGACGATATCCTTCCTTAGAGAATATCTGGAAATAAACAGTATATTTGCCGGAAGCCAGTCCTTTTGTTTTAATCGTCAGATTATCGGAAGCGTCATCAGTCAAGACTACCTGTACAGGTGTGGGATCTATAATCACTCTGGCTACATTCGTCTGTTTTGCCGTCAATACCGCTGAACCTCCCTTCGCTACATTTACAGAAGTAATATTCGATGAATCACCTTGAGAGAAAGTCATATCCAACCCTCCCAATAAAGGGATCTCGGTTTTCGAGCCGTCTGTAAATTCAAAGGTCACGATATTACCGTTCACCGTTACATCGGCAAATATACCTCCCGGAATCTCTCCAATATTGGCAATGTTGTAACGCCCGTCTATACGTTGAGGTTCTCCACCGCCAACGGCATAACACCAGTAACCGTCCGCATCAATCGAGATGGTTGGAGTTTGTCCGTCGGAACCGTCTACGGGAACAGCAGGACAAGGATTGCCTTCTTTATCTTTCAATTCAACGGTTCTACCGTCAAGGGTATATGTCCAATTTCCGGCTTCATTAATGCCAAGTGTAGGAATATCTCCCGCAGGCTGTCCGCCATAAACAACCAATTCCGTACCGTCACTCAGTGAAAGTGTATAGTTACCCTTCTCATCCATTGTATATCCGGTTACAAGAACAAGTCCTTTCACTGCATCTTGGAAAGATTTGATGCTCGTATTCAAATTTTCGAGATCATCTGTCAAAGCATCCAAACGAGCATTCAGATCGTCGATGTCTTTACGTATATCATCCTTATCATCACAGGAGGTAAAGGTGATGACAGGCAATAAGCAAACTAATAGTATCAATATCTTTTTCATAATTCTTAGTTTTAGCGTTGTGCACCATATTGAGTGTAACCTTCTTTGGGAATGAATGTCCCTGTAGATTTGTTAAAAGTAGCCGGATCAGTGGTATTGAATAATCCTTCTACTAATTTTACATCAGGATCAATTGCTGTATTTTGGAACATACGAAGAGGTTTATCGCTTACAGAATATCCAAAATTATCACTACTATCCAATGACTCTACCAAGGTACTAGCACCAGTAAAGAAATATGCTGCCTTAGCGGCATCTGATAACCAATACAAGTTATCCTTTACAGTAGCTTTCAACACTTTAGCTGCCCTAACAAGCCCATAAAGACTCGCACCTGATGACTCAATATCAATCAATGTATTAGATGTTAAATTCAGAGTTTCCACTGTTAAGCCATTGCCATTAAATATCTTAAATTCAGTCACATTCCCATCTAAAGAAGAAGCATAAATAAGGTTATTATCTAAACTAATATTCTTGCAACTCATCTGGGTCAACAAATATAAAGCTGCACCCGATTGAGCAAGATTTATATCTGAATTATGAATAATAAAATTATCCACAGAAACTGCTGATACTTCAGAACTTTTCATTGCAAATCCTTTAGTCGGGACTAAACCATTCACTTTACATCCGTCCAAAACTATATTTATATTCTGTTCTGCTATTATACGTAATGGATAATGAAATGAAGCTGCATTCGGAACTTGATTTAACAAAGTTACATTCTGACAAGCAAACATTCCTTTCAAATATATCTGTTTAGAGACTACCAGATTTATCGTAGTAACATCCTTGGTTGTTGGTACAATAATTAAATTATCCACTCCCGTAGTACCTAAATTATAAGTTAGTCTCACATTATTTGTAGACACAAAATAAACACCACCCTGTTCAATCGGCATATCAGCAGTAACTTCCGTTGCTTCACCATATTTTTCTTTTGTAATCTCCAGCCCGCCTACAATAACAGCCTGTCCTTCATTATACATATCCAGATTAGAAGCAAGTCCTTTCGGATTCTTCACTTTTATCTTGTCAACTGCCCAGAACAAGCCTTCCTGTACCTGAACAGTTACATCGGCAGTATTATCCGCCGCGGCTCTCGTTAACGTTTTATTCTCAGCAGCCGGAGCAAAGATCAACAAATGATAATTATTTCCTTTTTCATCGGCAACATCCAGTTTGTTCAAAGTAGCTCTCCAACCTTGCGGATAAGTAACCTGCGGATTCTCACCTTCAATCTTAGCAGGAATCACCACTCTTTCTCCTTTATTGATAATCAGGAAGTCCTCATCATCAAATGCAAGACCTGTTCTATCAATAGCACAAACCAAAGTTGCCACGATAGGAAGTGTATACACAGTCCCATCTTTAAGAGTCACAACAAAGTTGCTACCGTCTACTTTGGCAGATTCAAAGATCTGGTCGCCTAAAGAACTGCCACCGGCAATCCCCTCTCCACCGGGAACATTCGCCCACTCACCGTCACCGAAACGTATCTGCCAATTTCCATTCTGTACACGAAACTCGGGATAGCCCTCCCCATTCTTACCGTTCTCTCCTACGGCTACTACGCCGGTAGAAGTACCGTTGATATACCATTTCCCATCATCTCCTATCGTAATCTCCGGTTCGTTGACTGTTCCTTCCTTACCGATAGTCAATGTCAGCTGGGTATTATCACTTAAAGTTATGACATATTTCGCAGCAACCCCATTCTCTTTAACAGTCTCCACTTTACTGACTGTCTTATTCTGAGGATCAAGGATGTAGCCGATCACAGCCAGATTATCATTCAACAGTTTCACCTGCTGCTCGATAAGCGTCACCCTATCTTTCAGGTCGTTTACATCGTCTTTCAGGTCGTCTATAGTACACCCCGCAACCGCAAAGCCCATGATAACGAAAAGTATATACGATTTTATGTACTTCATAATCTATTAGTATTTAAAGTTATTCTGTTACATTGATTATCAATTCACAAGTCTTAGACGCCACATGTGAATAATTTGCGTTATTCATCAGAAACGTAGCAGTATATGTACCCACCTGATTATAAGTATAAGAGTAAGACTCCAGATCCAGAGAAATGTCTTTTACCTTCACTCCCGAATCCGGTTCGGGACATTCTGCCAGATTCAGATAATCGGAAACAAGCCAATTATACTTCCAAGGATTATTGGCAGCCGTACCGTTAATAGTAAATCCGCCGCTTTTTATACTGCTCAAGTTCCACATGCCAGTCACTCCCGTTGAAACAGAACCATATTCAAGATCTTTAGGCATATTTTCCGGAGCCTGTTCTTCATACTTCGTCTTATTCTTCATGTTCAATGGAGTAAAGCCGAAAGAACTTACATAAGCAGTAGTGACACGTCCGTTCTTCCATTTGGTTTCCACACACAGAATATTGAATGTAGACTGAACAATAGTAGCCTCCGGATCTTCCGGATTATTGGCACTTATTGCTTCTTTCTGATCTCTGTTCAGCACTAAAGCCAGCGTCAGTTTCTTGCCAATATATTCTTTGACCGATTTACTGAAACTCAAAGCTCCGGCTGCACTGGTCACAGGTGCTTGCGGCAGTTGCGCACGTGTGATAAGTTCCTTCCAGGGAGTATTCTTCTCCACAAGTACAGAATCAGCCTCGAAATTATTCTTGCTCATTCCCGGGAAAAAGATCGTATTTCCCTGATTATCAGGATCTTCTTCTTCCGCCAGATACAACACATCAAACTGGTCTTTGCATGAATTGGCTACCCCGTATTGAGCCCAAATCGAAAACTTAAAGTCGCATGACACAATATCTTCTACCGAAATCTCCTTCCGGTCACGATAAATATACTGATGACCGATTTCGCCACTGAAGAAAGAAATGTAATCAGGATCACCGTGAAAGAGAAACTCGACAGGAGTCCCCTTCTTTACAGTCAGGATATTGCCTTCGTACCGTACATTCTCATTGGTAGCCACAGTTACACTGACATCAGTCAGATCCCGGTCCAACTCTTTTTCGCATGAAGCAAACAAGAGAGTTCCCAGAGTTAGTATTAAGAATTTATATGTTTTCATCGTTGTATTCTCTTCAAAAATTATTAATTGGATTAAAGCGGATTACCAACCGGGGTTATTGCCCGTAATCAGTTTGTTGACAGCTTTCTCGGCATCCGGAATCGGGAAGTACTGATAAGCGGAAGATACCCGGAAGAAAGGTGCAGCCTGCCCTCCCTGAGTCCAGTTGTTTCCACTCTGTGCCAGCACTGCCTGCTCGTTCATCTTATCTACAAAGTCTCCCCAACGAATCAGGTCGAAACGACGGAGATATTCAAAACAAAGCTCCATTGCACGCTCATCCTTTATAATAGTAAGAAAGTCCTCACCTGAAGTAATCTGACCTGTAAGATCTGAGATTCCGGCACGGTCACGTACCTCTTTCAGGCATTCTTCGGCCAAGGGCGTCGGGGCACCGTTATATTCATTCTCCGCTTCCGCAATCATCAGCAACACATCCGAGTAACGAAGTATAGGGAAATTGATAGAAGTACGGTTCTTGTCCTTCTTTGCAGCAGGCTCATATTCCCGGCGGAACTTGGCACAACACAAATCTTTCCTCTCCTTACCGGCAGCAACCGCTTTTTTGTAAACATCTCCAATCTGCTCCACCTTACTATTATATTCTTCACCCTCATTGGCTCCCTCATAATTATACGATCTGTCTCCGTACCAACCGGCACCTTTCACCAGATCATACAACGCCTTGTTTTCAAAAGTTCTTCCTACAATTCCCAAGTCAGTACGGTCCGCAATTCTACGATATGTAAAAGGGGCAATGTTCCAGGTGAAACGTTCATTATCACCATTCGCCACATACAAATCATAAAGTTTCGGAGTTGCCCAAATAAAACCATAAGAATATCCCGGGTCAGCCTTGCCTACAACATTAGATAAAGAAGAAAAGTCCGAACACTGAAGCCCGATCGTGTTTCCGATACGGCCTTCCGAACGCACGTCTCCCGTTCCGTCTCCGGCAAACTCAACTTCCCAGATACTTTCATTGGCAGTCGTATTGTATTTGTCGGAACACATATCAATAAACGGGTCCCAGTAATTAGCGGCAAGCGTATGCCCCTGTGTCCGCACTTTCTGGCCGAAATAGCTGGCACGCTCGAAATACGACTTGTTTTCCGCATCGGCCGGTTTACCGTCGCGCTTATGTTCACCGGCCCAGAATAAATAGACACGTGCCAACATACCCCATGCCGTCGACTTGGAGATACGTCCCGGCTTATAGCTTAACTCTCTGGCAGAGAGCAGCCCTCCGTTTTTTTCATCGGCAGCCTCTTCCATTTCTTTCACGATAAACTTATAAATCACGTTCTTATCCGTACGTGCTATATCCTTATTAGTCACCGTCCCGGACGAATAGGTAGACTCCGTCTTGAACGGCACATCTCCCCAGCACTGCACCAACGTAAAGTAATAAAACGCACGTAAGAAACGAGCTTCCGATTTGTATTGCAAACGGCTCTTATCACTCATTCCGGGGACATTGTCTATCTGTTCCAGAAACATATTGGCACGCTCGATGCCGTTATACAAATTGAGCCAGAGGTTGGTAACCGCCGCATCACTGGTGGTAGTGTTATTACAAATCAATCCTGTATTGGAAATACGTCCGGTAGACCCTCCATAAAACTCCAGGTCGTCACCGCCTGCAAGAACCATGTAATCACCTCCGTAGAAAGTTGACTGTCCTAAGTTCGAATAGATACCGGTCAGGAATGATTGTGCTTCCGCCTCATTCTGGAAATAGTTTTCCGGTACTATTTTATATGGTTCCTTCTCCAAAAAGTCACATGACGCTATCGTACATGTAGCCAACAAAGAAAGGAATGCTATTTTTATCTTTTTCATATCTTCTCTATTTTTATATGATTTCAACTAAATACTAAAACCCAAGATTAATTCCGAAGTTGACAGCATAAGCCCTCGGATAAGCGGAATAGTCAAGTCCCGGTGTCAGGGCACTGTTACGGATAGACACTTCAGGATCATAGCCGGAATAGCCGGATATTGTCCAGAGATTCTGTCCTGCTACGTAAACACGGGCAGTAGAGATTCCCCATTTCCTAAGCGCTTTCTTCGGCAAAGTATAACCCAGCGTCAATGTCTTCAGACGCAGGAAAGAACCATCTTCGATCACACGTGAAGATACAACCTTGTTGGAACTTGAGTTCTTGGCTACCGGTATATTGCTTGTCGGGTTTTCCGGTGTCCAACGGTCGGCATAAGTCGCATACTGGTTCAGGTTACGTGAATTGTTGACGTTTTCAAAGAACAAGCGGTTCGCATTCAACACATCATTTCCGTAAGACCATTGGAAGAAGATACTCAAATCAAATCCTTTATATTCAAAATCATTCGTGAAACCACCTGTATGGATAGGCAAGCCACGTCCGATCATCGTGCGGTCGTTCGTGTCGATTATACCGTCGCCATTCAGGTCTTTATATTTAGGCATACCCGGCTGAGTGTTGTTCTCGCTGGAGAAGTAAGGAACTCCCGGACGCAACACATACGTATCACCGGACTTATAAAAATCTTCGTATTTGTAAGTACCTTCATACATATAGCCGTACATCATACCCATTGAATAGCCTTTCTTCGCAATGTAAGTAGGCTGTGAATTGTACGTCTGGTCGAAATAAGCGGAGGTCAACAAGGAAGTCTGATTCTCCGCCAACTCCAATACCTTATTCTTATTAAAGGCAATATTGAAATTTGTGCTCCAACGGAAACCGTTTCTATTTATATTTATTGTATTCAGGGTAAATTCCAAACCGGAGTTACGCACTTTACCTACATTCTTCATTGCGCTATAATAACCGGTAGAATAAGGCAAGCTTGCATCAAGAAGCAGATCGCGGGTCGTTTTCATGTACCAGTCTACATTAATGCCAATTCGTTCGTCAAAGAAGCCCAGGTCAAGACCGACGTTCCACTGTTCCGTCGTTTCCCACTTCAAATCTTTATTCGCTAGCGAGATAGGTACCATACCGATGCTGTTCTGATTGTTCTCGAACGGATAAACTCCCGAAGGAAGATTGTTCGATGCCGCTTTCGCCATTTTCAACAAAGCATAGGCTTCATATTCACCTACACGGTTGTTACCAGTCAACCCCCAACTGGCACGCAACTTACCATTGGAAAGAATGGACTTATATTCCTTCATGAAGTCTTCTTCGCTGAAGTTCCACGCCAGAGAAGCCGAAGGGAATAACCCATACCGATTCTTTTTGGCAAACTTGGAAGAACCGTCGACACGGAAAGAAGCCGTTGCATAGTACTTTGACATATAATTATAGTTCACACGTCCGAGATAAGACATCATAGACCATGAGGACTTTTCAGAGCTTGTCGTACTTGGGATACCTTCGCTCATGCCGGCCATGCCCAAAGATTCATTGGGGATATTGGTGGTCTTGAAAGAATAGTATTCATAGTCGGAATTCTGCAAAGTAATACCAAGCAACGAATTAAAGAAATGCTTCTTGTTAATGTTAACCTGATAGGTCAATACATTTTCGTTCAACCAGGTCAGACGTTGCTGGCGGACTACCTGTGCATTCACCTTATCCGTTGAGATCGGGCTACCATAACGGGTCTTTGAGTTATTAAACGTATCATTGCTACGGGCATCGTACGTGTAACCGCCGGATACCTTCAGCTTCAATCCCTTGATAAATTCATATTCTACAAAACCGTTCAACTGAAGGTTATTCGTATAGTTCTTACGATATTCGTTCTTCAATGACATAATCGGGTTGAAACGATAGTCATTAGTCGGTTCTACTGATGAATCCAGCGCATTGTCCATTAAGGTGCTCAACGGAACATCCGGTTCGGTAACAGGGCGGTAACCCCATACACTATAAAATAAGTTATTCATACCGCTGGATGAATATAAAGAGGTAGAGCTACCGGTCTGAATGGCACGTGCATAGTTGGCAGTAACACTCATATTCAGTTTGCCACGGCGGACAACAGTATTCATACGAGTCTGGAAACGTTTGTAGTTGGAGTTGAGCACGATACCGTCCTGATCGAAATAAGAAGCCGACGCATTGTAACGTACCCCTTCCGTTCCGCCCATCAGGCTGACGTTATGGCTTTGCTGCCAAGCTGTGCGGAAAATCTCGTCCTGCCAGTCATACTGCGGAACACCCCGGTAATCTTCCACCGTCCACTGCTTGCCTTCATGCTCAATCAGGTAGTTCTTTTGGGTATCTGCCGGAAACAGTTCATTCTGCAACTTCACAAACTCATACGCATCCAGCATTGGAATTGTATTGGTGACCTGCTGAAATCCGAAACTTCCGTCATACTTGAGTTGAGGTTTTCCAACCTTTCCTTTCTTGGTCGTGATAATAACGACACCGTTAGCACCACGGGCACCATAAATGGCAGTGGCCGAAGCATCTTTCAACACTTCAACGGATTCAGCGTCGGAAGGGTTAATGGTAGCCGCAATAGCAGGATCTTCTACCGGAAACCCGTCAATAACATATAAAGGTGAATTATCCTGGGTCAGAGAGTTGTTACCACGGATAACGATATTCATCGTTCCGCCCGGCATACCCTCGCCCGAACTTACATTTACTCCGGCAATACGTCCACCCAAAGTCTGGTCGAATGAAGAAGCAGGCGTTTTCAGCAAATCTTCCATATTTACTTTCGCCACTGCACCGGTCAGGTCTTTCTTCTTCACCTCCTGATAGCCTACGATAACGACTTCGTCCAATGTCTTCGTATCTTCCTTCAAGATGATAGACATGGGCTTGGCCGTCTCGACCGGCAATTCCTGGGTTACATAACCGATAAAAGAGACTATAAGAATAGACTTCTTATTAGGAGCATTCAACGAGAACTTACCATCAAGATCTGCTATCGTACCCTGAGTACCGCCCTTGATCTGAATACTGGCACCTGGGACCGACTCCCCGGTTTGATCAACGACTGTACCCCGTACAAGTACTTGGGCTACTGCCACAGAGAAAGAAAATAAGGTTAACAGCATCATACTGAAGCCTCTCTTCCATGAAAAATTTGTTCGGAATCCGGTTTGCATACTATTAGTTTTACATTTTTAATTAGATTTGTCAATGCGCAAAATTAAGTACTGATACCCTAATTTACAGGCCAAAATTATTCAATTATGATACAAAAACATACATATACCAAAGTATATTCGATGTATCTTTGCACAAAAATAACGTAATGCAAGACATTCTACCCATTCACTTCGCTCCATTGCAAGGCTATACGGATGCTTTTTACCGTAATGCACACGCTGCCTGTTTCGGTGGCATAGACAGTTATTATACTCCGTTCGTACGACTGGAAAAAGA
>OLZG01000927.1_pt1 | contig 12869 bp, 6 predicted proteins | sample 1644401 | NCBI WGS metagenome assembly OLZG01 (sample SAMEA103958119, study PRJEB25191) | human gut metagenome | biome: human-associated habitat [ENVO:00009003]; feature: intestine environment [ENVO:2100002]; material: feces | place: Germany | collected 2013/2015
TTTTTTACAATTTCCCATTCGTTTGGCTTGGGCTATTACCGTGCATAAGAGTCAGGGATTGACGTTTAATCGCGTGATTGTCGATTTTACGGGAGGGGCTTTTGCCGGGGGACAGACGTATGTGGCTTTGAGTCGATGCCGCTCTTTGGAAGGTATTGTGTTGAAACGGCAGATCACGCATCGGGATATATTCGTAAATCCCGATATCGCACGGTTCAGCAAAGGTTTCAACGATTCTGTTTTGATAGAACAGTCATTGAAGCTCGCACAAGCCGATCGTCTGTATGTCGAGGCTGTGAATGCTTTCGACGAAGGCGATTTTGACAAGATGTTACAAAGTTTTTTCAAGGCTATCCATACGAGATATGATATTGAGAAACCCGTAATTCAGAGGTATATTCGTAAAAAATTGAACGTTATCAATCAGTTGCGTGTTAAAAATCGGGAGCTTCAACAGGCGTTGTCCGATAAGAATACCGTATTGCGTAAATATGCACATGAATATTACCTATTAGGGAACGAGTGTATAACTAAGGCAAAGGATGTGCGGGCGGCTTTGGCTAATTTTGACAAAGCATTGTCTCTCGATCCTACGTTGATCGATGCATGGGTAAGGAAAGGAATTACGCTCGAAGATCAAGGCGATGAACATGGAGCTATGGCGTGTTACAATGAAGCTGTAAGGTTGAGCCCGTTGAGTTTTAAAGCTCTATATAATCGGGGTAAATTACGCTATAAACAAGGCGATTATGAAACGGCATTATCCGATTTTGCAAAAGCCGTTAAACAAAAACCGTTACATGCTACGGCGCACGATCGACTCGGAGATACTTTTATCAAGCTGGAAATGCCCGATATGGCCGCTCGTCATTGGGCTATTGCAGAAGAGTTGAGGGAGAAAAAACAACAGAACAACAAATAAATAATAACTATGATGAACAAAGGTCTGAAAAAAGGATTGAAGATTACCGGAGTAACCGTGGCGGTTATCTTGGTATTCATGCTTGTCTTGCCATTTATGTTTAAAGACAAAGTGATAACTATTGTGAAAAAAGAGGCCAATGAGATGTTGAATGCCAAGCTCGATTTTGAATCGCTCGATATCAGTCTCTTTTCGCATTTCCCGAGTGCGTCTATCGAATTGAATGGTTTGACACTTTCGGGTATAGATGATTTTGAAAACGACACGTTGGTTTCTGCTGAATCCATCGATGTGGCTGTAAATGTGATGAGCCTGTTTAGTGACAAAGGTTTCGATGTGAATTACGTCGTTTTGGACAAGCCGTCGATAAAAGCGGTGAAGTTGGCCGATGGACGGGTGAATTGGGATATTATGAAACCGGATACGGCCGATGTGGAAGAAGAAAAAACGAAAGTACAAGAGAATATTAAGGAAGAAGATAAACCCATTATTCTTTTGGTAGATGATAATGAAGAATTGTTGTCTATGCTGGAAGATTTGTTTTTGCCGATATATAAGGTATATATTGCACATGATGGACGTGAAGGACTGGAAATGGCACGACAAATTCAGCCGGACTTGATTATAAGTGATGTGATGATGCCTGAAATGTCTGGTAAAGAATTATGTTATAAGATTAAAACCAATGTGGAACTTTCTCATATTTCTGTGATTTTATTAACGGCTCAGACTTCTGTTGAGTATGTTGTGGAGGGGTTAATGTTTGGTGCAGATGATTATGTAACGAAACCATTTAATGTAAAAGTATTGATTGCTCGTTGTAATAATCTGATTAAAAATAAAAAACGTTTGATAGCACATTATGCAGGTAAGACCATTACGGAGTCTCCGGTGACAGAAGCTATAAATGAAAGAGATAAGGAATTATTAGCGAAATGTGTGAATATTATTAAGGAGAACTTTGAAAATCCTGCTTTTGATGTTACTGCTCTTGCTTCCGAACTCTGTGTGGGACGTAGTAAACTATATATGCAATTCAAACAAATGACCGGATTGACTCCGAATGAGTTTATTCTAAAAATAAAGTTGGATGAGGCAATGTCTTTATTGAAGAACCATCCGGAATTAAATATCTCGGAGATTTCTATACGGTTAGGGTTTTCTTCTCCACGTTATTTCAGTAAATCTTTCAAAGCATTTTTTGGGGTCGCTCCGCAAACTGTAAGAAGTAGGAAGAAAGAATAATGTGTTTTTCATCTACTATCAAATTATACATGACATCCACTAATATTGTACATAAGAGGTCTTATTAAATTGGAGAAAAAGGCTAAAATATGACCAAATCTTCCATTTTAGGTGTTCATTTTTTCCATGTGGATTCATACGTCTACTTTTTGTAATATTTGTATTTATAGGTATTGTGTTTCTCCTCTACTTTTACATCGCTTTAATTTAGTTTTAGTACATAAAATCAAAAAGTTAATTAAACAAGTATGAAGGGCACAAAAAAATATGGAAATAAAATTTTTATAATTACTGAAAATCAGACCAATGCATTAAGAGAAGAAATTAATATGGCTGATTATAAAAAAAACGGTAATAGATGTGGCGGCTATGACCGATGAAATATGAGAAGATTTCAAGCAATCAAAGACTTCTAATTATACTCATTATAATATAACTTATCACATGAAAAGCAAATTAATAACATTATTCTTACTATTAGTTACTATTGGTTCGATAACCTCCGCTCAGGGAATTAAAGAAGAAATCTCTTTAAAATATGGAGCAACGAATGAGGGGAAGCGACAGGATCCTGCAATGCAAAAATTCCGGGATAATCGTTTGGGAGCCTTTATTCATTGGGGATTGTATGCCATTCCTGGGGGTGAATGGAACGGAAAAATGTACGGTGGGGCTGCTGAATGGTTGAAGAGTTGGGCAAAAGTACCTGCTGATGAATGGCTGAAACTGATGGATCAATGGAATCCTGCCAAATTTGATGCAAAGAAGTGGGCAAGAATGGCTAAAGAGATGGGAGCTAAGTATGTAAAGATAACAACGAAGCATCATGAAGGTTTCTGTTTGTGGCCGAGTAAATATACTCAATATACGGTAGCGAATACTCCTTATAAAAAAGACTTGTTGGGCGAAATGGTAAAAGCCTACAACGATGAAGGTATTGATGTACATTTCTATTTTTCAGTGATGGATTGGAGCCATCCGGATTATCGTTACAGTATAAAATCTGAAGAAGATAGTATTGCGTTCAGCCGTTTTCTGGAGTTTACAGACAATCAATTGAAAGAACTGGCCACACGTTATCCTACAGTGAAAGATTTCTGGTTTGATGGTACATGGGATGCAAGTATTAAGAAGAATGGTTGGTGGACAGCTCATGTGGAACAAATGCTGAAGGAGATGCTTCCGGGGGTTACTATTAATAGCCGTCTGCGTGCCGATGATAAAGGAAAACGTCATTTCGATAGTAATGGTCGTTTGATGGGAGATTATGAATCAGGTTACGAACGTCGTTTACCCGATCCAGTAAAAGACCTTAAGGTTACACAATGGGATTGGGAGGCTTGTATGACTGTACCCGAAAACCAATGGGGATATCATAAAGACTGGTCATTGAGTTATGTCAAAACTCCGATTGAAGTACTTGATCGTATTGTACATGCTGTTTCTATGGGAGGAAATATGGTTGTAAACTTTGGTCCTCAAGCAGATGGAGATTTTCGTCCGGAAGAAAAAGCTTTGGCGACTGCTATCGGCAAATGGATGAGTCGTTATGGAAAGGCCGTTTATGCCTGTGATTATGCCGGATTTGACAAGCAGGATTGGGGATATTACACACGCGGTAAAAATGGTGAAGTGTATATGGTGGTATTCAATCAACCATATAGTGAACGTTTGATAGTAAAAACCCCGAAAGGAATTTCAGTTGAAAAAGCTTCTTTATTAGATACTAACGAAGATATCAAAGTTGTTGAAACAGCTCGTAACGAATATAATGTATCTGTTCCCAAGAAGAATCCGGGTGAACCTTATGTTATTCAGCTTAAGGTGCGTGCAGCTAAAGGAACAAAAGGTATTTATCGGGATGCTTTAACATAAATCAAAAGAGGATTGTAATATGAAGTTCAAATTTACATTCATTTTGTTAGTATTGATCGGGCAGTTTTTCTCTCTCACTGCCCGGGAAGTGACCTCTTTCAATGAAGGTTGGTTATTCAAACGCGGTCCTTTTTCGGAAGACCCAGTAAAAGTTGTTGCTCAATGGGAGGGGAAATGGGAAACTGTAAATCTGCCTCACACATGGAATGCTAAAGATATGCAGGTAAAGGCTGCTTCTTTTTATGAAGGAGTTGGCTATTACAAGAAAAAACAATTCTTTAATGAAGAATTGAAAGGGAAGCGTGTGTTTCTTCGATTTGAAGGTGTGGGCGCAAACACCGAGGTATATGTTAACAGTAAGCTTGTAGGAACCCATAAAGGAGGTTATAGTGCTTTTGCTTTTGAGATAGGAACAGCTTTGAAATTTGGAGCTGAGAATGAAATCATGGTAAAAGCTGATAATACTGCACGACCGGATGTTATTCCGGTGAATCATAGCCTTTTCGGAGTGTATGGAGGTATTTATCGCCCGGTATGGCTAATTGTTACTGAGCAAAATAATATAACAGTTACCGATTGTGCTTCTCCAGGTGTTTATATTACTCAGAAAAATGTTTCGAAACGTTCTGCAGATATTACTGTAAAAGTAAAATTAGACAATGGCAGCCTTACTCCTGCGAATTTAGTACTTGAAAATACTCTCTATACCCAAGAAGGAAAGAGAGTTGCTTCACATCGCCTTCCTTTGGAATTAACTCCTCAAGGAACGCAAACTTATTTTTCAACTTTTAAATTGAACAAACCTCATCTTTGGCAAGGACGTAAAGATCCTTATTTGTATAAAGTCGTTTCACGTTTGGTAGCAGAAGGAAGGGTCATTGATGAAGTTATCCAGCCTTTGGGTGTTCGTAAGTTTGAGGTTGTTGCCGGTAAAGGATTTTATTTGAATGATGAGAAATATCCGATGTATGGTGTAACCCGTCATCAGGATTGGTGGGGATTAGGAAGTGCTTTGACTAATAAAGAACATGATTTTGATTTAGCACAGATAATGGACGTAGGGGCCACAACTGTCCGTTTTGCCCATTATCAACAATCAGATTATCTCTATTCTCGTTGTGATTCTTTGGGATTGGTCATTTGGGCTGAAATCCCTTTTGTGAATCGTGTGACAGGCTACGAAGCGGAAAACGCGCAGTCTCAGCTTCGTGAGTTGATTCGTCAGAGTTTTAATCACCCTTCTATCTATGTTTGGGGGTTGCATAATGAGGTATATCAACCTCACGAATATACAGCCGGGCTGACGCAAGCACTTCATAATCTTGCCAAGACAGAGGACCCGGATCGTTATACTGTAGCTGTCAATGGTTTCGGACATGCTGAACATGCAGTGAATCAGAATACAGATATTCAGGGGATGAACCGCTATTTCGGATGGTATGAGAAGAAGCTACAAGATATTGAACCATGGGTGAAAGGATTGGAAGAAAAGTACCCGTGGCAAAAGCTGATGTTGACAGAATATGGTGCGGATGCCAATTTGGAACATCAGACTGAATATCTCGGTGATGCATTGAATTGGGGAAAACCTTTTTATCCGGAAACATTCCAGACTAAAACGCATGAATATCAATGGAGTGTTATTTCGAAACATCCTTATATCATTGCTTCTTATCTATGGAATATGTTTGATTTTGCTGTGCCGATGTGGAGTCGGGGTGGTGTACCTGCTCGTAACTTGAAAGGCTTGATGACTTTTGACCGGAAAATCAAGAAGGATTCTTATTATTGGTATAAAGCCAACTGGAGCAAGGAGCCTGTATTGTATTTGACGCAGCGCCGAAATGCGGATCGTGAGCGGAAACAGACCTCTGTGACAGTTTATTCTAATATTGGTACTCCTATAGTATATCTTAATGGTAAAGAATTGACTGGTATTCGCAAGGGATATACTGATGTACATTATGTTTTTGATAATGTAACACTGGAACAAGGTAAAAATGTAATAAGAACCGTTGCAACACATAACGGAAAAGAATACACGGACGAAATTGAATGGAATTATACAGGAGAAAAGAAACGCAATGCTGACTCGCGTGAGAATAAGAACGAACATGCTGGTTGGTAATTGCTTGTTTAGAATATATAAAACAATATTGTTGAATCTTTAAATATGAAAGCCTATGTGAAACTATGATCTTACATCAATTCGAAAAACACTTAGAATTAAAAATGTTATGGAATAAAAAACATCTAAATTACTTATGGAATACAAGAAATTTTATTTATTAATTATCGTATGCCTCTTTTCTATAGGAATATTCGCTCAGAGCGGTACAGAGAAGATTAGCATTTCGTTTAGTAAAATACCTTTAAAAGAAGCTATGGCAAGAGTAGAGAAGGCTTCGGGGTATTTGTTCTCTTATGATGCGACTGAAATAAATGCAGAACAATTGGTAAGTCTGAACTGCAAGAATGAAGAAGTGCGTCTGGCGCTTCGTAAAATGTTTGAACCGACTAATATTACGTTCAAATTTCAGAATAAACAAATAGTATTGTCGCTTTCTTCTAAAGAAACGTTGAGTTCTAAGAAAGGAGCGACCAAAACTGTCACTGGTACCGTTTCCGATGGAGCAGGGGAGCCTATTATTGGTGCCACAGTAATAGTGAAAGGCACTATTAACGGTGTATTAACCGATATGGATGGTAAATACACTATTAAAGCAAGAGAAGGTGAAGTTTTGGAATTCCGCTATATTGGTTATAATAGTGTTGAACAGAAAGTAAAGGATAAAAGTGTTATCAACATTGCTATGGCGGAATCGAATGTAAATCTGGATGACGTTGTTGTTATTGGTTACGGTTCACAAAAGAAAGAAAGTGTAGTATCTTCTGTGAATACAATGAAACCTGCAGAGATTGCTATACCAACGCGTAGTTTATCAAATACGATTGCTGGTCAGGTTGCTGGTGTGATTGCCATTCAACGTTCTGGAGAACCGGGAAATGATGATGCCGATTTTTGGATTCGTGGTCAAAGTTCATACGCAGGTGGTACGAGTCCATTGGTGTTGGTGGATGGTGTTCCTCGTAGCATGAATGATCTTGACACAGATGAAATTGAGACATTTACTGTCTTGAAAGATGCTGCTGCTACTGCTGTATATGGTTCTGAAGGTGCTAATGGTGTAGTTTTGATTACAACAAAACGTGGGCGTGCACAAAAAACTATTATCAGCTTCAACGCACAATATAGTATTGCTACTCCTACTCGTATGCCGGAGTTGATGAACTCTTGGGATTATTTATCAATGTGGAATGAAGCGTCTTGGAATGATGCGGGTAATCCTAATTGGGATAATTATGTGCAAAATAGCGCTCCATACAGTGCAGAAGCGTTGGCAAGGTATCGGGATGGAGTTGATCCGGATTTATACCCGAATTCTATTTGGACCGACTTATTATCTAATAACACGCAGAATCAACGTTATACAGTGAATCTGCGAGGAGGTTCGGAAAAAACTAAGTTCTTTGTATCAGGAGCTTATTATAAGGAAAATGGTATGTTTAAATCGAATCCATTGGATGACTACAATGCCAATATCGGATTGGAACGTTATAATTTGCGCTCCAATGTAGATATGGATATTACTCCGACGACCAAACTTTCCGTTGATATGAGTGGACAATACAGAACTCAAAATAACCCCGGAAATTCTTCTGACCAGATTTTTAAACATATCATACTTTTCCCGACTCATTTGGTACCTTTTACATGGTCGGACGGGACTGCTGCAGTTTGTGATACAGATGCGGATGGACGTTATAATCCTTATAATTTACTTAATTATTCCGGTTATTCTAAAAAATGGTCTGTAGCAATGCAAACTAAGGCAACTTTGAGACAAAAACTCGACTTCATAACGAAAGGACTGTCTGTTCAAGGTAGTATAAGTTTTGATGCAGATTTCAGTTCTACTTTAAAACGTTCGGCGAGTCCGGATAAATATACTGTTACCGGTAGAGATGAAAACGGTTTACTTATCAAAAAACTATTTTCAGAAGGTAGTCCGCTTGGGGAAGCTTCCGTTAGCACAAGCAGTGGTACTAAAAAATTATATATTGAAGCGCAGTTGAACTACGAACGTACTTTTGCCAAGAAACACGCTGTTACAGGAACTTTTGTATACAATCAAAAGGAAACTCAATACCAAGGTTCTAGAAAATCTTCTGGAGCGGAAGAAGTAGGCGGGTTAAAACTGTTGCCTTATCGTAAACAGAATATTGTAATGCGTGGTACTTATGCTTATGATAATCGTTATGTATTAGAAGCTAGTTTTGGTGCAACGGGTAGTGAAAACTTCGCTCCTGGTAATCGTTGGGGTATTTTCCCGGCAGTAGGTGCCGCTTGGAATGTACATGCTGAGAAATTTATGCAAAAGGAGAATATCTTGGATATTCTTAGCAAATTACGTTTGAGAGCTTCTTACGGTCTTACAGGAAATGATAATACAGGAAGTGACCGTTTTGTATATAGAGAACTATTGACTGATAGCGGTAGTCAAAATGTCGGCTTGAATCCCGGTACTAATGGTGGTCCTACTAATGATATGGGAAGAATTTATGAAAACACATTTGCTGCTCCATATATTAGTTGGGAAATAGAGAAGAAAAGCAATTTCGGTATTGACATGGGATTATTCCGTGGTCGTGTTGATATTACTGCTGATTATTTTCATAATCGACGGGAAGATATTTTGATTCAGCGTGTAACTATTCCTACGGCTACTGGTTTCCGTCAAAATCCATGGCAGAATTTTGGTGTCACGACTAATGAAGGTTTTGATGCTAGTATTACAGTTAAACATAATATCGGAAAAGACTGGGTGCTTTCAGCCAGAGGTAATGTAACATACGCTGTTAACAAGATTATAGAAAAGGATGAGATTCCACAGGCTTATCCATGGCTTGCTCAAACTGGTACTTCTATCGGGACAAATAAAATATATGTAGCGGAAGGATTATTTACCAATCAGGATTTTATTATTACTGAAAAATCAGATGGTAGCTATAATTATAAATTAAAAGATGGAATTGCTACTTATGCTGCTGATGTGAAGCCTGGTGATATTAAATATAAAGACTTGAATGGTGATGGTACTATTGACGATAATGACCAGACTTATTATAGCGGCATTTATCCAAATAATCCGCAACTTGTTTATGGCTTCGGACTGAATGTACAATATAAAGGTATTTATGCTGGTGTATTTTTCCAGGGAGTAGGTAAAACATCCGTTAACTTGAAAGCTAACACTAGTTATTTTGTCCCATTTGCTAATGGAAAAGACCAGTCTTCTGCACGTGTACAGGCTGCCGACCATTGGACTGCAAGTGATCCCAATAATATGAACGTTTTATATCCTCGTTTACACACCAATGAGTATAGTAATAATACGCTGAATAGTACATGGTGGTACAGAGATGGGAGTTTTCTCCGTCTGAAAAATGTCGAATTGGGTTATCAGTTTGATAAAAAATTGGTGCAGAGATGGAAAATGCAGAACCTCCGTATTTATGTGCAGGGAAGTAATCTTGCTGTGTGGGATCACGTTAAAATGTGGGATCCGGAAATTGGAAACAGCGGTGCAAGATATCCGATTAACGCGACCTGGACTTTCGGTCTTGATGTGACTTTTTAACCAATAATCAATTATAAGAATAATTAATTATGAATATTATAAAAACAGTATGTACAGTAACTGTCGTATTAATGACAGGTATGTTGACCTCTTGCTCAGATTATTTGGATGTTTCTAAAGAACTTGCTCAAAATCTAGACAAGGAAGAAGTTTTTTCCAAAGCTAAATATATTAAACAATGGTATGGAGAAATCTATCAAACTTGTCCGAACTATTCGGAAGCGGGTTTGGATGTACAAAATTCAAATGGAACCGTTAATGCGCAAGCTATCTATTCAGGAGAAATCGTTTGTGCTCATCCTAATGTGTTGAAATTTGGACAGAATACTTTTACTCCTAGTAGTACCACTCACAACCGTTGGTGGAATTGCTATAAACAAATTCGCCAGGCAATGATCTTTTTGGATATGGCACCTGAAAGCATAGGTGATCCGATCAATGCTGATGGTTATATTTCAGTAGAAGAGATGCGTCGTTATAAGGCGGATGTTACTTATCTGCTTGCTTACAACTATTTCTTGTTATTTGAATTCTATGGTCCTACACCTATTATTCCCGAGACTGCTGATCCTTCGGATGAGAACCTTGATTATGCACGTGCATCTGTTGACGAAATGGTAGGACATATTGATCAGTTATTAGAATCTGTTATAAATGGTGAATATAAAGATGATCTGCCTGAAACGATAAAAACTGGAACAGGGGATGATACTAGTCATGACAATAGTATGTACAATCTTCGTGAAATCCTGCGTCCTACAAAAGCGGCTGCTTTAGCATTACGTGCACGTTTGTGGGTATATGCAGCTTCTCCTCTGTTTAATGGAGGCTATAAAGAAGCGTTGAGTTTGACAAATCATGATGGAAAGCGTCTTTTCCCCGATCGTGATGATAACAAATGGCAAACTGCCAAGACGCATCTTGAAGCTTTGTTGAGATTTGCCGAAGCACATGGTATGGATCTTTATTATTCCAAAGAGAGAGATCCTCATACATCAATATATGAATTGTTCCAATATTATAACGATGAGATTCTTTGGGCTAACGGAAATAACGATTATAATGATGGCGTCACTGCTAAAATGGAAGCTCGCACAATCCCCGGAGATATTCCTAGTGCTATGGGTAATGTCGGTTTTTATCAGAATATTGTCGATTTGTTCTTTACGGATAGTGGATTGGATATCAGTGAAGACCCTGATTATAATGAAAACGGATTCACAAATTGGGTAAATGTTTGTAATAATAAACAACATGTAGACAAGCACATCTTCAATATGTATGTTAATCGCGAGCCTCGTTTTTATGCTGATGTTACATACGAAGGAAAGAGCTGGCATATACAAAGAAGCAGTTACTCAGATTGGGGAGCTTATTTTAGTAAAGGTGGTGCAGGCTATAGAGATAACACTATGCATGCACGTGCAGGCTATTTACTTTATAAGTTTAATAACCGTACATTACTGAAAGAAGGATCGAATCCTACGGACTGGGGACGTCCTTGGATCTATTTCCGTTTAGCAGATTTCTACTTGTACTATGCAGAAGTATGTAATGAGATAAATCCGAACGATGAAAATATAATTAAGTATCTGGATTTAGTACGTGAACGTGCTGGTATTCCTGGGTATAAGGAACTGGCTACGAAGCCTGCACCTTATGGGAAGAATATTATAGGAAATCAGGATTTACAGCGTGAAGCTATCTATCGTGAACGTATTATTGAAATGTTGGGAGAAGGAAACTATTATTTTGACATGCATAGATGGATGCGTGCTGGATGGTCACAAGATGAGGCTACCGGTGAATGGATCAAAGATAATGAGGATAAATTGTTAATACGTTATGGTATGGACATCAATAAAGCAGCAGTAAAAACATACAATAGTGCTAAAAACACTGCAATTGAATTTTATGATAAAATTGGTGAAGATTCATACTACAACCGTATTGTGGTAGATAGATATCCATGGTCAAAAGCTATGTTGCTTTATCCTGTACCTTACAATGAAATGCAGAAGAGTAAATTGACGGTTCAAAATCCGTTATGGAATTAATCGTATGACAGTTTGATAAACAAAGGCAGAGACCGGGCTCTTTTGTTCCGACTTTGCCTTTGCTTTACATGTTATTCATACTGGACTACCTTAAATATAAACTCTTGCATAAAATAAGTTAACGTAAAATATCGAAATGAGGTCATGAAAAATACAAAAATACCTATCATAAAAGGCCATTGGTGTAAGTTGAAGGTAATCTTATTATCTTTGCTTTATCCTTGTTTAGGCTATTCATGTAGTGACAGTGCAAGTTCGGCTATTCCTGATGATTGGATTACAATTTCTACAGAGTCCGTGAGTTTTCCTTATGAGGGAGGGACAGAAAAACGTGAGTTCGTATTGGGGCAAGGATTGGACATAAACCAGATAGCGTCAACTTTAAGTAATAAGGGAGAAGATTGGCTGACCGCCCTTGTTGAAAATGGTAAAATGACGATTGTATGCGAACGTTCTTTTGCAGAGAGAGTCAGAAGTTCTGTATTGACATTGATGTATGATGACAATCATAAATGTAATATCACAATTTCTCAAGAAGCAGCTCCTAGTTCTGCTGACAAATTAATAAAAGTAATTGGCGGCGAGGCCACTTCTGAGGAAACGCAAGGTAAAGATACAGACCAGAATCCGTTGACCTTAAAGATGTCCTATGATGGAAATAAGAAAACATATTTTAATTCCGCGTTTGGGCAGGTCTCATATCCATTTTCTATCAGATATGAACTGGAGAAGGGGCATACACTGAATAGTATCGTTTATACTCCACGTACTGACTCCGGAAACAAATGGGGCTCATTCGATCAATTTACAGTGGAAGTTTCGACAGCCGATAAACCGGATGATTTTGTGAAAATAGGTGATTATGCAAGAGGTAATGGGGTACATACGCCATTTACCATAAAGTTGTCATCACCTGTGGAAGATGCTAAATTTGTTCGTTTTACCATAACTAAAGCCTATGAGGATAGAGTAAGCTGTGCTGAGATGGAATTTTATGAAGCTAGTAGTAATAAATTTGATCCAGCTACAATTTTTGCTGATAATATGGGTTTACAGCTTAAAGCTGGC
>OLZG01000929.1_pt1 | contig 12774 bp, 4 predicted proteins | sample 1644401 | NCBI WGS metagenome assembly OLZG01 (sample SAMEA103958119, study PRJEB25191) | human gut metagenome | biome: human-associated habitat [ENVO:00009003]; feature: intestine environment [ENVO:2100002]; material: feces | place: Germany | collected 2013/2015
CATGGACACCGGGTATTGAGGTCGATGCTGTCATCTGTGCTCCTACTACCGCAAACTCCAGTGCCAATACTGTGACGTATACGCTGAATTCAACCGACATATCTTCCGGCTCCGCCACTATCACAGGTCTTACACCGGAAACCAATTACAGAGCTACATTGAAGTTAGGTGAAAAGACTCGTGGTTATTCTACTTTCACCACTAATCTGGATTTGAGTGATGCTATCGAACTTACTCCTGCTGACGATTGGGTTTCTGCTATTCAAGATGCAACACCAGGCAGTAAATTTGCTCTTACACCCGGTGAATATGTGCTGACAGCAGCCAAATTACAAATTAATAATAATGTAGTCATTGCTGCTAAGAATTCTGCCGAGCCACCGGTAATCAACACTTGTATCCATATCTATAACGGCGCTTCACTCTATCTCTATCAGGTTGTGTTAGATGGAACGAATACTGATGGCAGTCAGGCTATTGAATACAAAAAGGAAGGAGGATTCGGTGACCTTACCATTAACGGGTGTGAAATAAGAAACTATATTAAAGGACTTATTTACATCAATGTTGCAGCAGTACCAAATACTATCAAGATAGAAAACTCCCTCATTCATGATATCGTGTGTGACGGTGGTGACTTTATTGATAGCCGTAAAGGTGGTTGGAACAATCTCACCATTTCAAGTTCCACAATCTATAACTCCGCCTCCAAGCGGGACGTACTACGTGCCGATGACGCATCAAACAGCGTAACTGCAAACATGGTAACTTCGATTGATAAATGTACATTCTATAATGTAGGTAACGGTGAAGCCAACTATCGCTTCTTCTATCTGCGATTCAAGGGTAACACCAACACGTTTACCAACAACGTAATTGCCAACTTCAACAACAAACGCGGCTTTGCCAACTCAAGTGCCGTAGGAAAGCCAACCTACTCGAACAATTATTACTACAACTGTAAGAACTTGATCTCATTGGCTGAAGGCAATACGGACACAACAGTAACGTGCTTCGACACAGAAGGAAATGTTCTTGAGAACAATCCGTTCGCCAACCCGGACAAGGCTGATTTCACTATCACTGATGAACTTTATCAGAGTTATGGTTTTGGTGACCCGCGCTGGCTGCCATAAATCACGAACAACATAGATACTAAAAAGAGAGGTCACTTCATTCCGATGAAGTGACCTCTCTTTTTAGTATCTTCACATGAAGGAAGAACTCTGTGCCTAAACTCGTATTATCTCCCCACTTTCTCTTTATACTCCGTCGGCGTCATCCCCACCTGCGCCTTGAAACATTTGCTGAAATAACGCGGGTCATTGATCCCGACCATGTATGAAATCTGTGTCATATTAAACTCTCCGGTTTCAATCAATTGTGTAGCACGTTTAATACGGATTTCTTTGATAAACTCGATAGGCGCTAATCCGGTAAGCATTTTCAGTTTCTTGAAGAATACCGAACGACTGACAGCCAGTTCGCGTACCAAATCATCCACCACCAACTCGCCATTATCCATGTTCTGCTCCATTAGTTCCACCAATTTATCCATAAACTTACGATCGTTGGGAGACATATCGGGAACAGCAGGTTGTGCTTCCTGCTCCGGTTCAGTCCTGTTTTCTTCTCTTGATTCCCCCTCTGCCGATACAGGCAGATCTTCAGGAACAGCAGCCATGTTGATATGCATCAGGCTATCGCGATAGAAACTTTGCAGTTTCTTGCGCTGTATCAACAAGTTTTCTACACGGGCTTGCAGATAGGTGGCACTGAAAGGTTTCGTGATATAGTCATCTGCACCGTACTCCAGTCCTTCTAATTTGCTTTCGATAGTAGTCTTGGCAGTAAGCAGAATAATAGGTATATGGCTGGTCATCATATCCGCACGCAGTTCACGTGTCATTTCGATACCATCCTTTTCAGGCATCATCACATCACTGATAATAATATCCGGCAAATACTTCAACGCTTTACTCCAGCCTTCCATTCCGTCGGCCGCCTCCACCACCCTGTATACCGGAGTAAAGATGCTGCGCAGAAACTCACGCAACTCCTGATTATCTTCGACTAACAACATTAACTCTTTAGAAGTATCTTCCGCTAACGGTTCTTCCTCCGAAGACGATTTCTCAAACTCCGGACCAGCTGCCGTTACAAGAGTTTCAGATTGAAGCGATGCATTGGCAATGTCCACCACCTGCCCCATTCTTACCGGGGCTTCCGCATCGTCAAGGATAAATTCGACTTCTTCGTCATAATGTTCTTTCCCTTTCAGGAACTCAACCTTGAAACAACTCCCTTCTCCCAAACGGCTGTCAACGGAAATTGTAGCCTTATGCATCTCCACAAGTTCCTTTACCAACGAAAGCCCGATGCCCGTACTAGCCTGATTGAAAAGATTCTTATCCACCAGATTCTCGAAGCGGACAAACAACGACTTCTTCTTGTTTTCCGCAATACCGATTCCCTGGTCCTGTACACCGATCGAAACGGTATTCTCATCTTCACGAATAAAAATCGTAATCATCTTGCCGTTCGGCGTATATTTGAAAGCATTGTTTAACAAGTTCATGACAATTTTTTCCACTATGTTTTTGTCTATATAAACGTCAGTGGGCATGCTTTCGTCGCATAGTATCTGGAAGTCGATATTTCGCTGCCGTGCATAGTCGATGAAGTCATTGGCGATTTCTTTTATGAAACGGTTGATGTCCAGTGGCTGCAATTCCAGTTTCATCATACCGTTTTCTACTGTTCTAAAATCCATCAGTTCGTTTACCAAATTCAGTAAACGTTGCACGTTGCCGTTCAATATACGATAATAATATTCTTTCAATCCTTCACGTCTCAGTTTGTCCAGTGCAGCAAGGATAAGAGATAGTGGAGTTCGGAAGTCATGTGATATGTTGGTAAAGAATCGTAGCTGTGCCTGATGTATTTGCTCCTTTTGGTCTTTTTCTATATTTTCTTGGTAGAGCAGCATCTCCAGTTTTTTCTTTTCGGCATAGTGATGATACATCAGGTAAGTGATTCCTATTACCGTCAGCACATAAAGGAAGTATGCTGGCAGACTAACCCACGGGGCCACTTTTCTTATCACTTTTATCACCGCGGGCTTGTCACTCCAGATACCGTCATTGTTGGCAGCGTAGACTTCAAAGTAATACGTACCGGCAGGTACTTTCGAGTACATGACTGTGCGCTGTTGTGCATTTGTAGTGATCCAAGAATCACTATATCCTTTCAGCCGGTATTTGAAGCGGTTTTTTTCAGGGATATGATAATTGTCGGAAGAAAATTGAAAACCGAAGTTTACCTGGTCATAATCAAGGATAATACAATTAAGTGTATCGTTGAGTGTATAGTTGGGATGAACCGCTTGGTGGTCAATAAAGAAATCTGATATAATGGCTTTGGGCTTGTAACTGTTGTACGAGATGTTTTTCGGATTGATGACGGTAAAGCCATTTGTTCCTCCGAAATACAATAATCCGTCTCTTCCCTTCATGGATGCCAGTGGGTAGTAAACTTGTCCCTGCGTATTTTCCCTTTTGTCGAATCTCATCAGCTGGTTGTCGGCTATGTTATAGCAAAACAGACCGTTGTCAGTTCCCATCCACACATTCCCGTTGTCATAGCAAATGCTGTAGATGGAGTAGATGTCCTGCTGCAATACATTTTTCAGCGAGATGAAGTGCGAGGTGTTGGTGTCGAACTTAATAAGCCCATTGCCGATGGTGCCGATCCAGATATTGCCGGAATCGTCCAGGCAGAAAGTAAACAGTCCCAGGTATGTGGAATCATTGGGAATGATCTTTTCCACGGCACGTGTGTGCGTGTCCATCTGATAGAGGGCCTCATTGCTGATAGCCCATAGTGTCTTCTCTCCTTGCCTCAGGATGTCGAACAAGTAGGCGTAATCGTGTATGCTATCGAGGCTGAAATGGGTGAACGACTTGCTGTGGAAAGAAAAATAGGATATTTCAGGCTTGTGATACTGATACGATATCCACATACCCGAGTCTCCTTCAAGAACAGTCTTTCGGATATCATCTACCAGCAAGGAACAGGAATCCTTTTTGGAATGTTTGTAATTGATTGCCTTATTCTGTCTGGAATCATAAAGATCCAGTCCGCCCCTGAATGTCGAAATCCATAGATTGCGTCCGGCGTCAATCACCAGCGATTTTACATTCTTGGATGTAACGTTGTTCGGGAGTGTAAAGCCACTTATTTCTCCGTTGACTTTATCCATCCGGTTAATGCCTCCACCTTCCGTACCTATCCAGATATAGTCCTGCTCCTCGGCGAACGCGCTTACCGGAGCATAATTCAGACCGCTGTTCTGGGTGTGATAAGTTCTGAACGCATGGTTTTCATTTACGTTTACATAAGATAAAGTGCCCGAATAGGTGCCTATCCAAACATTGTCCTGCCTGTCTTCATAGATTTCCCAAATGGAATTGTTCGGTAGACTGAAGGGGTCTGTTCCGGAATGTTTATAAAGTGATAGTTCTCTGCTTGACGGATTGAGTATGTACAATCCGTTTATGGTTCCTAACCAAATATTCCCTTTCTTGTCCACATGAAATGCTCGCAATGAGCTGTCGTCATATTCAGGGAGAGGTTTATAATGGTCTTCAATCTTGAAAGATGACAAGTCAATCTTATATAATCCATCTTTATCAATAAATACCCATAACTTTCCCATATGCGTCTGGGCAAAGCGAATATAACCACTGCCCGTATTGGGGAGCGTGAAACAGAGAACAAACCTACTCTCCGCATAATTGTAACGGTAAATTTCCCGATAAATGAATGTATATAGGTCCTGGTTGTGGAGGCAGAAAACTGGATTACTATAAACAGGAATTTTCTCGTCATAGTAAGGCGTATTGACTTCTCCTGTATTGGAATCCAATATGCTCCATTTGTTTTTAGATCTGATCCAGACATTGTCGGCTTTGTCGACCTTCACTTGAGAAACCGCATCATATATTTTCTCAAACCTATCCGAGATGCGCTTATAACGGTATAGTCCGTTGTTTGTATTTACATATAGATGACCGGAGGCGTCGGATGCTATATTGTTGAATATCCATCTTTTTGTTGGGGCAATCGAGGCAAAATAAGGATAGTACTTTTTATAGTGATAGCCGTCAAAACGGTAGAGCTCGTAGTCCATCATTACCCAGATAAAACCTTCTATGTCTTGCTCTATCGCCTTTATTCCATCATAGTAGAACCCTCCATCGGGCGACATGGTTCTGAACTTATACTTTTCAGTGGCAAAGGAAGCTGATGCTTGATAAATGAAGACCAGAAAGAGTAATAGGTATTTGCTTTTCATACATAAACTATCGGATTAAAGATTATTCGGCGGATTCTGAAAAATATAATGGCAAGTTATCAAGAAAACCTTGAATGTGCAAGAAAGAAAACGGAAATATTTTATAAGAAATTATTATCGTTGAAGAAAGAGGGAAATCTCATAATAAGATTTCCCTCGACACTTTAACAAAAGTAATTATCTGTTGTAAATGAATACCTGTAAGTCTCCCACGGAAACGTTTCCGGTTTCTGAGTAATCCCAGTCTGTATAGCCGCTTCTCAGATGCCCTTTGATAAAGGTTATTCTAATGTATTGGGCTTCCGTAGGTTCAACTTGGAACAACTGGTAATCATCCACCTTCAAGGCTTCTGTTACATATTCGCCTAGATCTGTCCATGCGTCACTTTCCACCTTTTTGGCTTCTAATTTGAAAGTGTGACATTGCAGATGAGAATAATTCAGATTACGGTGCCTGTAACCTAATTGACCGAATTTGATGATTTGCCCCAGATTGAGATCCAAGTAGCACACCGGATCATAAATGGGACGAGTGATGATTTCGGGTGCCCAGAATGTTGAATTCTTATCATCGAACAGGTTTTTCATGTCGCCTTCCTTGGTTCCCAGATTGGATGAGTAATTCCAGTTGTCCGAGAAGGGGAAGCCTACATACATAGGAGCTTCTGCGGCAACCTTTACTCTGCAAGTAGCCGTTTGTTTCCCTCTGTCGTTGGCGGTTATATAAATATCGGTGGTTTGTCCCACTTCTCCTATTACGGTTATCAAACCGTCTTGGTCTACTGTAGCCACAGTTTCATCTGCAGAAGAATAAGTGACGCTCTTGTCGGTAGCATTGTTTGGATTAATGGTTACATACTGGGCCAAATTGAAGGTCTTTCCATTTTCCACTTCCACACTCTGTCCGGCAGACTGAATCGTGATACTCGAAACAAGTACTATCTTACTGATTACTCTGATCGGGTATCTGACAAATGTGCCCGAACCGTCGTCAACTCTTACAATAATGGTATCCGTACCCAACGGAAATGGAATGTTTCCTTCGGCAGGTGTGGTCAGTTTAGGGGTAATCAAGCCGTCCGCGCTTAAGTCGATGGCACCCGAAGGCTCTCCGGCAAAGTGGTAGCTGACGGCATTTTCTCTCGCACTTTCGGGCATGATGAACGGTTTCAGTTGCACGGGCTGTCCTTCCGTCACGTCGACCCCGAAAACATCGCTTTCAAGGTTTGTTGCATTTTCAACGGTAATGGTCACCGCTTTACCAAAGTCATCGTCGTCGCATCCCGTAAACAGTGCCCCGAACGAAAGCATTCCTGCTAAGAAATATATATTTTTTTTCATGATCTTACGCTATATTTATCGGTTATCTATTAATGTCTTTCCAACCTGGATTCTGCGTCAGCAGCGGATTCATAAGCATCTCGTTTAAAGGGATCGGATAATAGTAACGTTTGTCATCCCAAGGTCGCACGCCTTTGATAACAGTGGTTGATGTAGGATAAGGAATGATGAAACCGTCATCGTCTACAATCACCTTATTACCTACCTCTCCTATAGGAACTGTTACTTTGTAGGGATAATCCTTATATACTTCATCGTTGCGGTTTTTGCTGTACAATTCTATTTTCTCCTGCGTCATCTTCATTCCTCTTACAGGGACCGTGAACAGCCTACCGGCTTTCCATCTCATCAAATCTTCGTAGCGCATGCCTTCCATCATTGTTTCCACACGGCGTTCACGTCTGATTTCGCGAATTATCGGAGTAACGGAATAATCCAGATACTTTGCATAGATGGCGTCCAGACGTGGGTCAGCAGGTATGTTGGTTAGAGTCAGCTTGGCATTGGGGTATTTGGCAAAATCAAATCCGGCTCTTTCTCTTAAGGCATTGACGGTGATCTCCAAATCGTCGTTGGTAATTTCACCTAATTCCGCTCTGGCTTCGGCGTAAATCAGCAACAACTCTCCATAGCGGAACATGTGGGCTGTTTGCACACCTTTTGGGTTAGCTTCCCATTCAGCGTAATCGGGCATCCAGTGTTTGATGAATCGATAGCCGGTTACCGTTGAATTGTACTTTTTCATTGGAGAACCGCCACCTGTATCATACGTAATCATTGGATAAATGATACCGGATTCTTCCAAAGAATATGTATTATCGTCCGCATCAAAGATGGACGCATATTCACCCGGTCTGCAAACAGTTTGCGTCAAGCGGGGATCACGGTTGTCCAACTCCTCCCACATTCCGTCATATCCTTTGAACAGAGGGTTTACCTCGTAGCTGCCTTCCACACCTCCTATATAGATGGGACGTCCGTCTTCGCACAGATAGTCTTCGAGCATAGTTACGGGAGCACCCATGCAATAGCGTGTGTGGTTGTTCATTCCCCAATAACGCGGATTGTCATGTCCCAGTTTAACACCGTCGTATACACGTGACAGGATGGTTTCGTTGTTACCCTCAGTTTCGGGAGAACCTTTTTGTACGAACAGTTGCCAATAAGAATCTTTTGCTGTAGGATGTTTGAAAAGGGAGTATCTGTTCTTCTCGATAATCGTCCAGGCAGCATCACGACTCATACCCAATAATTCGTTGGCTGTAGATTGCAGATTCAATTCTGTATGATATTTCCGGAAGGTTCCTTCGAACAAACAGAAGCGGGCTTTTAAGAATAATGCCATATCTTTGTTGATATATCCACAGGAATTGTCGTTATCCTCCAAATTTTCAATGGCAAAGTCAAAACACTTCAGGATATTGGTAACCAATTCCGTGCGTGGCATGCGGGAGCCGTAGAGTTCCGGTGAACTTGTATCCAGTTCCTTATCCAACCAAGGCACTTCACCCAGAGCCACCAGTTTGATGTAATAGTCCCATGCCTTGAAGAAATAGGCCTGAGCTGCATATTTCTTCAATGTTTCCGGATCCCCTACTTCCGCATAATGATTCAGGAAGTAGTTCACCTTGCGAAGTTTTTCCCACTGCCAGGGCGCATCAAAATTCTTTGATGCTGTGTTCGGAGTGTCATAAGTACCGCCTAATTTAGCATCGATATTACCCGCATATACAGTATTATCGCTGAATGCATCTCCAAAAATAATCTGGCTGCCTGCCTTTACCGCCAAGAAACCTTTATCGTGCGAGGTATTGTTGGTTCCACTCACTCCATGTCCGTATACATAATATCTGTAAATTCCGTCCAAGTACAGCTGTAAGTCGGCTTCTTTTGTAAAGAATGTACCGTCAGCCATGTCATCTATCGGATCTCGTTGCATGAAGTCGTCATTACAAGACGACAAAGATGCCACCAAGGTCACAAGTAAAGCTATAATTGAATATTTCTTCATAATCTCTATTGATTTAAAACGTTAAAAACCTACTTGAATACCTACGCTGAATGTCCGTTTCGGAGGATACGCATCGGAGAGATAGTCAGCATCATAATACTTGGGCATAGCCGAAATAGTAAACAGATTATAGGCGGCTAAATTCAATCTCAATTTCTCCAAACCGATTTTGTTGATTAAAGCTCTCGGGAATGTATATCCCAGAATCACTTGTTTCAATTTGATATAGGAAGCATCAAGCAAATAACCTGTTTGGGCGTAACTGCCTGTACCGGAACCATACATCGGGAATTTTGCATCTGTTCTTTCGGGAGTCCACGAGTTGTTGTATACTTCCCATGAACCGGCTCCGTTGCCCCAATAACTGGAAGTAGACGACAACCAATAGTCTCGTTTGCCCACACCTTGGAACATCAGATCGAGATCGAATCCTTTGTACTGGAAGTTGGCGGTGATGTTGTAGCGATAGCGTGGTGCATTGTTGCCAATCACTTTTCTGTCACCCGGATCGTCTACGGTATTCAAGCCGGTAGTGATGACGCCGTCGTGATCCAAATCTTGATACCAAATGTAGCCCGGATAAGCCTGTCCGCCTTTGAAATAGGGGCCATGATACAGCGGTTTCCCATTTGCGCCTACACCGTCGAAGTCACCTTCCTGAAGGATACCTCCGGTCACGTATCCCCAGATATCTCCTACGGTATATCCCTTATACAATACACCGTCACCAATCTTATTCGTAGGGTTGGAAGGGTAGCTCACCACTTTGGCCTTATCATCTGAGAGTGCTACGCCTACGCTATAACGGAATCCGTTAGCCAGTTTGTCAGACCATTTTGCCTGGAGTTCAAATCCGGTGGTTTTCAAGATACCTGCATTCTCGAAGGGCAAGTCATCGTCACCGATCAATGCCGGGTAATCCTTTCCACCCGGTATCAGGATGTCGGTCACTTTTCTCTCGAATATGTCGGCGGTGAATGTCAATCGGCTCTGCAAGAAAGTAAAGTCGAAGCCAAGGTTCTTGGTAGTCGATTTTTCCCAAGTCAAATTAGGATTGATTAATGAAGGAGTATTGATACCAGTAGGGTAACGTGTTCCATCAAACAAGAAATATCCCTCTGAAGTACTGAAAACGGATTGATATGGGTATTCCGAATCGGGCTGACTGCCCAAACGTCCCCATGAGGCCCTGATCTTGAAGTTGTCCAGCCAGTCTTTCGACCATTCCATGAACTTCTCTTCTGATACTCTCCATCCCAATGATACGGTGGGGAAGAACTGGAAGCGGGAATCTTTCGGGAACTTGGAACTACCGTCATAACGGGCATCCAGTTCTATCAAATATCTGCTCATGTAGTTGTACATGATACGGCCGAACAATGCGCGTGAAGCAATTTCATGATGAGAATTGGCAGAGGTGTTTGCCGTAACATCTTGCACCAGCTCGGGATTCAGGATGTACGGATCGAGCATGTTTTTCAGGTAAAGAGTAGAACCGGCATAAGATTCTTCTTCTTGGTTAAGGCCTAATAACACGGAAACATTGTGCTTTTCCTTGAAAGTTTGGTTATAATCCGCATACACGTTGATAGCATATCTATCCGTGGTAGAACGTGTGACTTCACCCGTATTTTCGGTTGCCCAGCGAGTTTCGAGAGCGGTCCATGAATTGTTTACACGCGCCTGTTTCGGATGAGTCTTTTCTTTTTGGTAAGTAGTGGGAGCTACAGATAGATCCGCCTTGATTTTCAATATCTTGGGGATGATTGTGAACTCGGGACTGATGGAAAGAATTGTTTTTCGTCTGGAACTGATATTACGTCCGCCCGCATACAAATAGCTTACGGGATTTTCTGTCGGGTGATTCGGTAGAAAATCGTCTGGTCCTGTCAATACAGGTTGATAAATAAAGTTCTCCGGATAGTAGGATTTGGCATAACTCCAAAGGTTCATACCATCTGTTTGTTGCGTAGGACCTTCATAATCGAACACATTGTATGAGGCTTTGGCAGCTACATTGAACCACTTCGTAACTTTGGCGTTAATGCTGAGCATGGCATTGTATCTTTTTAATCTGTCGGTTTTAATTTCATACATACCTTTTTGGTCTTGCATACCCAGAGAGATATAATAACTGATTCTGTCACCACCACCACTGATAGAGAGGTTATGCTTTTGAGTCGGAGTCCAGCTTTTCACTAACTCTTTGTAAGGATTCGTGTTGCCTACCCATTGTATGGCATCCCCCTCCATAAAATAAGGCTTGTTGTTCACAGGATCTTTCATGTAGGCCATCATGTGATCCAACATGTCTCTGTCGTGTTGGGAATACTCAGCGATAGTACCAGTCCAAACTTCTTTGTCCCTTAACGCTTTATAAATATAGTATGAATCCAAAATGTCAGGCAATTCATAAGGCTGATCGAAAGCTAAATTGTAAGAGTAGTCGATTTTCGCTTTCTGATTGTAATTACCTCCTTTGGTAGTTACCAGTATCACGCCGAAGGTGGCTCTTGTTCCATAAATAGCGGCGGCGGAAGCATCTTTCAGGAACGACATGTTGTCTATGTCATTCGGATTCAACTGATTCAAGTCTTCAGCAGTGATTTCCACACCATCCAACAGGATCAGTGGAGAGCCGGATTTCACATCGAACTTGTTCTTGTCATCATTAGATGTGCCTCTCTGGCGAAAAGTAGTGGCACCACGGATATTCAATGAAGGAACTTTGTTTGGGTCGCCACCTTCGATACTGATATTTAAGCCCGGAACCATGCCTTGCAAGGCTTGTCCGATATTGGCAACCGGCCTGTTTTCCAATGCTTCTGCTCCAACGGAAGCTACAGAAGCTGTCAGATTCCCTTTTTTCTGTGATTGGAAACCGATGACTACTACTTCGTCTATCATCTTGGAGTCTTCGGATAGAGTGACATTTATACTCTTCTGATTACCAACGGTCACTTCTTTAGTAGTATATCCTACGAAAGAGAATGTCAGTACGCTCTTGTTTCCAGGTACGGATACGCTATACTTGCCGTCAATGTCTGTGATGGTACCGGTCCCCGTTCCTTTTACCATTACTGTCACTCCAATCATAGGTTCACCGTTGGTGTCTTTTACAACACCGGTAATTTGCAGTTGCTGGTCAATGCCCATTGCGATACTCTGGACGGCATATACCCTTTGCGACAATCCTGCAGACAAAAAGAAAAAGCATAGGAAAAACATCAAGCATTGATGTTTGTTCCAATCTCTCATTAATGTTTTTACATCTTTCATAATGTTTAAATTAAAATTAACGTCGCAAATCTATGCGTATTAAAATAATACGTTTTACTGATTTAATTTTTTTTTTTACTCAAATTCAAACCTTAGAGTAATGTGCTGTTAATTAATGAATTATGTGGAGTGACTTGTCTCCGGACTGGACGTTTTGTATGTATAGTGGGAGAGTGAAAGGCAGATAAAGAGTGTCTATACACCCTCTTGCCGTAGTGCTCATATCAAATTGCTGTATACAAATCTGTGTTGCGGTCTTAAGTGTCTAAATGCCATTTTTGGCCCTTTTATTTTTGTACACTTCTTTTGGGTAATATTATATATGTCAGTGTATTAAAGAAAAGAAGTGTACAAAAATGAAATGATCAATATTACTTTATTTTATTCATTTCAGATACAAGAAGAATGTAAATACATCTTTTCTATATAATAATGGAATGCTTTCTCCTGTTTGTTTCACTTTGCTACGTATTTGCAACTTGAGCTCAAGCTAATGAACTTCACTTTGCGAAGACACGACTGTAATATTAGTACACAATTTAATCTTCTATAAAGAGATGCTATGTCGCTGTTTTCCTGATGGTTACAAATTGTTGGTTTTTTGTTGACAAGAAGTTAGGAGTTTGTCGACAAGAAGTTAACTTCCTGTTGACAAACTCCTAACTTCTTGTTGACGGGGAATGACTTGATTTTCTGTTCCTTTACACAAGGAAGGCGGTGAAGGGAGAATTATCATGGAGAAGCGGTATACTAATGAATAAAAAACTGCCCCTTCGGAAATTTCTTC
>OLZG01000932.1_pt1 | contig 12748 bp, 15 predicted proteins | sample 1644401 | NCBI WGS metagenome assembly OLZG01 (sample SAMEA103958119, study PRJEB25191) | human gut metagenome | biome: human-associated habitat [ENVO:00009003]; feature: intestine environment [ENVO:2100002]; material: feces | place: Germany | collected 2013/2015
TTCATCGGCAGGTCGCTGATGTCCAGATGCAGCGGCTTGCCCGTGAGCCTATCGACCATCTTGATGCCGAACGGCGAGGGCGACGAGCGGTAGTTGGTCTCTTCGGTAAAGAGGCAGACCGCTTGTTCGATGAACGTGTAGTAGCTCTCCTCCGCCGGAAAATCCCCCTCGCCGCCCGGTATGGCCGCCCAGAAGAGCGTCGGGCAGTCCACCGTGTTATGGCGCGGGGTACACTCCATCGCCGCGAGCTGGCTGCCTGTGTCGTTCTTGATGTGCTTCAGCTCCTCGCGGTCGTCCGACCATGCCATCACGTTGAAGTGGGCACGCACGGAGGTAAGGCCGAGGCTGTGCGCTTCGTTGAGATACTCGTCGATCCACTCCTTGTTTATCTGGTTGGAACGCGAGTAGCGCGAGAGCGACTGCATATTGCGGGCGCTTTTCTCGAAACGCAGCAAATTCTCCTCGCTGTTGTCGATCAGCACGTACTGGTTATAGATGTGGTTGCACGGCAGCAGCAGGCCGACGGGCGAGGCGAACGACAGGCGGCAGTCGGAGCGGTCGGTGGAGAGCTTCTCGTAACGGGTGTCCGTGGCCACATAGCCCGGCAGGTCTTCCGCGTCGGAGAGCGTATGCAGGCACAGGATATTGTCGCCGATGCGCATCTCCCCCGCAGAGAGGGAGATGTCCTGCAGGCAGGCCGTATTCTCCAATGAAAGAGAAAAGTATTTCTCGACCAGTCCCGCACTCGTGGCCGTTCCGGTAATCTCGTCGGAGGTAAGACGCCGCAGGCGGATGAAGCCGCTGTCGTTCATTATGCGCTCGAACTGTTCGGTCGCCTCGACGAACTTGGCGGCAGCGTCCTTGTCGCGTATCTCCTTCGGGATAAGATGCCCCCGGCAGAGGGAATTGAAATTGCTCTGCTGGCGGCTGCGCTCCTTGGTCGTCTTCGTCAGGAACAGAAAGCACGAGTGGTCGAGGTACGGACGTTCGTTGAAATGACGCTCGAACGAACGCGACAGAAAACTCATGTCGTCCTTTTGCAATTCAGGCCGGTACTGCTCGTGCACGAACCAATCCTGCTTGTGGACGATGCTGTAATCGGGCAAGACCTTGATGGCCTTGCACCATGCCGAATGTATGGCCTCGTATTCGGCGGAGGTTACGGTGTACAGCTCCGGCAACTCGACCTCGAAGGCCACCGTGATGTCCGCCTCTTTGGAGAGGATGCAGCCGTGCTCGACGGCCAGCAGCGGAAATTTCGATTCGAGCGTCGATACTTTAAGTATGTTTCTCATTCTTCTCTTTTTTACGGGTGAATAATCGGGTGATGCGGCGACGGTTGAGCAGGTAGCGCGGGTGGCTGCGGACTGCGCCCAGCTTCATCAATCCGTGTTCCCCGTACCGGGCGTTCAGGGCGAATGTCTGCCAGACCAGAACGGACGCAGAAATTACCCCGAAGCCGATACAGAACCATTGGTCGATGCCGACCATGTAGAGAATGACGAAGAGGACGAACACGACGAGCAAACCTCCGCAAAAGATGAAGAGGTACTGCGCTTTCAGCCCCTTGAACTCAACCGAACGGCCGATCCCCTTGTTGATAGGGAACTCTGCCATGACTCGCGGGATTATAAGAAGAACGAGCGCAGGATTGTCGCGGCGACGATCAAGAAGATACACGCCCCAAACCACGACGCGGCGGTTTTCGACGTGTCGGGATCGCCCGACGAGAACTTGCCGTACACCTTCACGCCACCGATTAAGCCCACGACTGCGCCGATGGCGTAAATCAACTTCGTTGCCGGATCGAAATAGCTCGTTACCATGCTCGTGGCCTCGTTGATACCGGAAAGGCCGTTGCCTTGTGCGAAGGCCGAAGATGCAGCCAGAAGCAGGGCTGCCGAGAAAAGAAAATGTCTCTTGTTCATAAATTGTTTTCGGATTGTGCCGGACGGTCGGATAGGCCGCCCGGCGGGTTGATACTGATTTTAATTTTGTGGATTTAGTGGTCTGCATTTTAGGGGCGCAGCTACCCGTAATCTTTTTCTTTCATTGTCCGTTACTCTTTTAATCGTTATACAAAATCCCGAATGTCGAAGCCGGCGGCTCCGTCCGGCAGGTCGGGAGAGGGAGTTACCGCCACGGCGGGCGGACTTAAATAATAGTCCATCAATCCCGATATTTTCGCTCCGATGGCTGCCGAACCATTCGACAACCGCTCGAAAAACTCCGTGCCGCCGAGCTGTCCGAAAACCCGTCCCGCCAGTCGGCGGTCTTCGTCGGTGGCCGAACCGTCGCCCGCGGTCTTGACCGCGCGGGCGATCTCCTCGAAGCTCGCTCCCGAAGCGTAATGACGGCGGCCTGCCGCGAGCGGCATTTCCTCCTCCTCTTCCCACGCTTCCTCCTCCTCGTATTCGAGCGGCACGTCGGGAATTTCCAGATGCTCGAAAGCCTTGTCCAGCTTCTCGTCGGGAATACGCGCGGAAGTCCGTTTTTCGGTTTCAGGGGCAAATGTAACCGCATTTTCCATCGGTTTTTCGTTTTCCGGTTTCGTGGCAGCTTGTGGCGTCGGAATGGCAGTGTTTGGCGTTTTCGGCCTTATCCGAAAGGTGCTTTTCCCTACGATGTCCGGCTGCTCCTGCGGCTTCTCTGCGGGTGTCGCAGCCGCATCCGGCAGCGACTTTCCCGTCTGACGTTTCTCCCAGAAAAGGTAGGCGGCCAGCCATACCCCGTAGCTGACAAGCAGGCATACTAAAAGCGTCTCCATAGCCGTCTAAAAAATCGGACGGTTATGTTCGTCGTACAACGAAGCGATGACCTCCTTTTGAGAAGCGAAATGCTCCGCCAACACATTGTCGATGTAGCTGAACAGCGTAACATCGTCGCCACCGATAACGCGGGCGATACGCCTGATACGTTCGTGGTACTCCCTGCGCACATAAACCAACTTGCCCTGACGGGCGACCGTATCGGCTTTCTTCAAATAACGCGAGCGGTAATTCTTCTTCGCCTCCCGCTTGTTCCATCTTTTCCAAATCATAATCTTGTTCTTTTTTAATCGGTTAGAATATATTGTTGTTCTGCTCATACAGCCTTTTGATGTCCTCCTGAAACATATCGAAATGGTGCGCCAGCACATTGTCGATGTAACTGAACAGCGACACTTCGTCCTTGCCGATAACCCTCAAAATAAGCTGTATGCGTTCGTGGTATTCCTTGCGCACATAGACCGTCTTGCCGATCCGCGCAGGAATGGCCACCTCTTTGAGAAACAGCGAACGGTATATTTTTCTCCGGGCTTTACCCATAATCTCTTTTCCGTCCTCCTCTTTCATCGTTAAATCAAATTTTCAAGTTGTTTCTTATACAATTCCTTTATCTCGTCCTTATGCTGTTCCAGATGGCAGGCAAGGACGGTATCTATATACCCGCCGACAGTTATCTCCTTGTCGGAAATGACATTCACGATACGGGAAATCTGGTTGTGTATTTCCCGGCTGATATAGACGCATTGGCGCGTTTTGATCTCGTTGCGTTTGAGGAACGTCGCCGTATAATCGGCATTCTGCCGTTTGCGGCGACCTCCCTCTTTCGTACTTTCCGCAGTAGAGACCGATTGCGTCTCCGCAGCTTTCGGCATAGAGGCTTCCCCCGTTTCCTGCGGCTGCACGCTACCGTCCTGCTTGCGCCTGCCGATGGAATCCAGCAGCAGGGCTTCGTCTATTCCTTCCGTATTGGCCTTACGACTGCTCATACCCGCTGGATTTTCATAACCGAACAAATTTCCTCGGCAAGCTCCCTGATGTTGCTCCCCTTCATAAGGGCGTTGTCCATCGGGAATATCGTCGAACGGAATATCGCCTTGCGCTCCTCCGACAAGTCGCGGCGGAAACGCTTGCTGTCCGGCAGGCGCGTTTCCAGCATGGAGATATTCATTCCGTCGATAATCTGCTGGTAGAGGTCGTACAACTCGCTCTTTTCACGCCCGTCCACCATCGTCCAGAACAGGTGCAGCCCTTTGGTCTTGGCGATACCCGTCGTGATCAGATTTTCATGGAACAGGGCGGCGAACTGCAACGTGCTTTCCACCACGAGGCGGTCGGCACTGATCGGGGCGAAGATATAATCCATCTGCGAGAGCGTTTTTACCACGCCCTCGCTTTTGAGCGTGCCCGGCAGGTCGAAAAAAACGAGGTCGGGTTTCGTCGCTTCCGCACGCAGCATCTTGTCGGCATCGTCGAGCGCATTGACGGCGTTGCTCGCAATGACAGGATATGCCTTTTTCTTTACCCGCCGGAAGTGGTCGCAGGCAAGAGCCTTGAAATAGGTGCTTTCGTCGATGACTTTCACCTCCCGCGCCCGCAGGTCGGCGATGCTGTTCTGCGGAGCGTCGCAATCGACGACCGCCACGTTGTAACCTTTCACGTAATGGAGGTAGCTTGCCGTAAGGACGGTAAGCGTCGTTTTTCCGATGCCACCTTTCTGTGTGGCGAATGCAATAAAGATTTCCTTGTTCATAACATTGATTTTTTAAGTTGTTAATCCGGTATTTCCGTAGGTTTACAATTCATTACTTATCCGCTGACGGAGCGCATCGAGGATTTGCAGAGCCAGCAATATGACACCATACAGACGCATTGCCGTAAATCGGCGGTGCTGTACGACAACACGACGATACGACAGTAAATCCGTAAATCTGTACGACACCGCATCTTTGCCGCAATAATTATCCGAACCGTCCGCTCCGTAAATCGGCAGGGCTTTGTGGCAACACGTCCGTAGGGTTTCAAATCGCTGTATCTTCCGTTCCATATCTCTGTCGTTATTCAAACCTGCCGCAAATAAACAAGGAAAAAATGTCGCTTGTATCGTTTCGGGCGGAGGTGGCAGCTTGTGGCGTCGGGATGGCAGCGTTTGGCGTTTTCGGCCTCTGGAATCCGACGCTGAAAGCCGTTACATTTGCACCCAAGCGACAGGGCGCACCACGCGGTTTCATGCTGCGGTCGGGATCGGCTCTCCCGCAATCCGTCCCCGGACGGATTTTTATGTTCGCCGGAACATAGCAAGGTGTGTATCGAGTTACTCGATACTTTTCGGGTTACTCCCGAAAACCTTGCCCTTGCAGGGGGCTGGGCTGTCCCTCCGAAGTCGGGCAGCCTGATCTCGAACCTGCGGTTGGCAGGAGTGTGGTGGCTTATGTCGCGCAACCACTAAATCCATAAGTATATGAAAGGTAAGACAAGAAACGTCGGGGGCAAACCGCCCAAACCCGACAAGGCCGCGCATCCGGTCATGGTGCGCTTCACGGACGAGGAATACGCCCGTTTCCTCGCCCTGTACGAGCAGTCGGGCGTGTATGCCAAAGCGGTATTCATCAAAGCCCGCGTATTCGGCGCGGAGTTTCGCGTGCTGAAAGTCGATAGGACGCTCGTTGATTATTACACGAAACTCTCCTCGCTGCACGCCCAATACCGCGCAGTGGGCGTGAACTACAACCAGACCGTGAAGGAACTGAAAAGCCGCTTTTCGGAGAAAAAGGCGATGGCGCTGCTCTACAAATTGGAAAAACTGACGGTGGAACTTGCCGAGATAAGCCGTCGGATTCTCGCCCTAACCCACGAATTTCAGCAGCAATGGTTGCCAAAATTAACGTAGGAAGCTCTCTTTACGGGGCGTTGGCGTACAACGGGGAGAAGATAAACGAGGGGCAGGGACGGCTGCTCGCCACAAATAAAATCTTCGACGAGGGGACGGGCTGCCTCGACATCCGGCAGGCTGCGGAAGACTTCGCACGTTATATGCCGGAGCAGGTGCGGACGGCGAAGCCCGTCGTCCATATCTCCTTGAACCCGCATCCCGACGACCGTCTGGGCGACACGGAGCTGACGGCCATCGCCGAGGAGTATCTGGCAAGGCTCGGTTACGGCGACCAGCCCTACGCGATATTCAAACACGAGGACATCGACCGCCACCACCTGCATATCGTAACGCTATGCGTGGACGGGCAGGGGAAGAAAATCGGCGACAGCTTTCTCCATCGCCGCAGCAAGAACATTACACGCGCTCTGGAGCAGCAGTACGCCCTGCATCCCGCCGAACGCAAGCGGCAGCCGCAGCACGAACCGCTACGGCGCGTGGATGCGTTGCAGGGCGACGTGAAGAAGCAGATCGGAAGTGTGCTGAAAGGCATATCCGGCAGGTATCGTTTCCAGTCGCTTGGCGAATACCGCGCCTTGCTCGCGCTCTACAATATAACCGTCGAGGAGTGCCGGGGAGAGGTTCGGGGCAGGGAATACGGCGGGTTCGTGTATTCCGCACTCGACGGCGAGGGAAGCAAGACCGGCACGCCGATCAAAGCCTCCCGTTTCGGCAAACGCTACGGGTACGAAGCGTTCGGGAGATGGTGCGCCATAAGTAAGGAACAGATGAAAGAGTGGAAGACAGGCGACATAACGAAGGCGACCGTACTCGCCGCCCTGCGGCGCACGAAAGACCGGACGGAGTTTGTCGCCGCACTCAAAGCCAAAGGCGTGGACGTCGTGCTGCGCGAAACCGACACGGGACGCATATACGGTGCGACGTTCATAGACCACCGCACGGGCTGCGTGCTGAACGGCTCGCGCATGGGCAAGGAGTTTTCAGCAAACGCCTTGCAGGAACATTTTGCACCTCCCGCTCCGGGTGTTCCGCTGCCTATCGACTTGCCGCAACCCTCGGCAGAAACGACAGACAAGCTCCCGCAGGCCGCAGGCCATGAAGTGCTGCCGGACGCATTGGGGCTGTTCGCGGTAGATACGGGCGGAGCGGATGCCGAGGAGCAGGCATTCATGCGCGAGATGCAGCGACGAAATAAGAAAAAGAAAAAACAACGTAAAATCTAACCATTATGCAACAAGAAGATGACCTTCGGGCATTGGCGAAAATCATGGATTTTCTGCGTGCCGTAAGTATTTTATTAGTAGTAATGAATATCTATTGGTATTGCTATGAAGCGATACTCGCGTGGGGAGTGAACATCGGCGTGGTCGATAGGATTCTGATGAATTTCGACCGCACGGCGCACTTGTTCCACTCCATACTCTACACCAAGCTGTTTGCCGTCATGCTGCTCGCGCTCTCCTGTCTGGGGACGACGGGCGTAAAGGACGAGAAAATCACATGGCCAAAGATCGGCACGGCACTCGCGGCGGGGTTCATTCTGTTTTTTATGAACTGGTCGACCTGCCCCTGCCGCGGATGGCAACAGTGGCGCTGTACATCGCAACGATAACGGCGGGGTACGTCTGCCTGCTGATGGCCGGGCTATGGGCGAGCCGCCTGCTGAAGACAAACCTCATGGACGATGTGTTCAACAACGAGAACGAATCCTTCATGCAGGAAACGCGGCTCTTGACCAATGAATACTCCGTGAACCTGCCCACCCGTTTCTACTATAATAAGAGGTGGAATGACGGCTGGATCAACATTCTTTTGCCGCAGCGTGCGTCCATCGTTTTGGGCACGCCGGGCAGCGGAAAATCCTACGCGGTGGTCAATTCCTACATCAAGCAACAGATCGAGAAGGGCTACTCGATGTATATCTACGATTTTAAGTTTGCAGACCTCTCGACCATTGCCTACAACCACCTGCTGAACCACTTGGACGGGTACGAGGTAAAACCGAAATTCTATGTCATAAATTTCGATGATCCGCGACGTTCGCACCGCTGCAACCCCATACACCCGGATTTCATGGAGGATATTACCGACGCCTACGAGAGTGCGTACACCATAATGCTCAACCTCAATAAGACGTGGGTGCAGAAGCAGGGCGATTTTTTTGTAGAATCGCCCATAATCCTCTTTGCTGCAATTATTTGGTATCTCAAAATTTACCAAAACGGGAAATATTGCACCTTCCCGCACGCCGTCGAATTTTTGAACCGCCGCTACGAGGATATTTTTCCGATTCTCTCCTCGTATCCCGAACTCGAAAACTACCTCTCGCCCTTTATGGACGCATGGCTCGGAGGGGCTGCCGAGCAGTTGCAAGGCCAGATCGCATCGGCCAAAATACCGCTCTCGCGTATGATTTCACCCCAGCTCTATTGGGTAATGTCCGACAGCGAGTTTACGCTCGACATCAACAACCCGCAGGAGCCGAAAATCCTTTGCGTCGGCAACAATCCCGACCGTCAGAATATCTACGGCGCGGCTCTCGGTCTGTATAACTCACGCATCGTCAAACTCGTCAATAAGAAAGGCAAACTCAAATCCTCGATTATCATCGACGAGTTGCCGACCATCTATTTCAAAGGGCTGGACAACCTGATTGCCACAGCCCGAAGCAACAAGGTGGCCGTGCTGTTGGGATTTCAGGATTTCAGCCAGCTCGTGCGCGACTATGGCGACAAGGAGGCCAAAGTCGTGATGAACACCGTCGGCAATATCTTCTCCGGGCAGGTGGTCGGGGAAACGGCGAAGACGCTCTCCGAACGGTTTGGCAAGGTTTTGCAGAAACGGCAAAGCGTTACAATCAACCGTAACGATACGTCCACATCCATCAACACACAGATGGATTCGCTTATCCCGCCCTCGAAGATTTCGGGGCTTACACAGGGAATGTTCGTGGGTTCTGTGGCGGATACCTTCGACGAGCGCATCGAGCAGAAGATTTTTCACTGCGAGATTGTCGTGGACGCTGAAAAAGTAAAACGGGAGGAGAAAGCCTACAAGCCGATACCCGTCATTACCGATTTCACGGACGAGGACGGCAAGGACTGCATGAAAGAAATGATACAGGAGAACTACAACCGGATCAAAGCCGATGTGCGGCAAATCGTAGCCGATGAATTGCAGCGCATACAGAACGATCCGGCCTTGGCGCATCTGTTGCAGCAGAAGTAGCCGGAACAAAAAACGGAGGGTAGCCGATTATTCGTTACCCTCCGTTTCTTTTTGCAGTTTGGCGATAGCCGCCTTCACATTGTCCTGAAAGAATTGCCGCCATTGCTTGTCATTCTTCAACGTGATATGCCAATCTTCCTCCAATACGCCCATCGTTCGTTTACGGATTTCCACCAATTCGTGTTCCGTCGGGAACCTGCCGGAACACTCCCGATATTCCCGAATACACGAGCGGATATAATCCCGTAACGACATCTTTTCGTAGTTATCGAGACCGGCGAACCACCTGCTTTCCGGGAAGACGGGCATATCATCTATGCCCGCGTCATCAAAAATATATTCGTCATCGTCATAGGGCATAGCTATATCTCCTCTTTTGGGGAATTATCGTGTTGCAGGCGGAAAAACTCTTTTTGCCGTGCTATTTCCTCGCGCAATTCCTCCTCCGTAGGCATATAGAGCATATATTTCGAGGCGAACAGCCGGTCGTTGTCGTGCAGTACGGAGTAGCGGGCGATGTCCTCGTCGGTTTCCGAACAAAGGACGATTCCGATAGTCGGGTTGTCGCCCTCGCCCCGCACCCGCTCGTCGTACATCCTGACGTACATATCCATCTGTCCCACATCTTGGTGCGTGATGGTCGTCGTCTTGAGGTCGATCAACACGAACGATTTAAGGATGTAATTGTAGAAAACGAGGTCGATGAAGTAGTCCTTTTTCTCCGTGCGGATCAATTTCTGACGCGCCACGAACGAGAAACCCTTACCCAATTCAAGCAGGAATTTTTGCAGGTTGCCGATGATGGCTCCCTCCAATTCCGTTTCCGTAAAATCACTGTTGGGCGAAAGGCCGATGAACTCCGCGACGGTCGGGTTCTTGATGAACTCCATCCGGTCTTGCTCGAACGGTTTGGTCAGCGTTTTCATCTCGGACTCGACCGTATCTTTATGCTGCGAAAGCAACAGCCGTTCATAATACTGCGAACCGATATTGCGGTCGAGGGTACGGTAGCTCCACATCTGTTCGACGGCCTCCTTCAGATACCATGCGCGGGCGTCGGCATTGGAGACGCTCAACAGACGCTTGTAATGCGACCACGTCAATATTCCCCACAGCGTGGGGAGTTTTTCGGGAAAGGCGAGATAGAATTGTCGGAAATAGTACAACGAATTGACGGAAAAGCCCTTGCCGAACTCCGCCGTAAGCTCTTTCGAGAGCGACTTCAATAGCTGCGCACCGTAGTCGGCACGTTCCTTACCGAACTGTTCCTGCTCCACGATACGCTTGCCCATCTGCCAGTAGGCATCGACCATTGCCGAGTTGATGGCGGCGTATGCCTTTTGACGGGCTTGGGTTACGATTTGTTTGATCTCCAGAACAAAATCGGGATTATATAGCTTGATAGTATTCTCTTTTTTCATTGGAAACGAATGATTTATATGCAAAGGTACAAAAATAAACGGAAGGATATGGATACTCCTTCCGTTTATTCACAGACTTATCGTCTGGCATTCTCTTTTGCGTCATCCCGTTGCATCCGCAGGTTCAGTCGCTCGCGCAGCTTGTCGAGAAAGTATGTCCGGCTTTCGTTCTTGCGGCGTTTCATGTCCAAATAGGCGTCATAGCAATTCCTGACTTTAATTTCCATTCCGAACAGCGAGCCGAAAAATGCAGCCAAATCCTTGATGTCGTTCTGGCCGTCGTTGATACAGCCGATCTCGTCAAAAGCATAGATTATTTCGACCAATTCAACAAGGCTACCCGTCCAACGGAAAGAACTTGTCGGTTGCGAATCAGTTTGCGGGGTGGATAGTGGTGGCACTTGGGTAGATACGTGTTTCAGTATTCTGCGGACAAACGAAAGGGCTTTGCGGCTATGGTATGCCCGGTCGTCATGCAAAGGAGAAAGTTTCTCATGCAGACAGTATAGCTCGATCTCCGTATAAACGAGTGTAGAAAACAACCGCCGCCCGTCGGAAGAAGCCGAGGCGTAAAAGACGAGAACTTCGTTTATAAACTTATTGTATGCCGTTCTTAATTCGCGGCCCTCTGCTTCATTATCTATTTGCCGGAAAAACTCGGTTTCCGTGAGTACAAGAAAATCCATTTTTCTAATCGGGTTCGTTTCACTTGAGGTTAATTCGTGTGCACACATTAGATAAAGGACAAAAGCTATTCCGTGGAAACCTATTTGCAGGAGTGTGAAGATGCAATTTCCTTATATTCAATAATAAAACAGTGAAAAACATTTCGAGAACCCAATTGTTACATCCATATAAGCGTAAGATAATCTTACACCGTGTAAAGCAGACTTACACTTCATCCTTTCTTCCGATATATACGGCTGATGATATGACGCGGATGTTCCCGAACGAGATACCATTCTTCCAGCCTGATAAGCGTCGAAAGGAGGATGCCTTTCCCCGTATGCTCAGGCAGAATGTACAAGTACAGCTCATCCGCCAATCCGTAGAGCAACAGACCTTTTATCAAATCCAATGTATCGGGAGTAACTTCTGCAAGGTAGGTTATGTCTGTATTGTGCTGTTTCTCCGATAGCAGGGAAAGCAAGGAGGTATCTTTGGACAGCAATAAATCCGTCTCGTTCCGTAGCGAGAAAAGAGTATGTTGTTTTGGAAAAGCCCATCGACTGTTTATTCCTTTTGCCGGAGAAAGCAGATAACAATCCGTCGATAGAACAGCCGCAATTTGTATTTTCATATTCACCTCCTGATTTTGTGGATAAAACGATATTACCGAGAATGTTCCAAGAGGTCTGAAAAAGAGTAGCGTGGCACTTACGCTACTCCAAGCAAGGCTCTGGTAAGCCCAAGTAAGAATATGCGTAAGCCCACGCTATGTAAAGACATAGCATAAGCATCACGCAATCGGTTCTTACTTTGCTCAATTTACCAGATTTTGCTTGGAACGTCTTGCGAACTTATATTTTATATCTATAACGGAAAACCCCGTTTCCCGTTAAGTCTTTCTATTTCCGTTTTCAAAGATACATCTTTCCCTCCAATCTTGCTAAAATACACTTACTTTTCCGGTTTTATGCCGTACTTTTTCATTTTTTCGTAGAGCGTGGGGCGGCTAATTTGTAGCAGTCCCGCCGCCAACGCCTTATTGTATTTTGCGGCTTCGAGCGCCTTGACGATCTTCTCGCGCTCCTCGTTTTCGGCTTTCAGGGCAAATCCTTTCGCGCCCTCGGCAACATTCATATCCAAATCCATCGCTTCGATGACTCCGCTTCCGGTGAGCAGTACGGCTTTGCGGACGGTGTTCTTCAACTCCCGCACATTCCCCGGCCAGCCGTAAGACCGCAACAGTTTCCCGGCTTCGGCACTGAACCCCGATACGCTCTTGTTCAGCTCTCCGCAGCTTTGTTCGAGGAAAAACTCCGCCAGCGGCAGAATATCGTCAGGACACTCCCGCAGGGGCGGAACCTCGATGGTAAACTCATTCAGGCGATGGTATAAATCCTCACGGAAGCGTCCCTCGGCGATCGCTTTTTCAATGTTCTCGTTCGTGGCGGCCACGATCCGCACGTCGCAGACCGTTTCCCGCCTGCCACCCACCGGACGATAGCGCCGCTCCTGCAAGGCCCGCAGCAGCAAGACTTGCACCTCATAGGGGAGGTTGCCCACCTCGTCCAGAAACAACGTACCGCCCTCGGCCTCGTGGAATACCCCCGTTTTGTTGTCCGCCGCTCCGGTAAACGCCCCCTTGACATGCCCGAAGAACTCCGAGGCCGCCAACTCTCTGGGAATGGAGCCGCAGTCCACGGCGACGAACGGCCGCTCCGCCCGCGCTCCCGCCTTGTGAACAGCGAGGGCGACGTGTTCCTTACCCGTGCCGT
>OLZG01000935.1_pt1 | contig 12724 bp, 9 predicted proteins | sample 1644401 | NCBI WGS metagenome assembly OLZG01 (sample SAMEA103958119, study PRJEB25191) | human gut metagenome | biome: human-associated habitat [ENVO:00009003]; feature: intestine environment [ENVO:2100002]; material: feces | place: Germany | collected 2013/2015
ACTGTGCCTAAGTCTCTTACAGAGGCTGCCATCCTTGACGGATGTACACAGTTTCAGGTATTTCACAAGGTAATCCTGCCACTCAGTAAGCCAATCGTAGTATATACAGTGCTTACAGCATTCCTTGCTCCATGGCTCGATTTCGTATTTGTAAAGGTTATCGTTGGTCCAAACGACAAGTATTGGACAGTATCTCTTCTCCTTTACAACATGCTTGAGAAAGAGTTTATAAACGGATGGTTCACAAGATGGGCTGCTGCTGCAGTTGTTGTATCAATACCTATCTCAATACTTTTCGTCATCATGCAGAGATTCTACGTGGATGGACTTACAGGAGCTGTCAAAGGCTAATTTGGTTTTATTTGGGCCGCTGCACTTTTGTGCGGCGGCTTTTGGTTTATATTGGGTTGTGGCAAACTTTGGGGGTGTGTGGCAAACTTAGCACTTTCAGGTTGTGGGGTGCCGGCATGGCACACAGTATATTCCTCAGGAAAATATGAAGTCAGCCACGGGCTTTCTTCGCTGCTTGGATTTGGAGAGATGAGGTGTGTGGCTTGTTTGTGTGGCATGGTACCCCGTGGCAGTTCATATTTTTCTTCGGAACACACTGTGTACCCTCCGGCCGGAGGGTACCGTGTGCTAAGTTTGTTGCTACCTTGTGAAAGATGTGAGAATTGAGTTAACTACATACTTATGAGTAATGCTGGCTGCGTTGCAGCGTCGCAAAATATCCGGTGGACGATTGTTTAGCATGTACTGAAACGGAGTGTAGATAAAGTACGAGTATTGTGCAGTTTTGCGAATATATGTAGTGGTTCTTGCAGTTACAAATTTGCTCAGAATTTAGTTAAGAAAAGGAGTGCGTATGATTAATAATAAAATAGGCGGCCGCAATATGGTCGGCAGGGCTGTGAATAGATTGGCGGGCAGGTTGACTGCTGTGGCATTGACGGCAGCTATGGCGGTGTCGATGCTTGCGGGATGTGCTGCGGGTGGAAAGAATACCGAGACGGCAGCAAAGAAGGAGTACAAGCCTTCTGCTATGGAGCAGATGAATGCGAAAAATGATCCTAATGTGATTCAGGACAATTACAGGACCTGCTATGAGGTGTTCGTATACAGCTTTTTTGACAGTGACGGTGACGGCATTGGGGATTTAAAGGGACTTACAGAGAAGCTTGACTATATCGAGGGACTTGGCTGCAATGAAATCTGGATGATGCCTATTATGCCTTCTCCTTCATACCACAAGTATGATATTACGGATTATATGAATATTGACAAGCAGTATGGTACTCTGGATGATTTTGATGCGCTTATTACGGAGTGTCACAAGCGAAACATCAATGTGATTATTGACTTTGTAATAAATCACACATCTAACGAGCATCCGTGGTTTAAGGCGGCTGCTGATTATATAAAGTCGCTTCCTGATGGGGCTGAGCCGGATTCTTCGGAATGTCCTTATGTTGATTACTATAATTTTAGCAAAACTAATGCCGGAGGCTACAACCGGCTGCCTGGCACGAATTGGTATTACGAGTCACAGTTTGTAGACAGCATGCCTGACCTTAACCTGCAGAGCGAAGCTGTAAGAGGGGAGATTGACAAGGTTACATCCTTCTGGCTTGACCGCGGCGTGGATGGCTTCAGACTGGATGCTGTGATTTATTACAATAATAATAACCAGACTGAGACTATAGATGACCTCACCTGGCTTGTAAACAATGTGAAGAGCAAAAAGGCTGATGCTTATATGGTTGGTGAGGGCTGGACTACATACAGAGAGTATGCGAAGTACTATAAGAGTGGAATTGACAGTATGTTCAACTTTGATTTTTCACAGCAGGATGGATATATTGGAAAGGTGTTAAACGGTACAGCCAATCATGGTGCCAGCACATACGGCAATGCTCTGGTTGATGTGGAAAATGAGATAAAGAAGTATACAGACTCATACATTGATGCACCTTTTTATACAAATCATGATATGGGACGCAGCGCAGGATACTATAACGGAGATAATGCCGAGGAGAAAACCAAGATGGCGCAGGCCATGAATCTTCTTATGCCCGGAAATGCTTTTCTGTATTATGGAGAGGAAATCGGCATGAGAGGCGCAGCCAATGATGAGACGAAGCGTCTTGCCATGAGATGGAGCGGGGATTCAAAAGATAAGGGAATGTGTGTGGGACCTCAGAATGCAGAAGAAACCGAGCAGACATACGATACCCTTGATAAGCAGATGGAGGATCCATACTCTATTTACAACTTTGTGAAGCAGACAATATCAATAAGAAATGCTTTCCCGGAGATAGCACGAGGTACAAATACCTTTGAAAAAGATCTGTCAAATGATAATGTGTGTATATTTACAAGAGAGTACAATGGTGAGAAAGCGGTGCTTATATTTAATCCATCAAAGGATGAAGCAAGTGTGGATGTGTCATCGCTTGGAGTAAATGATGCTGTTGCAATGCTTCAGACTACAAAGAAAGCACCATCGTATAAGGATGGAGCGGCAAAGCTGCCGGCATATTCGGTGCTTGTTCTGAAGTAAAAAATAGTTGATGGGAATAAAAATTTAATAGTTTAAAGGAATTTGAAGAAGAAATATGAAAAACCGCCCGACTGGGCGGTTTTTCAGCTATACCATTTCATGAAGCATATCTACAATCACTTCTCTGCAATGAGCTCCGAGATGCTTTTGTTCCTCTTTACTGAGTGCTGCCGGATCAATAGGAGTGCCGTATCGGATAACCACATGCTTCTTTTTGACCCATGGAAGGTGATCCTCGAATATTTCATTTGTTCCCATGATTGCCATTGGCACTATCTTACATTTGCTCTTTGTGGCAATCTTGAAAGTACCTTCTTTGAAAGACTGTACCTCTGTCAGGTCATCTTTGTTTTTGCAGCGTGTGCCCTCAGGAAATACACATATGCTGATGCCGGATTTGACCTGATCTATGGCTGCAAGCACGACCTTTAGTCCCTGCTTGATGTCATCGCGGTCCAAAAACAGGCAGTGCAGGCGCTTCATCCAGAGACCCAGCACCGGTATTTTTGTGATACTCTGCTTTGAGATGTAGCCGGTCAGGCGTGGACATCTGGAGTAGGTGATTATGATGTCAAAGAAACTACGGTGATTTCCTATATATAGTACAGCCTCGTCCTTTGGCACATTTTCCTCCCCTATAAATTCAATGTCTGCTCCGCTTAGGAATATGATGACACGGAAAGCCCACTGTACCAGGCGAAGCTGTGCCATATCGGCCCATGCCGGGGCAAATTTGTGTATTATCCACATGGCTCCGAGCACCGGAAGACCCAGCAGCAGATAGAAAAATACGAATATTACGATTAAAACTGAACGCATATTTGACCTCTCTTTTTCATAATATAAATTGTAATGAAACTATTCAGAATCATTGAGAATAGATATAATGTAGTTCAATATTTGATATTATATCATATCATAAGCGATATGATAAGAAAGAGAGGAAAAAATGTCAGAAAAATTGAGAAAATTTCTGGTGATGGCTGCAGGTGTGCTTGTGATATTGGAAACGACAGTAATTTCGGGCTGCCGCGCAAATATTTCAGGCACGGAGAGTGACAGGATGGTTGAGTACACGGTGATCTGCGGGGATGAAATCCCGGAGGAGTTTAAAAAGCAGATAAATGAAAACAAGGCAAAGGCGATGAAGCTGACGTACAAGGATAATGAATATTTATACATAGCGGAAGGCTTTGGCACAAAGGAGACAGGTGGCTACAGTATTACGGTTAACCAGTTTTATGTTAAGGATAAGGCAATGTATTTTGATACGCGTCTGATAGCCCCGGATAAGGGCGAGAAAGTCAGCAATCAGGCGAGTTATCCGTATATAGTAATAAAGACGGAATTGAGTGAAATGCCTGTTGTGTTTGAGTAAAAATTTCGTAAATTGTATTAAAAGTTGCGAAAAAACTGACAATCAGTACTAATGCCCTATTGCTATCACTGCGATACTTTGCTATAGTAAAGTTACCAGATATTGTGGTGACATATTTATATATTCAAATATATTGATTGATATAATTGTTGATTAATTTGACCTGTTTTATATTTATACAGAGATTGATTTCATATATATGACAACGTCGTTACAATACTGGTTACCATGAGGACTATAGTTATGTGCCAGTGGGCATACCCACAATAAGGAGGCTTAAAATGGAACAGACAGAAATCAGAAAAGTCAGAGCATCGATCCACCAGCAGTGTGGCAACAGGGTAAAAATCCAGCAGGATCTTGGCCGCAACAAGGTTGACATCCAGGAGGGTGTTATTCAGCAGGCATACCCAAGTGTGTTTACGGTTCTGATAGATGATGAGTTTGAGCAGAATCCGCCACAGCTCTTATCTTTCTCCTACACTGATGTGATTACAAAAGATATAAGGATGCAGCTTTGCTAGTATCATGAAGTAAAGATGTTACATCTTTATTATAATGATCATGAATTTAAATATTTGCATCTGCATAAAGTTACTCCATCTTGAATATGTATTTTATATACATATTTGAAGTGGGGTATTTTTTATGGAATTAATTACACAAAAAATCAGACAATGCATAGAAAAGGTAAAGGATATGTCGCAGGTTGGCTTCGACAGGGATTATGTCATAAAGGACAATAAGCCTGATGTTTCCAAAGTGGTTTGTCAGAATGGGCAGGTAAAGCTTGACGAGATAAAAGCGTCAGGTGAGAATATCTGGCTGAGTGGAAGCATTGAATTTGAAGTGCTGTATACGAGAGAGGAAGTTTTTGAAGGCGATGAGCCGGAGGAAAATATCGGCGGAAACAGAGTGGAGCATATAAAGGATGCAATACCGTTTCAGGAGAAGCTTGTGCTTCAAGGAGTCTGCGAGAAGGATACGGTTCGTGTGTATACCGGGCTTGATGAGCTTACGGTTGGGGTTATCAATTCGCGAAAGCTCTCGGTCAGAGGCATTATAAGCGTGGAGCTTTATGGAGAGAGAGAAGAAAATCTTGAGGTTGCACAAAGGATTGATGACAAGGACGTGGAGCAGCTTATGGGGCAGATGAAGGTGCTTAAGCTTGATAGTGCTGTAAGGGATATTGTCAGAATTAAAAATGTCGTTACCTTGCCAAAGACTAAGCCGAATATATGCAAGCTAATATCAAGTCTTGTTGATATGAGAAATCTGGAGTATACATACGAGCGTGACCATATCACACTGACAGGCGAGTGTCATGCGTGTATAGTGTATCTGAGTGAAGAACAGGAAATTTGCTGCTTTGAGGTGCAGGAGGGTTTTTCAAATGAAATACGCTGCGAGGGTGATAATGCCGGAAATATTGCCTGGCTTCGCACACAGCCTGCCATGCATCAGGTTGAGGCGGAAAATGATTACGACGGAGAGCTCAGGCAGCTTTCGATTGAGGCAGCACTTGCGGTGGATGGAAAGGTCTGGAGTGAGGAAACAGTAGAGGTGCTCAATGACATGTACAGCGTATCATGTCCGGTAAAACCTGTGTTTGAAAATGTGAAGGTATGCAGCCTTCTTATGAAAAATGACACAAAATGCCGTATTTTGGAGCAGTTGTACAGAGAAAACAGCAAAAAGAGAATTTTAAGAATATGCGGTACAAAGACGCAGGCCGCTATTGCACAGATAAAAAATGCAGACACAGGAATTATTGTGTCAGGTGTATTGCAGGTGAACTGTGTGAATATTGTGGAGGATGATGGCTGTCCGATAGAGATGCATACAGACTCTGTGCCGTTTGAACAGTTTGTTGAGATACCCGGCATGGATGCTAACACCTGCTGCGAGGTAAATGTGCAGGTAGACCAGGTGCAGGTCAATCTACTCGACAACAGTGAATATGAAATTAAGGGTGTTGTCAGCATAAACGCTATTGCCCTGCAGCAGGATGAAGTGTCAGTCATAACATCGGTGGAGCAGGAAAAAACAGCGTCTGATACTGAAGAGGAAGCTGCTCTGGTTGGCTATATAGTGCAGAAGGATGATAAAATGTGGGACATTGCAAAAAGATACCGCACCACTGTTGAAAACATAATGGAAATAAACGCTCTGACCTCAGATAGCGTCAAAACTGATGATAGACTTATAATAGCGCGCATGTGAATCATAAATGAGGGGCAAAATAACTTTTGACCTTTTAATCATATCATTTTATAAAATGTGGAAAATTCTGTAAATTTACAAAAAGATGTGGAAAAAAGATTCATTTTGTGCGATAATATATCCGAATGTATATTGAACATAAATTGTGGAAAGAAAGGTCAATCTGACCGTCGTATTACAGGAGGAACAAAATGAATCGGAAATGGACACGTGCTATATGTACTGTGTTAACATCGGCACTCGTTTTTACAGGACCGGCAGTAGAGGGCATTACATTTAGCGGATACATAAACAGTGGACTTGAGAAGGTATATGCAAAGACAAAGAAGCAGAAGGATGCAGAGAAGAAGAAGTCACAGGCTGAGCAGGATCTCAAGGATAAGAAGAATGAGATTAATGGTTTAAAGGATCAGCAGCAGACTACTGCTGATGATATAAAGAATAAATCCGCAAAGCTTGATGAGATTCTTGCAGCACAAAAGAAGCTTCAGACAGATATCACAAGCAAACAGGCAGAGATAGAGCAGAATCAGAAGGATCTTGCAGCAGCCCAGGAAAAGCAGCAGGAGCAGTATGACGCCATGAAGAAGCGTATACAGTTCATGTATGAAAACAGCGCTGAAGACAATATCTGGACAGCAATTATTGAGTCAAATGGTATCACAGATATGCTCAATCGTATAGAGTACGTGTCAGATGTATATGATTCGGATCGTGCTCTTATGGATTCTTATCAGGCAGCAGTTGAGCAGGTGAAGGAGATTGGTACTAAGCTTGACAACGACATGAATGAGCTCACAGCCATGCAGGATGACTATGAGAAGCAGCAGGCAGATGTCGAGGCGGCTATAGTAGCTCTTGAAAACCAGAAGGAGCAGTATGCAAGCCAGATAGCTCAGGCACAGCAGCAGGCAGATAATTATCAGAATATCATTACGGCACAGGGCAAAATCATTCAGGAGCAGGAAGCAGCGGCCGCAGCAGCGGCACAGGCAGCCGCTGCCAGAGCGAACAGCTCAAGCTATGATGGTGGTGGAGCCGGCAAGGGCGGAAGCATTGCCGGTGACTATGCATCAGGCGGTGGAAAGAACCCGGGTGCTTCAACAGGAGTTTCAGGAAGCTCTGTAGTATCATACGCTATGCAGTTTGTGGGCAATCCATATGTATGGGCTGGAAACAGTCTTACAAACGGTGTAGACTGTTCAGGCTTTGTACATGAGGTATATGCACATTTTGGTATCAGCACACCGAGATATTCACAGGCATTTAAGTCTGTGGGACAGGCCGTATCCTTCGATAATATACAGCCGGGAGACGTAGTGGTATATCCGGGACATGTAGCTATATATGCAGGTGGTGGTGTTATAGTGGAGGCACAGTCCACAAAGGCAGGAATCACAGCAAACAGAAACGTACAGTGTCATACAATACTTGCTATACGACGTCTTGTATAGGATGGTTAGGAGCCGATAAGTATATTTATTATACTTGCCGGCTCTTTTTATTTTTATCACAAAGAGCTGAATGGTTACCAATAAAGTAAGGGCGTAAGACGCGGACATGCCACGACCCAATGTTAGTAACCGGCAACAAACTCATTGTAATAAATAATAGCAATTTCCACCCATAAGGTGTATTATAGAGATAGACGGCACCAATTCGCACAAAACGAACTAGCAAGCCTGTAAATAAAGTAAGAAAAGCAGGAGGAACAAGCCATGCAGATGGAACAATTACAAAAAGACATGATTGCAGCAATGAAAGCAAGAGACAAGGTAAGAAAGGATGCTATATCCTCACTTGTATCGGCAGCCAAAAAGGCGGCAATAGATGAGGGCTGCAGAGATAATATACCGGAGGAGCTTGTCAACAAGGTCATCCTTAAGGAAATGAAGTCTGTGAAGGAGCAGATTGACACATGCCCTGCCACAAGAACAGATCTGCTTGATGAGTACAATACCAGATATGCAATCTTTGAGGAGTATGCTCCTGCAATGATGTCGGCAGAAGAGGTAGAAAAGGAGCTTACAGAGCAGTTTTCGGATGTAATCGCAACAGGAAACAAAGGACAGATAATGAAGGCAGTCATGCCGCATTTCAAGGGCAAGGCTGACGGAAAGGTCATAAATCAGGTGGTTGCAAAGCTTTGCGCAAAATAAGAAAACACATCACAACAATTATACTTGCAGTGCTGGCTGTCATGGCCGGCGTGTAGGCATATATATGCAGGGCTTGACAATGCCGATATAACGGATTATGATTTCTCGGGAGGCAGATATAAGAAGCTGCTGGAGAAAAATAACTATAAATAAAAGAAAAAGTGTGGAAAAGAGTCGATATGGGAAACGTTACTCTTGATCACTAGAAAGAAGATTTTATGTCAACAAAAATTGGAAGAAATGACCCTTGCTGGTGTGGCAGCGGAAAGAAATATAAGACCTGTCATGCGGCATTTGATATGAAGCTTGAAAAGCTTGCTGAGGCACATCATAAGATACCGAGCCATTCAATCATCAAGACACCTGACCAGATAGCGGGAATCAAGGAGAGCGCCAAGATAAATGTCGCAGTGCTCGACTACATAGGAGAGCATATCCACGAGGGTATGAACACAGCAGAGATTGATAAAATAGTCTATGATATGACCACCAGCATGGGTGGCATCCCTGCACCGCTCAACTATGAGGGTTATCCTTACAGCGTATGTACATCAGTAAATGAGCAGGTTTGTCACGGATTTCCTTCAAAGGACGTCATCTTAAAGGATGGGGACATCATAAATGTAGACTGTTCTACAATTTTAAACGGATATTTTTCGGATTCATCAAGAATGTACTGTATCGGAAATGTAAGCCCTGAGAAGAAAAAGCTCGTTGAAGTCACAAAGGAGTGTGTGGAGCTTGGACTCAAAGAGGTAAAGCCGTGGGGCTTCCTCGGAGATATGGGACAGGCGGTGCACGACCATGCATTTGCAAACGGTTACACAGTAGTGCGTGAAATCGGTGGACACGGAGTGGGACTTGAATTTCACGAGGATCCGTGGGTAGGCTACAACACCAAGCGCGGCACCGACATGGTCATGGCACCCGGCATGATATTTACCATCGAGCCAATGGTCAACATGGGCAAGGCCGATATCTACGTAGATGACAAGAACAACTGGGAAGTATACACCGACGACGGACTTCCATCAGCCCAGTGGGAAATCATGGTACTAGTCACAGAGGATGGCCATGAGGTGCTGAGCTGGTAAAACGGTAAGTATTATCAGAGTGCTATTATTAGCAGACATTATTTCATAGGTGACAACATTATAAAGGGCGTGTGAAAAACGAAGTTTTTTTCACACGCCCTTTTGTATAATTCCATACAGAATATAGTAAGTGAAGCGTTAGCTTCGGGAGAGCATTTCTGCATCCACGGACATGGTTTATAAACTCATAGTAGATTGCTTCGCATAAGTACCCTAAATTTACCGGAGAGTATGCGGTGTGTTCCGAAGAAAAATATAAACTGCCACGGCGTTCCATAAAATGTGGATACGACAATTCATAGCAAACTATCAATAAACTATCCGCAAATGCTGCCGTGGCTGATTTTATATTTTTCTGAGGAATATACTGCATGCTAGGCCGGTATCCACAGCATAGATATGCGAAGCCCTATAAAGCGCAGTACCATAAGCGATGCACTATGATGCGTCCCTACAGATTTGTATTCACCCCATTTATGGTCGCATTCTCATTCTCCCTCATAGGAATGACGAGACACTTCTCCCCATTGATGACCTGCGCATGAATCTGTGAAGCCTTCTCCGGCTTTACATGAAGCACCACATCATAAGTCTTAATTTGGGCAGTGTAATTATCAATCTCTTCCTGCTTCTCAAGAAGCTGTGAGGTGCGCTCCTCAATCTGATTATTTTTCTCCTGGATAACAGAATCCTTCTCCTCAAGCTGTGCATTTTTTTCATTGAGCTCGAGAGTTAAATCGCCGACCTGGCTCTCAAGAGCAAGCTTTTCCACGCGGATTTCATTAGCTGCAAGAGCCTTTGAATCAATGACATTGGCTGCGATAGGCGGCTTGTCACCGAAGGCCTCATTGACGGATTTTTCAATACGAGAAATCTTTTCCTCAGAGACATGGCAGTCACTAAGCACCTTGTTCATAGCCTCGCTGTCGAGAATGAACGGATCGTCGTCATCATCGTGAGTCTCAGCGTAGTCATCGGCCATCTCGGACAGATTCTGCTGGATATCAAGCAGCTTGTCATCCGTGCTCTCGTCCTCGGCACCGAGCACATTTCTGACAATTGAATGAAAAGCCATCTTCTGCTCAGTAGCTGTGCGCTCCACACCGCAGCCGAGGCCGTTTGTCATAAACTCAGAGTGAGGCTCCTTGGTATTTTTCGTATAGAAAAGAGTGGAGTGTATGTCAGTGCTCCTATCATTGAAAGCAGGGAATAAAAAGCCTGTCTCAGGTGCACCGACCACCCAGTCCCTTATGCGGGCTCCGATACGCTGCTCCTTTTCCAGATAGCCAAGGCCTGGCTTTGAAAGTGTGACAGGGCAGATGGCGCAGAGCATGTATTTGTACACCTCCTCGGACTCATCCACGTTGATGTTGTCCTTTGTACGTGTCATGACATCGTAGCTGTCGAGATACAAAAGAATCAAGTAGTTCCCGGCCTCATCGTAGGTGTCGATGACCAGGTCATAGTATGTATCGAGCAGAGTCTCATCATTAAGCTCGCTGTCGCGAAGCGCCATGAGAATCTGCTGGCGGCCTCCGACCTCTTCCTCCTCAAGCGGAAACTGCAGATTGAGCAGGTTGTTTCCGAGAGTGCCGGAAAGCACCTTGTTTGAAATCTCGAGATATTTGTAGTATTCATCCTCCTCCAGAGTGAGAAATTTGCCACCGAATTTGCAGACCTTTTCATGGTTGCAGTCCACGTAGCAGCCGACCAGACGACTGAAGGTTGCCTGGTCTTTTTTTAATCTTCGTTTTAGTTCCAATACTTCTTTTTTGTTCATATTATCCTCGCATTATTTTCATACCATTCAAAAATTTTCGTAATCACATTATATGTATGGAATAAATATTTGTCAATTGAGCGGCGCCTTTTATGTCCCGCTGTCAATCAAGAAAAAAGATGACAGACCAACCACAAAATGCTATAATTTAGGAAATCAACGGATTATGATATAAAGGCTGACACAGAGACATCCACAGGTGTCTCTGTTCTTGGATTGAGGCATAAATGGAGCAGAAAATGACAAACAATCACATTACAATAGGCATTCTCGCACATGTAGATGCGGGAAAGACAACCCTGTCTGAGGCCATGCTCTACAGCACCGGGCAGATTCGCTCACTCGGGCGCGTGGACCATCAGGACGCGTATTTGGACAACGATGCGCAGGAGCGTGAGCGTGGAATAACCATTTTTTCAAAGCAGGCAAGGCTTGATATTTTGCGTGGCACAAATGCGGCAGATACAGCACGTACAGCAGATGTAGCACGTACGGCAGATACAGCTCGTACATGGCATGTTGTCATGCTTGATACACCGGGGCATGTGGATTTTTCAGCAGAGATGGAGCGTACCCTTCAGGTGCTCGACTATGCAATACTTGTAATCAGCGCAACTGATGGAGTGCAGGGGCACACGCGCACACTGTGGAGACTTTTAAAGCACTATAACGTGCCGACATTTATTTTTGTAAACAAGATGGATATGCAGGGCACGGATGCGGAGAAAGTGCAGGCAGAGCTAAGGAGCGAGCTGAGCGATGGCTGCGTGGATTTTTCTTCACAGGATTTATTTGAGGAGCTTGCCATGTGCAGCGAGCCTCTTTTAGATGAATTTATGGAATCGGGAGAGCTTGCGGATGCACATATTGCGCAGGCGGTGGCTCAAAGGGAGGTGTTCCCCTGCTTTTACGGCTCGGCACTTAAGCTTGACAGAGTGGATACGCTGATTCAGGGACTTTCGCGGTTTATGTGTGAAAGAAATTACCCTGACGATTTTTCTGCCCGCGTATACAAGATAGGCAGGGATGACAGAGGCAGCAGGCTGACATTTTTAAAGGTTACCGGAGGCTGTCTTAGAGTCAGGGACAAAATAGAGTACAAAGCGCATGGCGGTGACGAGGCGAAAGGCCTTTTGATTGAGAAAATCGACCAGATAAGAAAGTATTCCGGCGAAAAATATGAGATAGCTGATGTGGCAGAGGCGGGTGAGATAGTTGCTGTCACAGGTCTTAGCTCGACATTTCCGGGGCAGGGGCTCGGGTTTGAGCAGCAGTCCAATATGCCAATCCTTGAACCGGTACTAAACTATAGGATGATTCTGCCTGATGATGTAAATCCGGCTGCATTTATGGAAAAGCTAAAGCAGCTTGAGGAGGAAGACCCACAGCTTTACATAGTGTGGGTGGAGGAGTTTAAGGAAATCCATGTGCAGCTCATGGGACAGGTGCAGATGGAGGTGCTTGTGCGTCTCATAAAGGACAGGTTTGGTGTTGTTGTCACGTTCGGACCGGGAAGCATTGTATATAAGG
>OLZG01000940.1_pt1 | contig 12620 bp, 10 predicted proteins | sample 1644401 | NCBI WGS metagenome assembly OLZG01 (sample SAMEA103958119, study PRJEB25191) | human gut metagenome | biome: human-associated habitat [ENVO:00009003]; feature: intestine environment [ENVO:2100002]; material: feces | place: Germany | collected 2013/2015
TGTTGTACTTGAATATTTAAGTGACATAACGTTCTGTTTTATAGTGAAACTAATAAAAGTGAATATTAATTTTAAACTGGAATATCTAACTTACTGATTACTAGCTAAACATTCACTAATATAGAAAGTGAATATTATACTACTGGCTAATAATAGAGAAAGAGTACCTATATATAGTATATAGATACCCTTATTAGTACTTCATGTACTACTTCATTGTAATAATCTTGTATATAGTCCAAATAATCATCAAGAAGAATACAACAGGTGAAATTGCACACATAACAAGTAACAAGATAATCCAAGATATAACGACTAATAACGCTTGTAACATAATCTTTTGAGTATTAATAGGTAATGAATAATCAAGGGACACCCTTATTATATGGATGCCCCTTTTAAGTACTCTGTAATACCACTAACTAAGAAACCATTGATACTTGTCATCACCATGTAAAGCGGAACATATACCCGTTGCAAGTTCTGTAGCATTATAGGCTCTATCCAAGAATGAATCTATATAGCTACTCTTATTTGCACCTGTGAGCAAGTTGTAGAACTTCCACATAGACAAATCATTTCCCAAGCTGCCAAAGTTCTCGTCATTGATATACGCTTTAGCCACATTGTTAACCTGTGTATCAGTAAGCAACATTTTAGGTATATCTTTCTGATAGCCTTGCGGTAATGACTGATAAAGTCTCATTCTTCCAAGTAGTTGGCAGAACTGATGCTCTGTCATACTGGTATTGCCTAAAGACTGCATCAAATGTATGTGTTTGGCTGCATCGTATTTGTGGAACATTTCCAATACCGCTTGATATAAATCCCTTGTATTGGTAACTTCCAAGCAACTAAGATAACCGTCTGTAGATACACATAGATTTGTGCAAACCTTACAAGTAAAGCCAATAAACACTTTAAACCGCTCTGCACCTTTCTTTGAATAAAGGTTGGTATGGTTATAAGCTCTGACACCACCAATAGTAAGGGTTAGCCTGTTACCGTGTACTGTCTCATAGATAGTAGGAACTTCAATAACAAAAGCGCACCTCTCGTAGTAGATAGTCTTGTCACTCTCTAATAACTGGTTGGCTGGCTTATGAATTGCTTCGGGAATCCTACCTTTGATTACATGAGAAACACGAATATCTGGCGATTCAATTTGTTCACCGCTAAAGAATGTATTGGTTGCATCCTGTACCGCTTCAATGAAAGCCACATGAGATAATGTAGCTTCGTTGTCCTTTGCGAATACGGGTATAATACAATCATTCCTTAGATGCTCCAAACTGGCTTCAATCGTATTAGCTTCAATGAATAGAGGTCGTTTCTGCTTAATAATTGGCTCTTCAATTATTACCGCTTCTTCTGCATATTCACCAAAGTTTCTACTAGTTCTCTGTACTGGCATAATCTGTAATGTTGATTCCATAATCTGTAATTTATTAAGTTAATATTAGAAATTCCTCTGTCTGAAAGCTAAGCAAGCCACAATCAGTATTAATAATCCAATAAAGAACTGTGGCATTAAGACTACTGGCACAATTAGAATTATTCCAAACGTCAATAAAATCTTTAAATTCTCCATACGCATAATAATAGATTAGTAAATAGTGTATTTAAGGACAAAATGAGGGCTTAACATGAAGTACTATTCATTCACTTTCCTTTGTGCATCTTTATATGTAGACATATACAAATCGTTGATAAGTCCGCACATTTCAGAAGTTCAAAAGGTTTGTGGGCTGAATAGCAATTCATGTAATCCTTTCATTTTTCCTAATGATTGGTGAGGGGTATTTTGGGTAACAGAAGGGGCTTATGCACGATATACATCTGATACGCTCACTGACAAATCAAATATGTCACTCTATCACTGCATAAAGTTCAAATAGAAATATAGCTTAAATCTAAAAGGGGGGGGATTTTAAAGTACTTATCTAGTTTGTCATTTTAATATACTAATTTATGCTTTTGTAGAATTGTAATCCCAAGTAATTATGTATCTTTGACTATAAAATTATATAGGAAATGAAAAAGAGTACAGGTCGCCAATATATTGAACTGTTTTATAGTTTGCAAATAATAAATGACAGTTTATCTCTCATATCATTAGGTAAGAAATATCATGTTATACCTATTGCAGGACAATTGAGAGCAATTTTAATAAAAGACAAACAAACCCCTGTTCCATTATATTATGCTATTCAGAAAATCTTAGAAGTGAAGCAATATATCTATCTTTCTACTATTCCTGAAAAGATTAAGATAAGCAAAGATTGTGAATGCTATTTTAATGTAATGAATGTTAGTTTAGAGAGAGACAAATTACATTATCAAAAAGAGGATATAGGAAAGTGGCTTCAATATTGCATTGTTGAAACTCCCCAAAAAAGTTTCACTATAGAAGAAGTTATAAAAATTGTAGCTAATAAAAACGGAGGGGCGCATTATAACGAAGAAATATCTAATGATGCAGTATTATTATATACAGCAACAGATGAAAAGCATATTTCTATTATTGATAAAATAATTGTAAATATAGCTTTAATAATTAAAGCTTTGGGATTACTATTAATAAAGAAAGCATTTGATTTTCATTATCTTGCCAACATCGCTATCAAATTTGATGAATTATCATCCCATAAGAACATAATATCTTATCATGACGAAGACTATTATCTACCAGTCGCTATTCTTTTAACCTCAAAACGACAACTAATATTAAAAATAACAGACCCTGATAGAAGATTATTTATTGTTCCACTCAAAGAAAATATAGAAAAGAAAGGAATCTATACAATTTGTTTTAGCTATGAGATTAATTCTAATTTTGAATCAGAGTTAAAAATATACTCATTATTCGACCAAACTACAAAATATGTATTAACTACCCCAATATATGTACATAATCATTTTACTAGTTTTCCTCATCAATGGTGGGGGGATGAACATATTGAAATGGGCTTCTATAATCTTCAATTATATACTTCTGTTCTACCAGAAATCATTATAATAAAGAAAATGAAAGATATGGAAGTTGATGAAAATACTCCAATGGTAATATTAAAGGGACGAAATTATGCATACGTAGATAAAAAAAATAATCTTTGTTTTGGTTCTATTAAATGTTCAACATTCAACGATTTATAGGGAGTTTCAACGTTACTTAGTCTCTTAATTATAGTAAATAATTATCTTTTTATTATGTTACTAGTTTCACTCTATCAAAGCATAAAGTCTAAATAAAAAACACTTCCTCAATAAAAGGGGCGGGGTATGATTTTAAGTACCTATATTCTTGGGTGGGGGATATACATAAAAAGCCCCAAACCCGTTTAACGGTCTGGAGCTTTATTGTTTACAAACTAACTACAGAATAATCTCATAAGGTATATCTTCCTTAACAGGTCGCTTTCTTCCTACTGTACCTGCTTGTATTGACTTCATAAAAGCGTGGATATTCCTGACATCTTTAAATCCATTCTCCTTATACTTCTTATAAATCATACATTCTCTGGATAATGGTTTGTTATTGCCTTCGTTGAAGTCTATCATGTGGTCGAACATGGCAATTAGTTTCTTTACTTGCTTATCTTTAGGCTGGTCTATTATTAAGCCTTTGACCTTTAGAATCAGACAGTCACCAATTTCATCCAATAAATCCAAATCCTTTAACTGTCCTATGTACCGACTAATAGTATCATGTCCCATGTGAATACGCTTCTCCAATTTCCTTATGGGTGATAATTTGATAACATGGCTATGCGGCTCTGTTACACTGAATAGCTTTAATATGAATCCTCTTAGCTTCAAATCTAAAGTATTGTAAGTATCGTAGAACTCTCTGCCAATTCTTCTATAATTGCCTGGCTCTACTTGGTTGAATCTGTACATAGTCCAATGTCTGTCCTTCTGTTTGGAATCTATATCACGTATAACAACCTCGCCTGTAGCCCTTAATTTGTCATTGAAGGATAATGTACTCTTACTCTTCTTGTAATTATCCAGTTCTTCCCCTACAAACCCTGCAAGCTGTTTTAATGTAGTATTAGTTTCCAAAGAATCTTTATCTGCTGTCAGTAGCAAGGTATAAGTCCTGTACACATCTGAACAGTTTAGATTCTGAATCAGATTATTACTCATTACTGTGTACTCCTTGAATGGAAGTTTCGTGTCTTTCATAAGGCAAACGCTCAATATGGTTAATCAAGATAATCTGATTGGTCTTTAACAAGAATCTCATTTTAGTGGAACTTAGTCTGTTCACTTTCCTTAGTTCGCTTAGTTTCTCATATAAATTATTATTATAATGCCACATATATTATTGATTTATATATCCTACTTATCCCACCTACTGAAAGTTCGTCAGAACTTTACAGTATGGCTGTATGGAGTGTAGTATCTAGGAGTGTAGACAGGGGGTGAATAAGCACGCTCCAAAAGGGGATTAAGCACACCGCTAAAGGGGGGAATAAGCACACCTTTATAATCTGGTAATATCAATACTTCAGCACACAACTTTGCTGTATTAGTAAGCACATTAGTAGATAGTGATACTAATTAGATGATTAGTTGACAATGGTGTACTCTGTTTAATAGTTGAAAGTAGGTCTAGGACTTAAAACTGTTTCTGCTCCGGCTTATGATATGGCAGATAGATTGTGTAAGTCTTGCCTTGTATCATTTTTCTCTTCTTGACGTATCGGTCAGAAGCCCAAAGTCCAATATGTAGCCTTGTGTCCTTGATACCGTGCTCCAGTGCCATTTTACGAATGTCTGCGTAGGTCAGTTCTTTCATTTGGAGTAGATTTAGGTTTGTAGTGGTGAATCTGGGTGATGAGAAACTCGGTCATTTCTGACTTTCAATCACGTTGCAAAGGTATAAAGTCCCGACCGCATCACCAAACGACAAGTCGAAATTGTGGAATATTTGAGTTGAGGATGCGATAAAGCAAAAATTCTCCCCATAGCTGTAGCTGTTCGGGGAGAATATGATGTTCAGGCTTACCAGAAGCCTTGATTTCCTAAAAAGCTCGTCAGCCCTGATTCCTTTTATCCAATAAGGCTGTAGTGATTTCTTTTATATTGGTGAATCTTTCCTTATCCAACAAGCCTATTTCCAATGCCTTATTGATAAACTGCATAATTGCATCCTTACTAATACCAATCTTAATGCACTTGATAATCATTTCTCTAAAACTGTCATGTAAGTCTGATTGCTTTCCAACAGATAACTGTTTCACATATTGTTTTGCCACATCAGAATCAGAAGTGGAAGATTGGGAGAATTTTTCTATCTCGCTTATAAGAGACGTGATTTCATTGTCATAACTACACAGTTTCCCATTTTTCAAATGACCTACCTGTGATTGTAGTTCAGCAGCCTTATTGATTTTAGACGCAAAAAATTGAGTGTCCAACAGAGTATCGAAGGTGATATTATTAGTCACATCATTCATAGGCTTCGCTTCATTGAGAGAATATGTTTCCACCTTGCCCATATTGAAAATGCCATTATTTAAACTTTTGAAAGCATTAGAGACTTTCTTTGCTTTATCTTTACTGTTTAAATGAGAATAAACTTTGTCTATCATTTTTGTATCTTCATGTCCTGTCGCTATAATAACAGTTTCCTTGGGGATGCCTTTTCTACACAATATTGTGATAAAAGTATGCCTTGCTGTATGTGTATGCAGTAATTTATAAAGAGGTTGGGTTTGTTTAATCCCGTTTTCTTCATAAGTGATAGGCTCATCTAATCCTGCTTGTTCTGCTACTTCTTTTAAGGCTTCATTGACAATGGACTTTCTTTCTTTATAATATAATAATTCTTTATTCTCATATTTGGATATAATTTCTTTGGCTAATGGCAATAGTGGAATTATAGCTCTGGCTTTTGTCTTTTGTTGTATAATGGAGATGGTTCCTGCTTCTTCGTCCATTTCATTATCTCCATTAAAGAATTTTTGCATATCTCCAATTCGTTGCCCAACTAAACATTGTAGTATGAATAAGTCTCTGATTTCTGTGTATTTCTTTATTTGTCTTTCTGTTCCTGTTATGATATGCTTGTAGAATTTATTCAGTTGCTCTTCTGTTAATGAAACTTTTTTGTTGTCTGCTAATTCTTTGTTGGATTTATCTTTCACGAACTCAAAACTGTTTAAATTGCTGTCAGACCATTTGAAAGGAATATCCAGTCTTTTATCTGCTATTCCTAGTAAATTAAAAATAGTTCCTTTAATTATGTTACGCAAAGTGTTATGAGGATGTAATGGATTTTCTTTTATGATTTGCTTTTGGTAGCGATTAATGGTATCTAAATTCATGCTCTCCCATGTATTGGGGATTTCATTCTCTTTGAGAAAACGCTCGAATTTGTCTATGTTAGAACGATATTGTTTCTTGCTGCTTTCTGCACAAGTCTTTGCTTCTATAATTTGTTTCATTATAAAAGTTGCGGGTTTCTGTAATTCTTTCTTCATCCTATCTTTATATATGTGTTGTTTTAATAGTTTCATACTTTCTCCAATCTCGTCTGGATGCATACAAAGATAATGCTTAAATTCGATGAAATATTCTTTTAGTTTTGTGATTTTCTTGTTCACTATAGTGTTATTTATATTATCTAACTCTGATAGGCGTACGCTGATATATGCTTCTTGTCTTTTTTCATTCCAGTGGTCTGGATATATCTTTACCCCTGTAGATAGTTTAACCTGTTTGTTGTTTATTCTGCATACTAAATAGAGATTGGTTGGCTTCTCGCTACGTGGTTTTCTTAAATTGAAACGAGCTTGCATCTCATTAATAAAAATCTGCCTTTCCATAATCTTGTTCTTTAAAGTTGTTCTTTAATTCGGTTCTTTGAATGTGTTCTTTTAAGGCAATTCTTTCTGATAAGTATTAATTAGTCCCCCTTCATTAAATATTCTGGTACACAGTTTGCGCATTTTGAATAAAAACCGTATATTTGCACGCAATAATTTTTAAACGCATAGCCCTATGTCATTTATTGCTGATAAGATTGTAATGGATGGGTTGACTTACGACGACGTATTGTTGATCCCCGCTTATTCTGAAGTTTTACCGCGCACTGTCGATCTCTCGACTAAGTTTTCAAAAAACATTGAGTTAAAAATACCTTTTGTGACGGCTGCCATGGATACAGTTACCGAAGCGAAAATGGCGATTGCCATTGCTCGTGAAGGTGGTATCGGTGTGATTCACAAAAATATGTCTATCGAAGAACAGGCAAGACAAGTTGCTATCGTAAAGCGTGCCGAAAATGGTATGATTTATGACCCTGTAACGATTAAAAGAGGTTCTACTGTTCAGGATGCACTGGACATCATGGCGGAATATAAAATCGGTGGTATCCCTGTGGTAGATGATGAAGGTTATTTGGTGGGTATTGTTACCAACAGAGATTTGCGTTTCGAAAGAGACATGGCAAAACACATTGATCTTGTCATGACTCCGAAAGAAAGATTGGTGACTACTAACCAGTCTACTGACTTGGAATCTGCTGCACAGATTCTTCAGAAACATAAGATTGAGAAACTTCCGATTGTCGGAATGGACGGAAAGTTGATCGGTCTTGTTACTTATAAGGATATTACAAAAGCAAAAGACAAACCGATGGCTTGTAAAGACGCCAAAGGTCGTTTGCGTGTTGCCGCCGGTGTGGGGGTGACTGTCGATACATTGGATCGTATGCAGGCTTTGGTTGATGCGGGTGCGGATGCCATTGTTATTGATACGGCTCACGGACACTCTGCATTCGTTATTGAGAAACTGAGAGAAGCTAAGAAACGCTTCCCGGGCATTGATATTGTTGTAGGTAATATTGCTACCGGAGAAGCTGCTAAGGCCTTGGTGGAAGCTGGTGCTGATGCTGTGAAAGTAGGTATCGGACCGGGATCTATCTGTACGACCCGTGTGGTTGCCGGTGTGGGGGTTCCCCAGCTGTCGGCTGTATATGATGTAGCAAAAGCGCTGAAAGGTACAGGTATTCCTTTGATTGCCGATGGTGGTTTGCGCTATTCCGGTGATGTCGTGAAAGCATTGGCTGCCGGTGGGTATAGTGTAATGATCGGATCATTGGTTGCCGGAACAGAAGAATCTCCGGGTGATACTATTATCTTCAACGGACGTAAATTCAAATCATATCGTGGCATGGGGTCGTTGGAAGCTATGGAGAATGGTTCAAAAGACCGTTATTTCCAGAGTGGTACCAATGACGTTAAGAAATTGGTGCCGGAAGGTATCGCTGCCCGTGTACCTTATAAGGGAACTTTATACGAAGTGATCTTCCAGTTGGTAGGCGGTTTGCGTGCCGGTATGGGGTATTGCGGTGCAGGCAGCATAGAGCAGTTGCACGATGCCAAGTTCACCCGCATCACTAATGCAGGTGTGCTTGAAAGCCACCCGCACGATGTGGCAATTACAAGCGAGGCTCCGAATTACAGTCGTCCCGAATAAAATATAGGCAATTTATATAGAAATACCCGGGGAGTAACAAATACTTTTCCGGGTATTTTTCGTTTAAAGAAAAGGCATCATCTGTTTGGTGTTGAGGCAATATAAAAGATGTTTCCCCGTTATTACATTGTTCTTTTCTAAGATAATAGTTATGATAAGAAGTGGATTGACAATAATTCTCCTTTGCCTGGGATTGGCAGTTTTTGCTCAGCAAGATCCGGTGCTGATGCGTATTAACGGGAAAGAAATTCTCCGTTCGGAGTTCGAATATATCTATAATAAGAATAATGCCCTTGCTGGTATCGAACAGAAAACATTGAGTGAATATGTTGATTTGTTTGTGAATTTTAAGCTGAAAGTCGCTGCAGCCGAAGCTGCCGGATTGGATACTACCCGGGCTTTTCGTGAAGAACTGGAGGGATACCGTCGCCAGTTGGCAAAAGCTTATTTGACGGATGAGGCTGTATCAGAGCTTGCAGCCCGTCAGGTATATGATAAAATGAAAGCTAACAATCGTGCCGGACAGATACGGGTAAGTCATATCTTTAAGTCTCTTCCCCAAACAGTTACCAGTCATGTGCTGCGTTCTGCAGAAGCTCGGATGGATTCTCTTTATGCCGCATTGCAGAATGGGCAGGCGGACTTTGATGAGTGTGTACGTAATTTCTCTGATGAAAAAAAATCTTTTTGGGTAAGTTGGTTACAGATGCCTGTTGAGTTTGAAGATGTTGTATTTGCATTAAAGCAAGGAGAGATATCCCGACCTTTTTTTACACCGCAAGGCATTCATATTGTCAAGGCGATTGAACGGAAAGAAATCCTGCCCTTTGAAAAAGTGAAGGATGAAATCATGCGTCGCCAGAGCCGTCGTTACGGAATGGACAGAGGAACGGAGGCTTTGGTGGAAAAACTGAAAAAGGAATATCAATATACGGCAGATAAGACTGGAGTGGATGAATTACTGTCAAAAGGGCAGACAGATAAGAGACTGTTTACACTTGACGGCAGGGAATATACAGGAAAGATGTTTGCCGTTTTTGCAGCTTCCCACCCTCAGGGTGTGCAACGCCAGCTGAAAGGATTTATCATGAAGTCCGTACTGGATTATGAGTATAGTCGCCTGGAAGATAAATATCCGGAATTCCGTATGCTCATGCAAGAGTATCGGAATGGAATGTTGCTGTTTGAAATCAGTAACCGGGAGATTTGGGAACGTGTACCCTCAGATGAAGTCGGACTGGCGGCCTATTTTGAAAAGCATCATTCGGATTATCATTGGAAAGTCCCCCGTTATAAAGGAATTGTATTACATACTACAACGAAAAAGCTTGGAAAGCAAGCTCGCAAATTCCTGAAATCTTTGCCGGAAGAGGAGTGGCAGAATGCCATCCGGCCGACGTTTAATGCAAAGACGCGGCAAGTGCAGGCGGAACAAGGTTTATTTGCTCCCGGAGATAATGCCTATGTAGATGAAGAAATCTTCAAAAAGGGGAAAACTGAACCTATGACGTCATTTCCTTTTACCACTTTTCTGGGTGAAAAGGTGAAGGGACCGGAGACTTATCAAGAGGTACGTGGACTGCTTGTAGGCGATTATCAGAACTATTTGGAGGAGCGTTGGATTGCACAATTACGGAGCACCGCTAAGGTTGAAATAAACCAAGAGGTTTTAAAAACCGTTAATAAGCACTGATGCAACCGATTAAACCGTTATCTTCGTACCTTGAAATAAAGTAAATATCAATCGGTAATGCGAATATTTTTCCTGGGACTCCTCTCCATCCTTTTGTGTGTGGCCTGTAGCGAGCAACACGACCATAAAGGGAAGACACCACTGGTGGAATTGGACGGCAATTTCCTTTACCGGCAAGACCTGCAATCTGCGCTTCCGGCGAGATTGTCGAAAGATGATAGTTTACTGTTCGCAGAACATTACATCCGCAATTGGGTGGAAGATGTCTTATTATATGAGAAAGCGCAGAGTAATATTCCCGATAACGGGGAGATTGAGAAACTTGTGGAGAATTATCGCAAGGCGCTGATTATGCACACCTATCAGCAGGCATTGATTCACCAAAGACTCTCGAATGAAATTTCAGAGGGAGAGTTGGCGGACTATTATGAAAAGAATAAAGAGCTTTTCAGGTTGGAACGGCCGCTGATGCAGGGGTTGTTCATCAAAGTCCCCCTCACCGCACCACAACTAAACAATGTACGTCGTTGGTATAAAGCAGCTACGCAAGATGCAGTAGAACATCTGGAAAAGTATAGCTTGCAGAATGCCGTGAAGTACGAGTACTTTTATGATAAATGGGTACCGATGGCAGATGTGCTTGATCTGATACCGTTGAAAGTACCCGAAGTAGAAGATTATGTGAATAAGAACCGTCATATCGAATTAAAAGATACGGCGTTTTATTATTTCCTGAATGTGAGCGATTTTCGTTCGGTGGGCGAGCAGGAACCTTATGAGTTTGCACGCCCTAAAGTGAAAGATATGATGCTGAACCTGAAACAAGTGGAGTTTATGAAAAAGGTGAAGGATGACTTGTATCAGCAGGCGGTGAAGAAGAATGAGATTAAATATAATTAGTTTAGATACACAGAATGAAAAATTTTATGAACTTTAAGTTTGTAGTTTTATGTGCCTTGGCGCTGATGACCGGTTCTGCCGTTTATGGACAAGACAACGTGATTGACGAAGTAGTTTGGGTAGTGGGCGACGAGGCTATATTGAAGTCTGAAGTAGAAGAAGCTCGGATGAGTGCTCTGTACGAAGGACGTAAATTTGATGGTGATCCCTACTGTGTGATTCCTGAAGAAATAGCTGTACAGAAGCTGTTTTTGCACCAGGCTGCTCTCGATAGTATTGAAGTTGCTGAAAGTGAGGTGATCCAGCGTGTGGACCAGATGACGAATATGTATATCGCCAATATCGGTTCGCGTGAAAAGATGGAGGAATACTTCAATAAGACATCCAGTCAGATTCGTGAAGCCTTGCGTGAGAATGCCCGTGAAGGATTGAAAGTGCAGAGAATGCAGCAGAAACTGGTAGGAGAGATTAAAATCACTCCGGCAGAGGTGCGCCGCCACTTCAAGGATTTGCCGCAGGACAGCATTCCTTATATCCCTACCCAGGTAGAGGTGCAGATCATCACACAACAACCGAAAATTCCTTTGGAGGAAATTGAAGATGTAAAAAGTCGTCTGCGCGAATATACGGATCGTGTGAATAAGGGAGAAAGCTTCTCTATGTTGGCACGTTTGTACTCCGACGACCGTGGTACGGCTATCAATGGTGGTGAAATGCCATTTACAGGACGCGGTTATCTGGATCCTGCATTTGCCAATGTGGCTTTCAACCTGCAAGACCCCAATAAGGTTTCCAAGATTGTAGAGTCTGAATATGGCTTCCATATTATCCAGTTGATGGAAAAACGTGGTGACCGTATCAAAGTACGCCATATCTTGTTGAAGCCCCACGTACCGGAAGAAGCGCTGATGGCAGGTACTGCCCGTCTGGACTCTATTGCCGATGACATCCGTAACGGTAAGTTTACTTTTGAAGAAGCTGCTTCCGTACTTTCACAGGATAAGGATACACGTAACAATCACGGTCTGTTACCTAACCCTCAAACCAATACGTCAAAGTTTGAGATGCAGGAACTTCCGCCCGAGATTGCTAAAGTGGTGGATAAGATGAAAGTAGGAGAAATCTCCGAGGCATTCACAATGATTCCGCAGAAGACTGGTAAAGAAGAATGTGTAATCGTGAAACTGAAAAGCCGCATCAACGGACACAAAGCAACTATTTCGGAAGACTATCAGAACCTGAAGGAAATTGTATTGGAGAAACGCCGTGACGAGATGCTGGATAAATGGATTCGCGAAAAACAAAAACATACGTACGTGCGTATCAACGAAAATTGGAAGAACTGTACATTTAAGTATCCGGGTTGGATTAAAGACTGATCCCGGGTGATACACTAACTTTTTGTATGCAGAAGAAAAATACAAGAAATAATTTTCTGAACAGGCATAGATTCCTTCTCACAGGCCTTCTATGCCTGTTTGGCATCTGTTTGCTGAGTGCCCAGGATAAGCCGAAACAGCCGGAAAAGAAGAAAACC
>OLZG01000945.1_pt1 | contig 12547 bp, 10 predicted proteins | sample 1644401 | NCBI WGS metagenome assembly OLZG01 (sample SAMEA103958119, study PRJEB25191) | human gut metagenome | biome: human-associated habitat [ENVO:00009003]; feature: intestine environment [ENVO:2100002]; material: feces | place: Germany | collected 2013/2015
CATGGACTACTCATCCCAAACCCCGACTCCCCCGCTATCATCTTCCACTGGTTTAGCGGCACTTCGGACGAACTCACCCGCGCGCGTAATGCGGGCTGCTATTTTTCCGTCAACGAACGCATGCTCGCGACCAAGCGCGGTCGCGAATACGCACGACAGATTCCACTCGACCGCCTACTGCTCGAGACCGATGCGCCGGCCGAGCCAAACACAGAAACAAGCGCGCAGTCGCTCATCAGGTCGCTCACAAGGACCTCAGAACGCATCACCTCGCTCAAAAACTGCGACGCAAAGCGCATCGAGTCGATAGTTTTAACAAATGCGCGCTCTTTTTTTGACCTTCGCTAACCCCTGGTGTGCAAAAAATGCCAAATATGAGTACTGCTACCGGAATGGATACATTTCTTTTAACTTTCCAACCGCCAGAATAATCCTCGATTGTCCGCTAATTAAAGCTTTTACAGTCATTCATCCTGCGTTTTCGCAAATCTTAAACCCCTCCAGACGCTCAAATCACGTCTGAAGGGGTTGATTTTGCTGCGACTAAATTAGTCACAGTACTCATATTTGGCATTTTTTGCACACGAGGTCCCGGGGAGGATCCTGCACCTCCCCGGGACCGCTCGGCTATTCGACGATTGGTGCTCCGTGGCCCCAAGAACCTTCCATACCGCACACGGTCGAGGCAAACCCGGCAGCAAAGTCGAGCGCACGCTCGATGGCCTCGGCACCATCCTCACCACGCTTGGCGGAATCGAGATAGCACATCAAAAACGAAGTGAGGAACGAGTCGCCCGCCCCCATGGTGTCCTTCATGTCCGTTACCGGTTTAGCCAGCTGGCGGTAATAACGCTCGCCGTCGTAAGCAATGCAGCCCTCGGCGCCCGCCGTAGCCGACACAAAACGCGGACCCAGGCCCTTCACCCATGCCAGACGCTCGCGAATCTCGTCCTCGCTCGCGGCATCCGCCGCACTAAAGAAAGCAAAATCGACGTAGGGCGCAATCTGCTCGTAGTACTCGTCGGTGGAGTCGTCCGAAAAGTCAAAAGAGACCGTGACGCCCGCAGCCTTCAACTTGGGCAGCTCGCGCTCGGTAAAGCAATAGTTGCCCGAATGAACCACATCGAACTGCTTCATGTACGAAAGGTCAAAGCGATCGAGGACATAGCGCGCATCGCCACGGATACCGCCCTCGTTGGAGCCAAGGAAGACACGGTCACCGTCAACGACGGTCACGCGAGCCGCTCCGTTCTCGCCAATCATCTGCTCGCACTTGTCAAGCTCGATACCCTCATCCTCGAGGCTTGCAATGACATGCTCGGCAGCGGCGTCATTACCAAAAATGCCCATGTATGCAGAGCGTGCGGCACCGCATTTCTTGGCATAAACGGCGAAGTTCACCGCATTGCCGCCGGGATACATGGTGTGGATATGCTCGTAGCGATCGACGACGTTGTCGCCAAATCCGAGCGCGTTAACGTTAAATGCCATGGCCTTTGCTCCTTCTAGTACTCGACAACACCCATATAGCGACGGAAATCGGGATCGTGGTCAAACACCTTGCCGCGTGCAGCACGCAGCTCGCAGTTCATGGCGTAGAACAGCACCGGGTCCAGATAGGCACGGACGCTCGCCGGCACGGCTTCCATACCGTACTCCTTGGCATCGAGCACCATCAGCGTATCGGTATGCGTCTTAAGGAACGCCAGGGCGCGCTCGTCCATGGCACGGCACTCGCTGGAGCCCATCTGCAGGAAGTAAAAAACGCCATCCTGAGTAGCCTCGAAGGGGCCATGGAAGTACTCGGCAGAGTGGATGTAGCTGCAGTGCTGCCACTGCATCTCCATAAGAGAGCAGATAGCGAAACCGTAGGTCTGGCTAAAGTTGGGACCGCTGCCCAGAATATAGAAGAACTCGTGCTCCTGGCAAAGCTTGGCAAAGCGATCGCCCAGCTCGGCATTTACCTTCTCGCGTGCCGGGGGAAGAATCTTATCCATCTCGGCAATACCGGCATACATATCGGCGAGATCGGCGTAGCCCTCCTGCTGATCGAGCAGCTCTGCCGCAAGCGACAGCGAAATGCCAGCGGGGACCTCAGCCTGCGGCACGCCCTCGCCCCATGGGTAGACCCACGTGGTCCACTTGCCGGAGTCGATCTTAGATCCAGCGTTGTCGGTCTGGGCGATCACCGTAGCGCCGGCAGCAAGGGCAATCTCGCAGCCCTCGACGACCTCCGGGGTATTGCCACTGTGGCTGCAAGCGATGACCAGGGACTTCTCGCCCAGACGACGCGGACGCATAATGTCGAATTCACGCGCGGTATAGATATACGAAGTGAAGGTGGTTGCCTCGCGCTGCAGAAGCTCGTGAGCCGGAATCAAATCGATCATGGAGCCACCGCAAGCAATCCAGTAGACGCTGTCGAACTTGCCCTTCTCGGCAATTGCCTCTTTGATCAGATCGCGTGCGTTCATATCCAGTTCCTTTCTTGTTTGGCCGCAATCAATGACGTTGGTTGCGTGGCCGATAGTTGTTTTAGTCAATCAGATATTTCTCGAATGCGGCCATGTTCTTGGCATCTGCCGCCGCCGGGTCATCGTAGTAACGACCGTCCGTGATTTCCTGGCCCAGCATGCCGTCGAAACCATGGGCGTTGAGCGTGGCGACGAAGGCGTCCATATCGTGCTTGCCATCGCCCCACACCAGATGGCCATACGGGTCACCGTCGATAAAGTGCATCTCGTGAATTGCCCCATCACCAAAGGTGGCAAACCAGTCCTCGAGCGTCTCGCCTGCAACGCCCATCGCGGTTGTATCAACCATGGGCTGTAAGTACGGGCTCGCGACCTCGTCAATCATGCGCTTCGCATCGGAAACCGTCGTCACAAGGTTGCTCTCCTCGGGACGCAGGCTTTCCATCGTAAGCACCAGACCGTGCTCGCCGGCATACTCCGCCAGAATGGACAAGTGCTCGCGGCTGCGCTTCCAAGCTTCCTCGCGGTCCTCGTCCCAGTCGCCCCAGCCCGAGTTGACGGACATACGGTCGCACCCAAGTACCTCGGCAAGCTCAATGCCGTGCTTAAAGTACGCCAGGCTGCGCTGCTCATGCAGCGGTTTGCGTGCGCAATACTGCCAAGGATAGACAACATTCTCGGGGCACAGAGTACGATACCTAAGCCCACGGTCTGCAGCCTTTTTCGCCAGGACCTCAGCCTCAAAGTAGCCCGTATGGTCGAGCGTCACATGCGGCTCTGCGCACCACAGCTCAATGGACTCAAAGCCCAAACGCTGCTGCACATCAAGGAAGTAATCGAGCGACCACATGATGTAGTGGATATTCATGCCCGCAATCTGCTCGCGGTGCAGCGTCGGTTTGGATTCAGACATCTTATGCCTCCTTATTTCGATCGAACACGATTTGTCCATCCGACATCGTCATATCAACCGCAAGATCGCGTGCGTCGCGATAATCGAGGTCAAACACATCCCGATCGAGCACGCAGATATCGGCAAGCTTGCCGACCTCGAGCGTACCCAGCTCATCTTCGCGCATCAGATCGTACGCGCCCCCGGCAGTCCAAGCCCGCAAGAGCTCGACAAGCGTCAGCGTGTTGACCTCATTCACGGGCAGTCCGTCGTCGAAGTATCCGCCGCACGCGCTGTAGATTGACTCGCCCAGGCTCGGAATCAGCAGCGGCAAATCCGTTCCACAGCACACTGTGCATCCGGAATCTTCCATGCCGCGGCGATTCCAGCTGTGCAAAAGTCGCGTCTCGCCAATTTGTCGACGCATCATCGACAGGCAATCCTCGCGCCGGTCCAGCGTCAGAATCTGCGGATAGACCTCGCAAATTCCACCTAACTTGCCAAACTCGACAAGGTCGGTCGGGTCAGAGTTCTCGAGATCGGTAATCGCATGGCGGCGAAGCATCCGTCCATGCTCGTCTCGAGGCAGCGAGGCATAGAGCGCCACGGTGCGACGAACGGCGCCATCGCCCTGGCAATGCAAGGAATATCGGAAGCCGTCAGCATCAATTGCACGCAGCTCGTTCTCAATCAGATCCCACTCTGGCTCCTCGACGACCGTCTTGCCGGCAGCGCCCGCATCGGCCGTATCCTCATAGGGGTCAATCATCTCGGCAAGCCCCGCCCATACGCCGCGATCGGTCATACGGTTGAAGCCAGAAAAACGAACGAACGGTCCCCGGAAGCGCTCTCGCGCCTCGCGGGCATATGCCAGATTTGCACCGGCGCCCACCGGCTGCGACATCATAGAGACGCGAACCGTCAGCTCACCAGATTCCTCACGGCGAGCCATTTCGTCGGCAAAGCCGTAGTAGTCATCAAACGCCATTTCCTTGATGGCGGTAACGCCACGCTCGTTAAGCATGCTCATGTAGTCCGAATACCCGGCACGCACCTCGGGCAGCGCGAGGAAATCGCTCATCATGCGCCAGATCTTCTCGGCATAGCACGCCTGCGGTGTAAAACCGTATCGCGCACTGGCGGCAGCATTGAGAACGCAGGTCTCCGCGCCCGGTGTAAAGCAGACGACAGGGATATCGCCAAAACAATCGTCAAACACAGCTGCCGTATTTGCGTTCTCGGCATCCGATGCCAACGTTTCGGGTAGGTTGTGGCCAAAAACCGCCGCGCAATCCGGATGATCTTCTTTCCACGCACGCAAGAGCGACACAGCCTCTTTGGCATCAGCGATGCCGGACAGATCAGAACCCAACGTCCGCAGTGCCCAGCCCGTATAGAAGGTATGCACATCGATCAGGCCGGGCATGACGGTGCGGTCGCCCAGATCAACTACCTCGTCCGCCTGGGTCAAATACGAAGCTACCTCGCACTTGGTGCCAACCGCCTCAATTCGATTGCCACGGACCGCTACGAAACCTTCAAACGGCAGGTCCCCCGTACCGGTAAAGACGCTCTTAGACGTCAGGACCGTCAAACGATCAGACATCACAACCACCTACACCGGAAGCATGCCAGAGATTGCCGTTACGATCAGGCCAAAGACGACCATGAAGATGAAGAACTTCCAAATGGTCTTCCACCATTGGCCAAACGAAATCTTAGCCACGGCAAGGCCGGCGACCGTCATGCCCGCCACGGGACTGATGGTGTTGATGGTCTGATTAGCAAACTGGAGCGCGGTAACGGCGGCTTCGGGATTGAGGCCCATAAGCTCGGTCAGCGGACCCATGACGGGCATGGTGAGCGCCGCAAGTCCAGAGCTCGAGGGAACCAGCAAAGAGAGCAGGCCAAGGACGATATACATAAACGTGGTGTAGACGGCGGCAGGTGCACCGGCCAGTGCAGTAGCGAGCGCCTGGAGGATGGTGTCGATGATCATGCCACCCTCGGCGATGACCAGAATACCGCGCGCGATACCGATAACGACGGCAGCGTACGCAAAGTCGGCGAGACCCTTAACGAACTCCTCTGCGATCGTCTGCTGGTCAAGGCCGCCCAGGATACCGGCAAGCAAGCCCATACCAAGGAACACGGCGGAAATCTGATTCATGTACCAGCCCTGGGTAACAAGACCCCAGACGATAATGCCCATACCGCAAGCAAAATCGATAAGCACGAGCTTCTGACGGGTAGTGAACTCTTCCTCGATGGAGGCATCGGTCACGGAAAACTCAATACGCTTGAGCTTATCGTCCTCGTACACAATGGACGACTCGGGGTTTTTCTTGACGCGCATGGCGTAGCGCATGGCCCATGCGATACCGACGGCAGTGAAGATGACCCAAGAAACGGCGCGCAGCCACAGTTGCGGATTACCCTCGATGCCAATGATGCCTTGGGCGATCAAAACATTAAACGGGTCGATGGTCGAAGCACAATATCCCAGGTTAGGACCAAGGAAGCAGATGATGAATGCCGTCATCGAGTCATAACCGATACCCATCATGATGGGAATGAAGATGGCATAGAACGGCAGGGCTTCCTCAGACATACCAAACGTAGTGCCGCAAATGGACAGCAACGTCATCGTGATGGGAATGATGAGGATGTCCTTGTTCTTGAGCTTTTTAATCACACGGCTCATGCCGGCATTCAAAGCGTTGGTCTTGGTGATGACTGCGAACGATCCGCCAATCAATAAGACGAACGCAACGACGTCAGCAGCCTCCTGGATGCCCTTAGTGGGCGCTTGCAGGACCGCAAAGATATCCTGGCCCAGATTGATGGTCTCGCCGGTCTCGGAATCGGTGTAATTCTTATCGACCTGTTCATAGGTACCAGCAACGGCGACTTCACGCTCGCCCGCCGCTGTCGAAATCGTCTTGCGCTGGTACTGACCAGAGGGAACGATCCAAGTCAGAACCGCAAAGACAACGATCAGCAAGAACATGATCGTATAGACATGCGGTAATTTGAACTTAAAACGTCTGTTTGTCTTCTTCGCCTTCGTATCTGACATAGATACCTCCAAAGAACTCGAGACTGCATCGCATCTCGCTTCAACGCCTGCGCAAGGCAAACGTTCTATGACGTTCCATAGATTACCAGCAGCTTTTCCCATCATCAAGATAATTTCAAACTGATTGCCGCGACGCGGTTGAACGGTTGCGTTCGCGCCGTGAACGGTATGGAAACGGCCGGTGAGATAATCCACCGGGCGTTTCCATTCGCAATGTCCTAGATGTCAAAAACGTAGCGAGACCCAATGATCCGCTGACGACCGATGATAAACGGCCGCCGCTGCTCATCGAAAAAGAAGGCTTCCATATAAAACAAGGGTTCGCCAACGGGAACTGCCAACAGCCGAGCGACCTCGGGCGACGCGCACGCGATCTCGAGCGTGCACGGGTCGGTAAACGCGGGAGTGCGGCCCGTCCGGTTGCGCACGAACTCAAAAATGGATTGGTTAGATAGAGGTGCCGTTGATAGATAGGCGTTGTCCTCGTAAACATATATGTTGTTCTCGAGCATGACAGGGACGCCATCGGCAGTGCGCACGCGCTCAACGCAAATCAAGTCAGTTCCAACGGGAACACCAAAGAACTGCGCTTCGGTGGAATCCGCCGGCAGCATCTTTCTCGAAATGACACACGCCCCCGGTTCCATTCCGTTAACGCGGCATGCGTTCGAAAAACTCTGAACGTCATCCTTCTGGCGAATCTTGCGCTTGAGCTTGGGGGCATTGACAAACGTGCCTTTCCCCTGTCGCTTCGTTAGATAGCCCTGCTGGACGAGCTCCTCAATAGCGCGTCGCACGGTAACGCGGCCAACTTTATAGTTCTCAGCCAATTCGAATTCGTTGGGTATCCGCGCGCCTGCCTTGTAGGCGCCGGAGTTGATTTCGTTTTTAATGATATCAATGACCTGTTGGTACAGCGGTATCGCTGCTTTACCGTCAGTTGGCCCTTCAGTCGGTGGCATATACCCTCTCCCAGCACAATTACGTCTAAAACGGGCTTAAGGGCATTCAACAAGCCCTTAAGCCCGCATTAGCTTAAAGTATGCTAGGTGTCGCACCAAAATGTTGGCTATTTACTCATCAGACCCGAAAAACGCGCAACTACCGCGCTCCTAAGAAAGCGTGAGCAGCTCCGGCAGCTGGTCGATAATCTTGTCCGCGGCATCCTGGCTAAAGCCAAAGCGTTCCTCGCGCTTGGCAATGACTGTCAGGCCGGCTCGCTTGCCAGCGGTGATGCCAGGCACCGAATCCTCAACGCAGCAGCAGCGATTCGCGGGCAGTCCCAGCAGGTCCAGCGCATGCAGGTAGATGTCGGGCTCGGGCTTGCTCTCCTTAAACTGCTCGCCGCTCACCACATACTCAAAGGCATCCGACAGCCCGCATGCGTTGAGCACTTCCTCGATGCTAACCATGGGAGACGAGCTGGCAAGCGCCACGCGAACGCCGCGGCGCGGCAGCTCTCGAATCGTATCCACGGCGCCTGGGTTAATCAAAGCCTGATAGTCGCGCGGACGCTTATGAGCCCATTCGTCCCAACGGGCCAACGCTTCCTCGCCAGTGAAATGCCCCTTACCGGCGCGCTCAAACCAATCGACCAGCATATGCAGGAAGAACTGATGCGAGGTACCGACCTGCCCATTCAACTCCTCTTGAGTCAGGTTAAGCCCAAGCTCCTTGGCAAACGCGGCAGTCTCGCCCAGGTAGTAATACTCGGTATCGACAATGACGCCGTCCATGTCAAAGATAACGGCATCGAACGGAAATGCGGACACGGCACCCTCCCTAACAAAAGGACGCCCGCGAGCAGGCGCCCGAACCATGCATTAATCGGCGATTCTAACCCAGCAGCTTATCCAGCGCCACCGCAATACCATCTTCGTTGTTATTGGCGGTCACCATCTGGGCCACAGCCTTAACCTCATCGACGGCGTTGCCCATGGCTACACCCGTGCCGGCCCACTCAATCATGGACTTGTCGTTCTGGCCGTCGCCAAACGATACGACATCGCTGGCATCGATGCCGAGCTTGGGCAGGGCACCCTCGAGCGCGCAGGCCTTGTCGATACCGGGCGCCGTGTACTCAAAGTACCAGTCGGCCGTAAACATGCCCGAAAGCGTCTGCTTAAAGGGCGCATACATCTCCTCGTAATGCGCCTGCAGGTATGCCGGGTCGCCCGCAGTGAGTAGCTTGTCCACGGGATAAGCATCAGCGACCTCATGCAGGCTCTCCACCTCGCGAATCTTAAGATCGCACGCGTCGCGCTCATACTTGACGATATTCTTCTGCGAGCCGTCAGGCAGCGTGATCATGCAATGGTACGAGTCCTCGACATGCAAATCACGACCGAGCGAAATCATAGGGATCACGTCAAAATTACGCAGGTGATCAATCAGGCGATGCAATTCGTCGGCAGGCATAGCCTGATCGAACAGCACCTCGTCGGTCTGAGCGTCGACCACATGCGCGCCGTTAAAGGCCACCAGCAGACCGTCATGGTTTTGAAGGTCGAGCTCCTGCGCCAAGGCGTGCAGCCCCCATGCGGGACGACCCGAAGCCAAGATGAGCTTAATGCCCGATTCCTGCGCCGCGAGCAGCTTCTCGCGCGTACGCGAGCTAATCACTTTCTGGTCGTTGGTGAGCGTACCGTCGATATCCATTGCGATGGCTTTGATTGCCATATGTGCCTCCTTGCATCGTTTTTATCGCGCACTATCTTATCCGAGCCGGGGCACGTTCGCACAGCGCGCGTATGACGGTTGCAAAACCACCCCATTTGAAACAAAGGCAAAAAAGTACTTGCAAAGACGCGTTCCGACATATAAGTTGATAAAAGACCGCCGTTGCGGTTTTAAGTAGATCGAGCATATGAAGTTTGAGTTTTAGCGTGTAAGATGAAGGAAGATCGGCAAAGTACAACCCCAAACGCAATGACAACTTAATGAGGTAACTGCCACATGTGAGGCACCCAGGGCATTGCTGTCTCGATTTTGAGCACGATGCCTTCCGCCTTGCATGGGCCGTTCCATCCCGCCCCTGCAGCAACTGCCTCACGGGCTCATTGAAAACCGCATAGCACCCCAACGTCAGCACATCACCCACGGCAAGCACATCACTCACGACAACCAACACATCAACAAACAGCACGAACATCAACCGATTGGAGAAGCTATGACAAACCACCACGCTGAAGACGGCGATAAGAAAAGCATTCTGGATGCCCGAATTGAGCGAGCATATGCAAACGAATATGACGCCGCCTTTGCCGCCGCGACCATCAAGAACTACGCGTCGCTGCCGCTCACGACGATCTTGGCCGACCACCCTCAACTGCTGAAGCGCTGCACAAAGATCATGGGCGACCCCGATATTCGCAAGCTGACAGACCCCTATGCCCCAAAACGCGACAACGATTCGTGCGTTCTTACCGTAGGCTGCCTAGCCCATATGCTTACGGCGCTCGACACGAAACTCAAGCTCGAATGGGAACCCGACGAGCGTCATGAACTCGAAAGCAAGCGGAACACCCTGCGCACCGCACTGTTCCTTCCGTTGGACGGCCTCAAGCGCTGCAACGTCGAGCTCAATACACAGGCGCGGCAAAAGCCCGGGACCACGGGGCAGAAAACTCCAAGACCCCATGCGGCCATCGTCGACCGCAACCGATATAACCGCATGACTGCGCACTTTTCCGCCGAGGGAGCAGCCATAAGGACGCTGATCGACCTGCTGTGCCTCCTGAGCATCAACGAGCTATTTGAGGGCTATCTCGCCCTTGTTCCCGCGACGGCACCCAAGTCGGTAGCAAAGATCATCGAGACCTGCAGACGCCAGTTTGAGCGCCATCGCAATGGCAGCGAGATGAGCGCCAGCATCGCGCAGTACTACGCGGCTCATTACAAAAATGACGGATGTGCCCCTGTCGAGCATCAGCTGCGGCTCGCCTACACCACGCCCGTCGCAACGCTCCATCGCTTTGGAGCCCTTCCCCACAGCCGAGCTCGATCTCAGGCTCGGACGAACCCTGTAGCCCGCCAGCCCCTCCGCGGGCAACAATCCTATTCCACAACACAACCAACAGAAGGGAGTCCTCATGGACACCAATCATTCCCCCATCATCAGTCCCCTCACCATGCGTGAATCCGCCCGAGGTATCACGCTCACCAGCATTTACGATGAGATGCTCGCCCGTCGCGAACTCTCCGTCATGGGAAACATCGAAACCCCGATGGCCCACGACCTATGCCAGCAGATCCGCCTGCTCGATGCCACCGACCCCAGCCGCCCCATCACCATATTTGTCGCCAGCGCCGGCGGAAGCGTGCGATCGGGCCTTGCGATCTATGACGCCATACGCCTCGCATCGTGCCCCATCCGCACCGTCTGCTTGGAATTCGCCGCGTCCATGGGCGCCGTGATCTTTATGGGCGGCGACAATCGCCGTATGGCGCCCCATGCAGAGCTCATGATTCACGACCCGCTGATCCCCCAGGGGGCAGGCGGCTCGGCACTTGCGCTGCAGGAAACCAGCCGGCGTCTCATGCAGACCCGCAAGACCCTCACGCAAATCCTCTCGGACCGCAGCGGCCTCACGCCCAAGCGCATCCAGTCCCTCACTGCAAAAGACACCTACCTTTCGGCCGAGCGCGCCGTCGAGCTCGGCTTTGCCCACGAAATCCTCTCGACCACCAAGGAGGTCGCCCATGTCTAACCTCGCCAGCCGCCTCGCCGCATCTGAGTCCGCATCGTCCACCATCCTCGCCAAGGATCGAACGCTTTCCTGCGACACCCGCCAAACGGGACTCAACAACAATGCACTTGTGATCGGCCCCTCGGGAGCCGGCAAGACCCGAAACGTCCTCAAGCCCAACCTGCTGCAAATGAACGCAAGCTACATCGTGCTCGACACCAAAGGTACGCTCTGTCGCGAAGTGGGACCCGTGCTGGCAGCCCACGGCTACCGCGTGCAATGTCTCAACTTCGCCGACCTCAACACCGTCCCGGCCCTTGCGCCCGGCATCGAGCGCTGCGGCTACAACCCCCTGAGGCACATTCGCCGCAAGGCGGACGGCAGGCCCAACCAGCAGGACATCCTCTCGGTGGCAAAGGCCATCTGCCCCATCGAGGACAACAACCAGCCTTTTTGGGATCATGCGGCGGCAAACCTGCTGTCGTGTCTTATCGCCTACGTCACCGAACAGCTACCCGCCGACGAGCAGACGATCAGCTCGGTCATCAAGCTGATCGAGCACCTGCAGGACGGTGCCACGGGTCGATTGTTTGACGACCTGATCACGACCGACCCCCAAAGCTATGCCCTCTCGCTATGGCGGCGCTACGCCATTACGCAAAATGCCGAGCGCATGCACGCGAGCATCGTCGGCATCCTTGCCGAAAAGGTCATGTGTCTGGGATTCGACGGTGCGGCACAGCTCTATCGTGAGTGCCATCAGGTGGACTTCGCTTCCATGGGACATACCCCCTGCGCCCTGTTTGTAACCGTAAGCGATATTGACCGCAATCTCGATCCGCTGACCGGCCTCTTTATTTCGCAGGCGTTTATGGGCCTCATTCGTGAGGCCGATAGGCAGCCCGACGGCAGCCTGCCCGTGCCCGTGCGCTTTATGCTCGATGACTTCGCAAATCTGCAGATCCCCCAGATCGACAACGTGCTCTCGATTATCCGAAGCCGCAACATCTGGGCAACGCTGCTGCTGCAGTCGACCAACCAGCTCGATGCGCTCTATGGCGAGGCACGCGCACGCTCCATCATGGGCAACTGCGACACGCATCTGGTGCTGGCGTTCCAGGATCCCGAGAGTGCCCGGGTGTTTTCCGACCGCGCCGACGCGCTGCCCAGCACGCTCATGGCGACGCCGATTGATCGCTCGTGGCTCTTTGTACGCGGTCGCACTCCCGAACAGGTCGAGCGCTTTAGGCTCGAAGACCATCCGCTCTACGAGGAGCTGCCCGAGGCGCAGCGAGGCCATGCGGAGGCCAAGATCTAAGCGCAGGGTTCTCGCAGCGCGCGGCGCCCCGGCGATGTTCCACAAAGGCCGTGCGCCCCGGGACCACGGCAAAGCAAAGGGGCCCGCATCCGATAG
>OLZG01000957.1_pt1 | contig 12429 bp, 10 predicted proteins | sample 1644401 | NCBI WGS metagenome assembly OLZG01 (sample SAMEA103958119, study PRJEB25191) | human gut metagenome | biome: human-associated habitat [ENVO:00009003]; feature: intestine environment [ENVO:2100002]; material: feces | place: Germany | collected 2013/2015
GACGATCGCGTGATGGTCGAGCATGTCGAGGCCCGCGTCCAAGGCTCCGACGATTCGCACGTCCGATTTAAGGTCGAGGCTATCGCGCTTGACGATAAGGACGTGGCATCTCTGGCTACTGCGATGCAGCGGCGCATCGAGGAAGCTTGCGACACCATGCTTGGCACGCCGGGCACGACCGCACGCGTTCGTTTTTTGCCGTCCAAGACTACCGTCCAGACCGTGGAGGTTTCCGGTGAGTGATACCAATCAAGATAAGACCGCTCGTACGCCGCGCCTGACGATTGACCAGAGCGCCACGCCGGCGAACGAACCTGTTGATTCCAAAGCAGAGGCAACCGAGTTACAAGACGCGGCAGCCGCGGATTTTGACGAGGCTATGGGTCTCATCAAGGGTACGGGCGCTGCCATCTGGAGCTATGCCGTGCGTCATCCCAACACCACGCTTGGCGCCGTCGCTGGCTTTATCCTCGCCGTGTTGGTGCTCACGTTGGGCCTGTGGGACACGCTCGTCATTGCATTCTTCGTGCTGATCGGCGCTGTGATCGGCCAAATTCGCGACGGCGAGAACGGGATCGTCAACTTCTTCGGCCGTCTGTTTAGCGGCCGCTAATATGTATTCGACTGGCGCATCCGCGGCAGGCATAAGGAGGAACCATGGCTTTTAATACGAAGGTCGATGTGGCCGATACCGAGCTCGAGGTAGACGAGACCGTCACCGCCGAGGCCGAGGACGTAACGCTCGAGGACGAGGCGCTCGTCGAGGCCGAGTCCGCCGATGATGCGGACGAGGATGATGAGGAAACAGACGAGTCCGAGGACTCGCTGACCTATTCCAACGGCGTAATCGAGAAGATCGTCGCCATGGCCACCCGCGAGGTACCGCACGTCCTGGGCATGAAGGGCAACCTCATGCACTTTGTGCAGGAGCAGTTTGGTGCCGAGAATCTGACCAAGGGCGTGACAGTCGAGGTCACCGATGACAACCGCGTGGTCGTTAACATTTCCGTCATTATCGAGTACGGCGCCTATGCGCCCGCGATTTTCGACGACGTTAAGGCGCGCGTGACCGAGCGTCTGGCTGCGATGACCGGCCTTGAGGTGGCGGGCGTCAACCTGCGCATCGAGGACGTCATCACCCCCGAGGAGTACGAGCACCGCACCAGCCAGCACGAATAACCTTCCAAAAAGGGACAGGTTTGTTTTGGCAGGTTTATCTGCGAAAACGTTAAACGGCCGACCGCGCAAGCAAAAGCGTGGCCGGCCGTTATTTGTATGCCCCCCGATGTAGGCATACCGCTCGTCTAACTAGGGGTTGCAATCGTCGCGTTCCGCGTTACCCTAATGGGCGCATTGTTTCCAAATTGTTAACGAGGGGTTGCCGTAATGGCTGACGAGCACGAAACAGAAAGCAAGGCATGGGCGATTGAGGCCGCCGCGGCAGAGGCGGCATCGCGTGCTGCCGAGGAGATGCATCGTCCTCCCGTGGTGCCGATGGAGCGCGTGGTCGATCGCACCGATATCGAGCGCGGCGAGCGCGCCGGTCAAAAGCGCAGCCAGGAGCCGGGCTTCCCGCGCTTTTTTGCCGAGCTCAATCTGGGTCTGATTCTTACGGCCTTTGCCATCGTTGCGTTTAAAACCCCTAATCACTTTGCTTTTGGCGGCACCTCGGGCGTGTCGGTCATTCTGTCCACGCTGTTTCCGACCCTGCCCGTCGGCGTCTTTATGTGGATTATCAACGCGGTTCTCGTCGTTTTGGGCTTTATCTTTTTGGAGCGCAAGGCAATCCTGTGGAGCGTCTTCGCCTCGTTTGCACTGTCCGCCTATGTTTCGCTGTTTGAGCTCTTTATTCCGACCGATGTCTCTCTGACGGGTGATATGTGGCTCGACCTGTGCTTTGCCGTCATCTTGCCGGCGCTCGGCAGCGCTATTGTCTTTGACATCGGCGCCTCGACGGGTGGCACGGACATTCTTGCCATGATCCTCAAGCGCCGCACGACGCTCGAGATTGGCCGCGCACTGCTGTTGGTCGATATCGGCATCGTGACCATCGCGGCCTTTTTGTATGGCCCGCGTGTCGGTCTGTATTGCGTGCTCGGCCTGTTTGCCAAGACGCTTGTGGTCGACAAAGCCATTGAGAGCATTCACCTGCGCAAAGTCTGCACGGTCATTTGTTCCGAGCCCCTTAAGGTCGAGGAGTTTATCGTCAAGCATCTCAACCGCACGGCGACCATCAGCCGCGGCTACGGTGCCTTCTCGGGCAAGTGCGTGACGGTGATCATGAGTGTGCTGAGCCGTCGCGAGGCCGTGCAACTACGCCGCTATGCGCGCGAAGTCGATCCGGGTGCCTTTATCACGATCGTCGATAGCTCCGAGATCGTCGGCAAGGGCTTCCGCGGAACGAACTAGCACAGACGTATTCAACGAACCGCCTGCTGGCGCCGTGTACCTTGCAAATCGGTCATCTTTGAGTATTTGACCCCACATTGGGCAATAATGATGCTAAAGACAACGTTTGCGATCCAAGTGATTCGCTCAAGATACGAAGGGATGATTTCGATGTTCTGCTCGCAGTGTGGCGCCCCCATGGGCGATAACGACAAGTTCTGCGGCGTGTGTGGTGCTCCTAATGCCGGTGCCGCTGGCCCCGCTCCCCAGGGACAGCCTCAGCCCCAGCAGTTTGTTCCGCAACCGCCCGTGGCGAATGCGCCAAAGGGCTGTGTGGCTCAGGCGTTCCAAGATATGACTAAGACTCCGGGCGTGCTTCAGCGTGTATGCCAAATCGCGTTTTTGCCGGCGCTGATTTGCGTTGTGTCGGTGCTCGTGTTGTTTATTCCCGTTATTGGCGGCATTGCAGCTGCCATCGGCTTTTTGGCAGCTTGCATTGCGAGTGTGTGCGGTTCCGGCTTTGGTATCGAGTGGGGCCGTGATCTTTCTCTCAAGGTCGATGACGGCATGGACCGTCCACTCATGCGTTCCACGTCGTTTGGTCTCGGAGTCTTTTCGAGCGTTATTTCGGTCGTGCTCGAGGTTATCGCTGCCATTCCCGTTATCGGTGTAGTGCTTTCGCTGGTGGAGGGCGTGGTAATTGGCGCCGCGGGCTCGTATTCTTATTACGGCTCTTATGCGCTCGAGGCTGCGCTGTTCGGTTCGCTCGGCCTGCTTGTCCTGGCGCTGATTGCCTCGGCGATTCTGGGTGTCTTCTTTAAGATGTTTGCCGACATCGCCGTGATGCACTTTGCGGTGACCGGTCGCGTCGAGAGCGCGTTTTCGCTCGATAAGGTCTGGGCGGCCTTTAAGCACAACAAGACCTCGCTGTTCTGTGCTTCGTTCCTTCCCGAGTTTTTGACGGGCCTGGTTTCCAACGCCATTACGTGGATCTTGACAGCTGTCTTTGGTGCCATCGCCGGAATTGGCGCGTACGGCTATTACTATCGCCCCACGGGTATCGAGGCGATTGTTACCGCCGGTGGTGTCACGCTCGTATTGTTCCTGGTGCTGATTGCATTCGTCACGGTGTTCCTTACGGTCTTTGGCAAGATGCTCAAGCACCGTGCCGTTGGCTATTGGGCTGCACGTTATGCAAGCGAATGGGCCGATGAGGACAAGGACGACGTTTTGACTTTTGTGCTCCCGGGTGAGAAGAAGCCTGCTCCTGCGGGATTCAATCCCACGGCAGCCACTGGTGCTGCGCCTGCCCCGGCGCCCGCGCCTGCACCTGCCCCGGCACCCGCGCCTGCCCCTGCCCCGGCACCTGCTCCTGTCCCCGCACCGGCGTCCGAGGCGACGCCTGCGGAGCCCGATTGGGATGCCGTTGCCACGCCGGCGGATGAGCCGGGCGATAATCCTGCTGCCGAAAACAATCAAACCGAATAGCCGGTCGAGGCGCCCTGGGCAACTGAGCCCGGGGTGCCTTTTTCTACTGCGAAAGCAAGAAAATGCCCGGGAAAACGGTTGCAGCAAAATTTCTCGGAAATTGGTCAATGTTGCGCAACAACGTCGCGGCTATTGTTGAGAACGTAGACGTGTAAGGTTTGAAGGCGTGCGACGCCTTAGGAAAAGGAGAGGCTCATGTTCTGTCCCACTTGTGGTTCTCCCATTTCGGATGATGCCAAATTCTGCCCTGTTTGCGGATCCGCCGTTGGTGCCGCTTCTGCCGCTGCGGCCCCGCAGCCCCAGCCCGCTCCGGCCCAGGCTATTCAGCCCGCGCCCCAGCCTCAGCAGCAGTACACCGGTCAATACGCCCAACAGTCCGCATCCGCTCCGATGGGCTATGACCCCATTAAGGCTGACCGCAGCCTGATCGGCTGGCTGCTGCTCTCTCTTGTGACCTGCGGTATCTATTCGTTCTACTTCCTGTATTGCTTGGCACGCGACGTCAACACGTTGTGTCAGGATGACGGCGATTACACGCCGGGTCTGGCGGAATTCATCCTTCTATCGTTTGTGACCTGCGGCTTCTACGCGTACTACTGGTATTACAAGATTGGCAACCGCCTGCAGGCCAACGCTCCTCGCTACGGCCTGATGTTCCAGGAGAACGGTACCACCGTTCTTATGTGGCAGATTGTCGGCGCGCTGCTGTGCGGTCTTGGCCCGATCTTTGCCATGAACATCATCATCAAGAATACCAATGCCATGGCAACGGCTTACAACGTCCGTCTTGGCGCTCGTGCCTAACGATAAGAGCGGCGTGAACAGCTCCCAGGGACATAAGGGCGCGGCGGAACTCATTCGCCGCACTCTTTCTTGCATCGGTGTGCTCTTTGTCGCCTGGTTCGTACTCTACCTGCTCGATATTGGCTGCGTGTTTCGCCTGATGACGGGCATTCCCTGTCCGGGATGTGGCATGACGAGGGCCTGGCTGGCAGCACTGCGCCTCGATTTTGCGGCGGCCTTTGCCTACCATCCGCTGTTTTGGGTGGTGCCGATTGCGTTTGTGCTCGCGTTCGTGCGCGAGGAGGTGACGTCGAGCAAGCTAAAGCGCGGCATCGACATTGCGGTTGTTGTTCTGTGCGTGCTGGTCGTTGCCGTATGGATCGTGCGCCTTATCAACCCGGCAGACGCGGGCCTGCTCTTTGGCGGCCATGCGCCCGCCGGAGTCCCCACCGATATCATTCACCTCGAAACCCCACGCTGGCTCGCCATCCTTCGCTCTTACTTGTCGTGACGGAGGACGCGCTAGAAAAGCGGTCGACACATAAGCGGGGGCGAACGTTGAGATAACGTCCGCCCCCGCTTTGCTTTAGCCAGGCTGTTATGGATGGGCGTGACGGCTACTCGTCGCGCTTTTCCTCGTGGCGAGCGGCAGCCCGCGCATCGTGGATGCCCTTGATTGCAGCATGGCGGGCGGTGCGAGCATCGTGCATGGCGTCGCGGGCCTCGGCGGCCGTTGCCTTGGCGGAGCGCAGCTTGGCTGCCAGGTCGGGATTGGTCTCGGCAACCGCGGCGATCGTGGGGCCGTCGAGCTCTTCTTGCGTGGGCTCGGCCAAAAAGTCGATAGCATACTGGGCGGCCACCATGGAGCCCTTTGCCAGCACGGTCTCGTCAATCTTGTAGAAGCAAGAATGTTGGGCGTACGTGGCGCCAATCTGGGGGTTGCGCGTGCCAACAAAGGCGAGCACGCCCGGCACGCGGCGCAGGTACTCCGAGAAGTCCTCGCCCGAAAGCGTGCCGCGATAATGGCCTTCGCCCGCGGGGCCCAAGCACTTGACCACGGCCTGACGACAACGCTCGCTCGAGGCGACGTCGTTTTCGACCTTGTAGTTGGCGATGGTGTAGTCGGTAAGTTCGGCCTCTGCGCCCAGGGCTGCCGCGGTGTGCTCCACGATGCGGCGCATAAGCTCGGGCATTTCCTCGTGCGTCTTGTCGCCATAGGTGCGCACCGTGCCGGCGAGGTAGGCCGTGCCGGCGATAACGTTGCGCGCGGTGCCGCCGTGCAGCTCGCCGACGGTGATGACGGCGGGTTCGTAGGGGCTAATCTCGCGCGAGACGATGGTCTGCAGGGCGTTGACGATCTCTGCCGCAACCATAACGGCGTCGTGGCCGCGCTGGGGCATGGCGCCGTGGCACGAGGTGCCGCGGACATCGATGCGGAACCAGTCGGTATTGGCCATGCGCGGGCCGGGCTCGCAGCTTACGGTGCCGGCGTCGACCTCGCTCCAGATGTGCGCGGCGTAGGCACCATCGACGCCGTCGAGCACACCCGTGCCAATCATGAGTTTGGCGCCCTGGCCGTTTTCCTCGCTGGGCTGGAATACGATGCGAATCTCGCCGTGGATGTCATCGGTCATGTGGCGCAGAATCTGCAACGTGCCGAGCATCATGGCGATGTGGCAGTCGTGGCCGCAGGCGTGCATGCAGCCCTCGTTGACGCTGGAGAAATCCTCGCCGGTCTGCTCGGTGACGGGCAGGGCGTCGATATCGGCGCGCAGCAGGATGCGGCGGCGCGGCGTGCCGTCCTCGCGGTAGGCATCCGGCGCGGTGCCGCGAAGCGTCGCCACCAGGCCCGTCTTGAGCGGACGCTCGTAGGGGATATTCATGGCGTCGAGCTGGTTGGCGATGTCGGAAGTCGTGCGCTCCTCGGCAAGGCTCAACTCCGGGTGCTTATGGAAGTGCCGGCGCTGCTTGATGATGTAGGGTTCAAACTCGGCGGCGATATCTTGGATGGCTGCGGTGACGTCGTCAGCCGCGCGAGCCTCGGTCGCCGCCATAATCTGCTGTGCCTTGGTCTTCGTCATGGTCGATTTGCTCCTTGCTGGGTTGATCGCAAAATCGTACAGGCTTTCTCCAGTATGCCACCTGCCGCTAGGGCTGGTAAAGTTGCCGTTTGCCGCTTGGCATTTTGTAACCGAGGCGGGGGAGTACACTCGGGGGTGTTGAATTACCTGCCAGAGATGGGGATGCCCATGCGACATATCGATCGGATTATTCACTCCAAGAACGTCTTTACCGCGCAAGACGGCATCGATAGCGCCCGCGAGTTGGCGATCGCCATCGCGGGCGATCGCATCGTCGCTGTCGGCGCGCGCGATGACGTGATTGCCGCCGCACCTGCCGCCACGCCGGTGGTCGATTACGGCGAGCAGTTTGTCTGCCCCGGTTTCCATGACGCTCATCTGCACTTCTTCCATACCTCGGTCGGTTCCTCGCCGTATATGCTCATGGATATGGGCACGTCCGAGGCGGCACTGGTGCAGCATGCGCTCGAGTTTTCCCAGGGCCTGCCCGACGACGCCTGGGTCGTGACCCAGGGCTGGCGCGATTACCGCTGGGATCCGCCCGAGCATCCTACCAAGGCCTCCCTCGACGCCGCCTTCCCCGGTCGCCCCTGTGTTATGTATTCGGGCGATGGGCATACGCTGTGGCTCAACAGCCGCGCACTCGAAGCCCTCGGCGTGACGCGTGACAGCGAGCCTCCGGCGGGTGGCAGTTACGACAAAGACTCAAACGGTGAGCTTACGGGTATTGCCCACGAGGCAGCTGCTATGCAGCTGCTGCCGCGCTGCCTGGAATGGCTGGGCGAGGACCGCATCGCGAGCGCTTACGGCGACCAGATGAAGCGTATGGCCGAGCAAGGCATCACCTCAATCTGCGATATGTCGCTCATGCCCATGCCGGGCTGCGACTTTATTCGCGACGATGTCTACGACAAGCTGCAGGCAGCCGGTAGGCTGGGCATTCGTGCCCATCTGTTCCCCACGCTGTTGGATGACCAGTCGCGTCTAGAAGAGCTCCAGGTACGTTACGCGAACAACGCGCTGCTTTCGGCGCCGGGTTTTAAGCAGTTCTTCGATGGCGTGTCGAGTGAACACACGGCATATCTCACCGAGCCCTATACCAATCCGCGCTTCCCGGGCGACCAGGGTCGCCTGACGGTTCCTGTCGAGCGCATGCGCAAGTTGGTTCTGGCGGCAGCCGAGCGCGGCCACACCGTGCGCATCCACGTTATCGGCGACGGTGCCATCCATGCTGCACTCGATATCTTTGAGGAGGCGGCAGAGCTCTACGGCCTGCCCCAGCACGGTCATAATACGCTTGAGCATTTGGAGAATCTGCTGCCTCAGGACATCGATCGTCTGCGCAAGCTCAACGTGGTCGCCTCGAGCCAGCCCTGCCACATCACGCTCGACCCGGGTGGTCCGGAGCGCGATCTGGGCTTGGAGCGCAGCCGCATCATGTGGCCGTTTGCGACCTATAAGCAGCGCGGCATCCGCCAAGCTTTTGGTACCGACAGCCCCATCACGGCCGTTACCAGCATGAACGTGCTCTACACGGCTATCACGCGCCAGGACCCCAAAAGCCACTGGCCCGAGGGCGGCTGGTTGCCGAGCGAGCGCATCGATGCAGCAACAGCCCTGCGCAACTACACCCTGGGCAGCGCGTACGCAGCGGGCGACGAGCAAAACCTCGGCAGCCTGGAACCCGGCAAATACGCCGACCTGGTAGTCCTGGACCAAAACCCGCTCACCATCGACCCTCAAGAGCTGCAAGCCACCAAGGTCCAGGCCACCTACCTGGCAGGCAACTTAATCTACGAGCGCTAATATTCATGCCGTACCGTTAAACGCGGCTCGGGCAGCCTATTTTGGGATGGCGCTCGAGCCGCGTTTGTTTGCCGATCGGGTCCGTTAGGAGCGTCCCCACTCTGCTGGATTTGGGCGCGGGGCGGAGGCACCGCTGCCCCGCGCGCTCAATTTGGACATCAGCAATGCTGTCTCTTGGTGTTTTGCATACTTTCCATTGCAGATTGCATAAATAGGCTGGGATGTTCTTTCTGGTCCTTATGTACCCCCGCCTGGGCCGTGCAAAAAACGGAGTATTCAGCACCTTCGGCCCCAACGGCCCCATCACGAACGACAAAATGACGCGGTTACAACAGTGTTGCAGGTTGTCGCAAAGCAGAAACTCAGTAACAACCCCCTCCACTCATCGATAGCCCACCCACAATGGCTGTCGATGGGCGCCTGCGGATCACTACCGCCCATCACAACGTTATGCATTTTTAAGAGCTTGTTGAATACTCCCAAAAATGCACGCAGGGAAGTGCACCACCTATCCGCAGCGGGCAGCATGCCTTGGTTTTGCCCATCTCGGGGCATCGACGAGGCACAAAAAGCCCCGCCGCGCGTAGCGCGGCGGGGCCAGCGGCAAGTCAAAAGACCATACGCCTACAGGCGAAAGAACACCAAACTAGGCTAGGCAGCCGGGCAGATCTTCTTGAAGAGCTCGATGACGTCGTCGAGCGTTGCCTCGCGCGGGTTACCCGGGAAGCAGGCGTCGGCCATGGCGTCCTTGGCCAGGACCTCGATCTCGTCAGCCTTCATGGCCTCGCAGACGTGCGGGATGTTCACGTCGGCGGAAAGCTGCTTGACGGCGGCGATGGCGGCATCGGCAGCCTCGGCGGTGCTCATGCCCGTGGTGTCAACGCCCATGGCAACGGCAACCTTGGCCAGGCGCTCGGCGCAAACCGGCTTGTTGAACTCCATGGCGATCGGCAGCAGCATGGCGCAAGCGACGCCGTGCGGGGTGTCGTAGTGAGCGGACAGGGTGTGAGCCATGGCGTGGTCGATGCCCAGGCCAACATTGGAGAAGCCCATGCCGGCCACATACTGACCAAGAGCCATGCCCTCACGGCCGGAGCCGGGCTGGCCGGACTTGGCCTCGGCGACGGAGTCGCGCAGGTTCTCGCTGATCAGCTTAATGGCCTCAAAGTGGAACATGTCGGAAAGCTCCCAGGCGCCCTTGGTGGTGTAGCCCTCGATGGCGTGGGTCAGTGCGTCCATGCCGGTGGAAGCGGTCAGGCCGGCGGGCATGGAAGCCATCATGTCGGGATCGACGACAGCAACCTCGGGGGCATCGTTGGTGTCGACGCACACGAACTTGCGGACCTTCTCGGGGTCGGTGATGACGTAGTTGATGGTCACCTCGGCAGCGGTACCGGCGGTCGTCGGCACGGCGATGGTGAACACGGCGTGGTTCTTAGTGGGAGCAACGCCCTCGAGGCTGCGGACATCGGCGAACTCGGGGTTGTTGATAATAATGCCGATGGCCTTGGCGGTGTCCATGGAGGAGCCGCCACCGATGGTCACGATAGCGTCAGCCTCGGCGGCCTTGAAGGCCTCGACGCCGTCCTTGACGTTCTGGATGGTGGGGTTGGGCTTGATCTCGGAGTAGAGGCTCCAAGCGATGCCGGCGGCGTCGAGCTCGTCAGTCACCTTAGCGGTAACGCCAAACTTGACCAGATCGGGGTCGGAGCAGACGAAGATCTTCTTGTAGCCGCGACGCTGGAGCTCGCCGGGGATCTCCTTGATGGCGCCGGAACCATGATAAGAGATGGTATTGAGAACGAAACGATTAGCCATTGATAGCCTCCCATCGTGTGCGGGGCACCCATTACGCCCCGCGCTATAAGTCCCATCCTAACGCTTTTGAAACAAAAAACGCGTGAGAACATCAAAAGTGTTAAAGCGTTTCAACAGAATAACGGAGCCCTAGTCCTTCTCTCCCGACAGCAGCGAAGGCTAGATTATAGGAGCAATCGCCCAAAGAATACGACCGACTCAGTCTATAAATTGTTTCTGTTTTAGCAATATATGTTTGACAATACGTTTATAACAAGATACTTTGTAGTGAATAACATGCATGCAGCAAATAACGTCATTCATTTTGTTAGAAATTGCCCATGCGGTTATTGCAGCTGCATCTACTGCAACGTACAGCGTAATTCTCCGCACGAAGCAGAAGACGGTTCCAATTCGATCATCGAGGCGATGACACATGGTGGCTAGTTGTCCTAAATCGAGCAAGACGGCTACAAACGAATATCGAATCTCAATTGAAGGTAACCCTTATCCGCATACTCTGGCTCTCATCAACCCAGCGGGAGACAACCTCAACATCAAAAAACATGGGTTCACGGGTCCACTAGGACAGCTATTGAGTCTTAAATATACCGTTTATGACGATGCAAATGAAAAACTCTTCACTGTCGTCGACGGCGGTTTTAGCAACATGCCCAGGGTTGCGCTCATCATCGAACACGAGGAAGTTGCGGTGTTCGATTATGGTCTAAACAGACTTGAGATGAAGTGCGTAACGAACATACCGGATTACACAATAAAAGGTAACTTCCTATTTGGAGATTACGATATATTCAGCCAACGGGAAGTGAAACTATCTTCAGTTATCGTCCTTCAATGTGATAAACAATCGTGCTTTAGCATACAGGTTTTGGATAAAGCCGAATTAGCCGCCGCAATTGGAATACCTACAGCCATTGCCCTTCTTAGGGCTCGGATTGAAGAGCATCTCGAATAAATCGCAAAAAGCAGTTCGTAACAACATTCAGGAGCTGGATTGTTTTTTCTGGCTCCTGGAACTGTATTACATAGTCTGCAAATTGTTCGAAACCATGTCCATGATTCGCAGTAATCGCGGTATGTTTTTTCATTTCCTGCGTAGACGCTACTTTCAAAAAGGATATCGAAACACTATCTAAATTGTTGCAAGACTCATCCAGACTAATAATAGAATAGCTGCTCAGAAAGGCTCTACAAAGCAATAAAGAGGACAGTTCTCCGCCTTGATTATCAACTTGATTACTGTCGTCTTATTTTGAATAAAAAGCTCTGACATATGTCCATCCCCTTAACTAATAATCATAGCTGGAAAGATGACATTTTTATTCTATAGCCTCAAGCAACACGCTTTGCTGACGTCAAATCTTGTCATTACAAACATGCACCTTAGCGCTTAAGACTCCAAAAAAGGGGCGGCCGAGATGGCCGTCCCCTCCCCAATATTGATCAGTGCGGCAAAGGGACAACCCCTTTGCCGCATTCGGTTACTTTCGGCAGCCCTCTTTCCAAGCCTCGGCCGCAACCTTCCAGCGTAAGCGCAAGTCGCGCTCGCGGTCGATGAACATGATGGCAAACGCGACAAACAGCAGCAAGCTCGCCACGACGATGGCGTGCAGGCCCATGCGCTCAATACACCAGTTGCCCAACACGGCGCCAAACACAAAGGTAAAGATCACACCAAAGTACAGCAGGCCGTTTTCCAAAAAGCCGCGCCTGTGGGTGATGATGTAATCGTCCACGTTTTGCAGCGCGTTGCGCAAGTTGCCGATGCACATGGTCGTAGCGATGCCGTGACCGTGGATCTTGCGGAAGCTCTCGACTTGCATGCCGCAGGCAAAAGAGGTGAGGCAGTTGGCGAGCAGGTTGTAACCGCCACCCGGGATAAAGCTCACGCCCAGCAAGATGACGGCTTCAAAGAACACCGTCACCTGACGCCAGTGGATCACGCTGCCAAACCGCTCGTGTACCAGATCGGCAAGCATAATACCCACGGCAAACGACACCACAGGAAAGAAGTAGCGCCCCGCAAGTGCCCAGTTGCCCTCCGAGATGCTCACGCCCACGAGCA
>OLZG01000967.1_pt1 | contig 12295 bp, 9 predicted proteins | sample 1644401 | NCBI WGS metagenome assembly OLZG01 (sample SAMEA103958119, study PRJEB25191) | human gut metagenome | biome: human-associated habitat [ENVO:00009003]; feature: intestine environment [ENVO:2100002]; material: feces | place: Germany | collected 2013/2015
GCCCGACAACGACAGATCCCAGAGTCCACAGGTATAATTTCAAACTCACCACGGAAGAGAATATCCGCTTTAAGCAGATGCTTTGTAAGGCGGGATTGGAGCATAACCGCAGCCGATTTATCGTAAAACGCATCTTCGGCGAGGAGTTCGTTGTCGTCAGACGCGACCCTTCGAAAGTGCAGTTTATTGCCCGTCTGAATGACTTTTATTTCCAATTTCAAAAGCTCGGGAACAACTATAACCAGATTGTAAAAGCCATCAACGCGCACTTTTCTAACGTTGCTATCCCGCATCAGATCGCTATGCTGGAGCAGCGAACCCGCGAGTTGAAGGCCCTGAGCATCGAGATTCTGAACCTCACAAAACAGGCTAAGGAATGGTTGCGAATATAAGATCGGGCTCCTCGCCCGGTGGAGCGTTATACTACAATAAGGAGAAAGTGGATAAGGATGAAGCCGAGGTGCTGCTTTGGCAGAAGATGCTCGAACCATACGATAAATGCGGACGCCTTGATATTGACGTCTGCATGGAGAGCTTCATGCCGTACCTCGAAGCCAACCGCAGGACTACGAACACGGTTTTCCATGCCTCGCTGAACCCTTCACCGGAGGACAGGCTGACAGACGAACAGCTCCGGAAAATCGCCTGTGAGTACATGGAACGCATGGGTTACGGCGAACAGCCTTATATCGTTTTCAAGCACAAGGACATTTCCAGAGAGCATCTCCATATCGTGTCGCTGCGCGTCGATGAGCAGGGCCGCAAACTCCCGCATGATTTCGAGGCCCGACGTTCGATGGAGATATTGCGTGATCTGGAGTGTAAATACGGCCTGCAGCCGAGTGTCAAGGGGCAGGAACTGACGGACAGGGAGGGCCTGCGGAAAGTGAATTATCCCGAGGGGAATGTCAAGCAACGGATCTCGTCCGTCGTCCGGTCGTGCCTGCGAAATTACAAATGCTCGTCCTACGGAGAGTTTCGCACGCTGCTGGAACGCTTCAATATTTCGGTCGAAGAACGTACGGGAACTATCGACGGCAGAAATTATGCGGGGATTATCTACGGTGCCCTGACCGACGACGGATATGGAATCGGCACGCCGTTCAAATCGAGCAAAATAGGGAAAGATGTAGGTTATAAAGCCCTTCAAAGGTATTATGAAAACTCGAAAATAAAACTGAAAAAAGAAGGCACACTCGACCAGCTGCGGCAAACGGTCAAAGATGCTATGAGTCCGAACAATACACGGGACGAGTTTCGGCAGTTGCTCAAAGCGGAGAACATCGACGCGATCTTTCGCATCAACCCGGTCGGCAGAATCTATGGCGTGACTTTCATTGACCATAACAAAGGTATCGTTGCCAACGGGTCGGTATTGGGCAAAGAGTTTTCGGCGAATGTCTTCAACGAATTGTATCCGGCTCCGAAAGAGGTGCGGCAGGTTGCAGAACGACAAGCGGAACAGAAACACGAAGAGCAAAACCATGCCGCCAATCCTATTTCTGGCATTGTCGATACGGTATTGGATTTGGCCGACACGCGGGCTTATGAAGAACAGCAACGGCTGATACAACGGCGAAAAAAACGGAGATCACATAAGTAAGGGATATAGATGTATTAAAAATTATATGATATGTTCACAGGGTTGCATCATTCATTTTAATCACGGCATGCCTCACATTACGGGATATATGATGTCGAGCATCAGATATGAAGGGCGTATTTTCAATGTCAATGTCGAATCCTTCGAAAGGAAGAGGATTGATTGACGCAGTTGTTTTCGTTATGTGGAAGTCGCTATAATAATGTCAAACAGGAGCCATAAAGTCCGGCTTTTTATTTAAATAGTTTGTTTCTTATCCAAAATTCTTATCTTTGTAAATGAATACCTTATATTTCAGACGATATGCGCAAGGATGCTGTGCCGAAATAAAAATCGGGAACGCTATTTGATCGTCAAACTGAAAAACCAAAGCTATGAAAAAGATCATTTGTCTTATCGCAATGGCTCTGTTTACCGTGACGGGTTGTACGTCCGTGGAGATGAATCAAACAAAGACTGATACCCCAGATGATAATACGCAGGGAAACGCTACTACTTTGTCCTGCGCCGATTATACGCTGAATCCTCTTTGGAACTGGGCTGAAACGCCCGCCAATCAACTGATCGTGATTCGCAGCCAAGCGGAACTGGCGGATTTTATATTTCCCAACGACAAATTGCCCGAAGATATAGACTTCGAAAAGAACACGCTCCTTTTGGTTGCAGGACAGGCCACAAACGGAATCGAAAGCGTCAAAAAAAACTTTGTAAAGGCGGATGCTCAATATATATATTCCGTAACTTTTCTGCTGAACGACACCACCGAAGCCCCGAAATGGCGTGTAGCGCAGTTGGTTCCGTTTGTTCCGAGCGAAGCGAAAATATCGCTCGATCTGGAGATTAATTAGCCTCCTCCTGCTTTGCCAGCAGATAGTAGCAGGTCGTCGTGAAAAAATTTCTCACATAAGGTATTTTCCCGATAACTGGAGATAGTATGCGCGGTTTCAATCCGAATTTCACTTGATAATTCGGGTTTATGAAATATAGCCGCTGATTCACTATACGTAATCCCGTTGCCGTTACTAATTTATGGAAACCCTCGATAGTGATGCGCGTATCCCGAATTTCAAAAAAACATTTCACAGTACTTTCCTTTTCGCCGCATGCCCTGAACACGAAACGGAAAAGAGATCGGGGCAACAGGTGGATGTAAGGACAATTGGCGATAATCCGGTTCTTCGCCATTTGCTGATGTCCCCCGAACGGCATTTGCCATGCGGGGAATCCCAGATACAAAAGGCCGTCAGCTTTCAGAAAGGATTTTAAATGCAACATCAACCGCTCTTTTTCGGGAATATGCTCCAACGCATCGTGCAGGATAATCAGGTCGTAAGGTTGTGTGTCGCTGTAATCGAAAATGTCCGAACAGATAAACGTCCCTTTCAACCCCCTTTCGGCGAAAAGTGTCTTTGCGGTTTCGATTGACGGTTTATGAATATCTATTCCTGTTACCGTGGCCCCCTTTGCCGCAAAAATGGAAAGAATGCCGCCAAAGCCGCAACCGACCTCCATTACCCGGCAGTTACGGCCGAATTTCAAGGATGTGTGCTGTTCAATGTAAGGGAGATAATAGTTCCGGCAGGAAGTTGCTGTTTCTTCAAAGTAGGCGGAACGATCCTGATGGCGTGTTTGCATGGTGGAAATTTGAAAAAACAAAGGCGGAGAATCCGATTCTCCGCCTTATCGGTAAAAATTACTGTAAGGAAAGTTCTAATGACGAAGTGAGTTCGACGGTAAAAGGTTGTGTGATAATAATGCTCTTGGCGTTGGTAAACGTCAGCTTGGCATTATTCTTAACGGTTACGTTCGTCGCGGAAATCTCATCACCCGAAATAACAGTATCGGTTGTTACCGTCTTGTCGTTGAAATAGACGGTAGAACCTGTGTTTTTTGCCTTTATAACAGCGGCGTAAGCATCTACCAAACCATAGCCCATTTGGTTGTTCCAAGTTCCGTTGGTGTGGCCCGATTGGGTCGTATAGGAATAGTTGCCACACTTTTTAGCCGTACTTTCGATAATATCCGCAACCTGCTTTTGCGTCAAATCCGGATTTACGGAAAGAACCAATGCGGCAACCCCTGCGACAAGCGGACAAGCAAACGAAGTCCCGCTAATGGCGGATGAATAACCGCTATTAGTGGTGGTTGTAATAACATCCTCACCCGGTGCAACAACATCCAGAGCAGAACCATAATTGCTGAACGATGCCCGCATACCGCTGCTGCTGATTGCACCCACCGCTATAACTTCGGGATTACAATTTGCCGGATAACCAACGGTCGATTGATAATCATTGCCTGATGCAAACACAACGACGCACCCCTTTCCCGAACGTCCGTTTCTCAACGCATTGGAAATAGCATCGTCAATGACTTGGTATTTGACCGAAGAACCCCATGAATTCGAAATAACGGCAGCGCCATTATTGCAGGCAAAATTGATTGCATCGGCCCTTTTCTGCCGACTGTCGGGATTTCCCATAAGCGTATTACTTATAGACATCAGTTTGCAGTTAGGAGCTATTGAAGCGATGCCGATTCCATTATTGGTTTTAGCACTGATAAATCCAGAACAATTAGTCCCATGAGTGCCATAAACCTTGCTCGGACGAGTTCCGGTTTCACTGTCGTAGCTGATTGTGTGGACATTCAAATCGGGGTGATCTAACTGTATTCCATGATCGACAACAGCGACAATAATGTTTTCAGATCCTAAACTTTCTGCCCGCGCGTTTTCGAAGTTAATGTCTACTCCAGCGGTCGCCGTGTTTTTCAAATGCCACTGCGAACTGTAAAGCGGATCGTTTACCACGGCATATAAGTCATCGTCACACATCAAATCCGGCTGACAAGCCTCGAAAAGCCCGGTTTCATAAAATATGTTAGCCATGTCCAACGCATTGCCTGCGGATTCATTGGTGCAGGAAAGCGTGTACCAGTCACGCATATATCCGTTTCTGCCGAGTATCGTCACTTTGTTTTCTTCGGCGAACTGTTGGAGAGTACGCAAATCTTTTATAGATTTCACTTTTACATAAAATAGATGGCTCAATCCCGCTTCTTTTCCGTCGGGTAACGTGAAATAGGGGGCAGAATAAATTATAGCTGATGATTTCGCTGCGTTTAAATCATTTGTGGAAATCGTAGCCCAACTATAATCCTCCGCAGGCAAAGAGTTGTTTTCGTCGATTGGCTCCAAATGAGATGAAAGAACAACTTTCTGCATAGAAGTTTCCGCCTTGCTTGTGCCCGGTGCGGACGCTGTAAAGAGCGATGATAAACTATTGGCATCCGATGTTTTAAAAAGGATGAACTGTTTATCATTTTTCGGGGTCAGGTAAATTTTCTCTCCGTTATACCAATAATAGGTTCCAGTTACACCCGCGGCCCTCGTTTGCGGAGAACCCTCGTTCAGTTCTTCCGGCGACTTCTGGCAACTGGTGAATACTATTATCGACAGAAAGAAAATACCGATTATATTCAGTATTCTTTTCATAAGAATTGGCGTTTAATTATTTTCCGGATTTGAGCGCTTCGATTTCTGCTTTCAGAGTTTCGATCTGGCTGTTAAGCTCCTGAATCGACTTGGTAAGCAGAGGAATCAATGCGCTGTAATTTACGACGCGGTGGCCCTCGCAATCCACGGCCACGATGTCGGGAAGTACCTGCTCGATCTCTTGGGCAATGAATCCCATTTCTTTGGGATTGGAAATACCCGTCGAACGTCGGCTGGTCTTGAAATAATGCGCCTTATCGGCCCATTCAAACGATACGGGACGCAGTTGCGCAAGGGTTGCCATTGCGTTACCTAACGACTGGATATTAGTTTTCGAAGCGGCATCGGAGTTCGTATAGACGTTACGGGCGTACAGGTCGATGAAACCGCCATTCTCCGTATCGTAGAGTACGAGTTTGTCGGAGTTGCTGGAAACGCGCGAATCTGCGGGGCCGAGGTCGAATTTTATCATCCGATCGCCGAATTTCCAACAATGTGCCCAACCCTCCCAATTAGTCATATATCCGTTATAACGCTCCATAGCGTTATAAACCAAATAACCATTCTGATATCTTAATTGTGCATGGCTATTAAATGCGATGAAACACAATACAATTAATGCTAATACTTTTTTCATGGCCTTGAAGTTTAAGTTAGTAGTGAATTTTTGTGTGTGTAATAAAGACTTGCACTAGAGAGTTTGGAATATGGTGGATTAGCAGTCTGACAATACGACTAGTAGCTACTTCTGTCCTCCCTTTCTTTGTCTTACATTGTGTTATTCGATGAATAAATCACCTGCAAAAATATTTTTGTCTATCGACAGTTCGATCGTGTAAAATCCCGGTTCCAGTTCGGGGATCGGAATGATGCTTTTCCCGTTGAAAAGGTCGAACTGTTCTGTAACCTGACCATAGTTGCCGGAAATTACCAACAGTCCCGTTTTACTCTCTGTGCCCGATGTAAAAATGACCTCTATTATATCCATCGAACGATCATAGAATACAAGCGGTGTGTTTTCTGATAGACAAACGGGGCCGCCGCCGACTTTTACCTGCTTGACGATAACCGCTTCTTTTGCTTGCTGCTTGCCGCCACCATATACTGAATGGATGCCGGAAAACAGCATGAACAAACCTACAATTACGAACATTGCAAAAGATAATTTTTTCATAAGTTTATTCGATTTAGAGTGAGATATTTGTGTATTTCAAAATTAGAGCAAATGTCCCCGAAACCCAAAAAATAAGGGCCGCTAAAAATTTTTCAAACAAGGAGAATTCCTGCCTGAAATACAGGCTATTATACACATCAAAAAGCCCGAAAATTTTTCAGTTTTCGGGCCTTGCTCTAATATGCTCTAAATCAGCAAATTACCAGCAAATCTTTATTGTCAACAAGTTTTGCTGGCAAAAATATTGATTATCTGATATTTACGAAATAATATTGAGAATCACATCTTTGGTTGTAATATGCGAAGCTATTATTTTCTTTTTCAAATGGAACTTCCGCATGTATATTGTTTTTAGCGTTTCATTGGTAATAACGCTTATCTGTTGCGGTGAAAATCCGGCATAGAGCAGGCATAGCAATTCCACGAAACATGGCTTGATTTTCGGATATTCGGACTTGAAATTAGAAATCACATTATCGTATTGTTGATTTAGGGTATTCTCTAAATCCGATATTATCGTTTTATCCAAAATCTTTTCGGATAAAATGCCTTTGACTTTCTTGGTAAGAGCCGGGGAATTTTCAAACTCGTAATAGGTTTTTGCAAGTTCTTTCAGGACTTGAAAGCGCGTATTAAGCAGTTCACTAATTTTTGCGGCATCGGGTATTTGCAATTTGGTCTTATTTAGTTCTTCAATCAGCGTCAGATATTCCTCGATTCTTTGTTTCTGCATCTTATTTCTGCGGTAGAAGATATAAATAATGCCGCAGATCGCTATGACTGAAACCAAAGCGATAATATAAATTACATTTTGTCTTACACTGGAGCGATAGCGTTCAAATTCCAAGCGTTCGTCTTTATATCGCAGTTCGGTTTCAGCCGCAGAATTATTCATATAGCTTAAATGTATCGAATCACATAAAGCAAGACACTCCTTCTGCATATAGCAGGCCGCTCGGTAATCCTCATTTAGCGTATAGGCTTCGGCAAGGAGAATTTTAGCTGCCGCATCGTTTTCGCGCGGCCCTCCAATATTGGCTGAAATCGCTGCGTTCAAATAATATTCGGCGCTGTCCGGTTTATTGATACGCAAATAATATTCCCCCAAAACACAGCAATCATTCGGCGATAAATCATCCGACAACTGGAGAAAACGGCCTACATAATCGTTGGTTTCGTTGGTTACGCCTTTGTTCGAAAGAATCCCGATTAAACAACGCAGGCAGTACACCTGAAAATCCTTATACCCGAATTGTTCGGATAGATTCAATGCTTCTCGATAATCCCGGAGCGCGTTGTCGTCTTCGTTCTCCATGTAGTAAACAGCGGCAATGGCAATTTTAGCGCTGACTTGGTGTTTGGTTTTATTTGCAGCCTGATAGTTTTCGTAGGCTTCTTGATAATAAAACAAAGCCCTTTGATAATTATTCTGCTTCAAATTCAATTCTCCTAACACGAAGTTACATACTCCGATTAGGTAAGGATCATCTATTATATCCCGATACTCCAACGCTTTAAGATATGATTCGGTTGCTTTCTGATAATTATTTGTGCTGTATTCCATGCGCCCCAGACAATACCAAGAAAGGAACTTTTGTCGGTTCGTGCCTTTGCGCATGAAATAGTTTACTGCAGGACGGAGCATCGAATCGGTATCTATGGTTTGTCCTGTTTTATCCAACGCCAGCGAATAAAGCAGCCCATAATGTGCTTTAGTCGATTTTTTGCGAATACTGCCGGGGACGATAGCTTGCAAGGAGTGTAACGCACTGTCTGGGTAATCGTTAATTATTTCCTGCGTGCGTTCTAGTTCTTCGGCTATGTATTTGCTCTCGGAACATGAACACAAGCATAGAAAAAAGGCGCAAACATAAATAAATCGTTTCATAAACAGCCCAAATAATTATTATCCAATATACGAAAAAATACTGACTTAACTGGTATTTGACAAAATTAACGTGGCATATATATTGAAGGTTCTGGAAGAGGCATAAATTCGCAAGAACCTATACTTTACGTGAGGCCCTTTCTTCTTGCTTTTGAACTTAAATCATAAAGAGGTGAATCTTAGAATGTTTTCGATGCATTGTTTGATTTGCCAATTCCAAAAATTTTTCGTATCTTGCAGTAGGTTATTTGAAATGCGGTATTTGAGCGCAAGAAGCTGAAAATAAACCGTTGCCTTTTCGTTACCTATTATCCCTATACAAAAATGTAACGACCCGATAAATCAAGTCGTTACATCACTTTAATCCCACACTCTCAGGATTCCGGGGTGTTTTATTGAAAAGGCAGGCTATTTCATCTCCACGAGCGCCTTGCCGGTCATTTCGGCGGGCTGCTCCAGCCCCATCAACTTGAGCACCGTCGGCGCGACGTCGGCCAGGATGCCGTCGTGCACCGACTTCACGCGGTCGGAAACGACCACGATGGGCACGGGGTTGAGCGAATGCGCCGTATTGGGCGTACCGTCGGCATTGACAGCGTTGTCGGCATTGCCGTGGTCGGCAATCATGACGACCTCGTAACCGTTCTCCTTAGCAGCCTCGACAACTTTGGCGACGCACCCGTCGACGGCCTTCACGGCCTTCACGATGGCATCGTAGACGCCCGTATGGCCGACCATGTCGCCGTTGGCGAAATTCAGGCAGATAAAGTCGAACTTCCGCTCGCCGAGCGCAGCAACCAGTTTATCAGCGACTTCCGGAGCGCTCATCTCGGGTTGCAGGTCGTAGGTGGCCACCTTGGGCGACGCGACGAGGATACGGTCTTCGCCCGCGAACTCCGCCTCGCGGCCGCCGTTCAGGAAGAACGTCACGTGGGCATATTTCTCGGTCTCGGCGATGCGCAACTGCCGCAAGCCCTGCTTCGAAACGAACTCGCCGATGGTGTTGGGCACGTTGTCCTTGTCGAAGAGGATGTGCAGCCCCGTGAACTTGGCATCGTAGGGGGTCATGCAGCAATAGTAGAGGGGCATGGTGTGCATCCCCTCGGCGGGCATGTCCTCCTGCGTCAGCACGATGGTCAGCTCCTTGGCGCGGTCGTTGCGGTAGTTGAAAAAGACCACCACGTCGTTGGGGCGGATCATGCCGACGGGCTGCCCGTTCTCGTCGATGCGCACGAAAGGCTTGATGAACTCGTCCGTAACGCCCTCGTCATAGGATTTCTGGACGGCTTCGACCATGTCCGACGAACGCTCGCCGATGCCGCTGACCAGCGCGTCGTAGGCAACCTTGACACGTTCCCAGCGCTTGTCGCGATCCATAGCGTAATAGCGGCCGACAAGACTGGCCACCGACCCGGCCAGCGCACCCGAGTGCATCTTTTCTTCAACCTGGCGCACAAAGCCAAGACCGCTCTTGGGATCCGTGTCGCGGCCATCCATGAAAGCATGCACATAACACTTTTCCATCCCTTCGCGCTTAGCAAGCGCCAGAAGCGCTTCAAGATGTTCGAGAGAAGAATGCACGCCGCCGTCGGAGAAAAGCCCCATCACGTGCAGTGCGCACCCCGTGCTTTTCACATGATTGATGATTGCGCGGATTTCCGTGTTCTGAGCCAGCGAATGGCTCTCTGAATCCTGCGCACGGCAGGCACGGTTGATCTTGACGAGGTCCTGATAGACCACGCGGCCGGCGCCGATATTGAGGTGCCCGACCTCCGAGTTGCCCATTTGGCCGTCGGGCAGGCCGACGTTCTCGCCGTCGGTGCGCAGCTCGGCATGGGGATATTTCGCCGTCATGGCCGAGATATATTCGGGATGGACGGTCGAAATGACATCGGCCTTGTCGTGGCGGCCGTTGCCCCAGCCGTCGAGGATCATCAGTAATACCTTGTTATTCATAATTATCCGGTTTTTAACTATTCTTTTACTTTACCTGGGCCATAATCAGCTCCACGGCCTTGTCGATGGCGGCCTGCAGCCCGTCGGGGTTCTTGCCACCCGCCGTGGCGAAGAACGCCTGTCCGCCGCCGCCGCCCTGCATCAGTTTCGCAGCCTCGCGCACCACGGCACCGGCGTTCACGCCCTGGGCCGTGATCTCGTCGCCGAGCATCACCGTCAGCATGGGTTTGCCGTCGTTGACCGACCCCTGCACGAACACCAGTTTCGGGGAGCGGGCACGCAGGTTATAGGCCAGGTCTTTGACGAACTCGGGCGTACGGTCGGTCTGCGTGGCGATGAGCTGCACCCCGTGGCGCTCGGGCGTCGAGGAGATGATCTTCTCGGCCCACTGTGCGACCTGCTCGCGGCGCATGGCCTCGACCTCCTTCGAAAGCGTCTCGTTGCTCTCGAACATCTTCTTTACGGCCTGCAGCACCTGCGGGTTGTGGAGGTATTCGCTGATGTCGCGCATCGTATCCTCGGCGGCGTAGATGATCTTCTCGGCCTGTTCGCCCGTGACGGCTTCGATGCGGCGCACGCCGGCCGAAATGGCGCTCTCGGTCAGTATCTTGAAGAACCCGATGTTACCCGTGGCGCTGGTGTGCGTGCCGCCGCAGAGCTCGACCGACGTACCGAAGCGCACCATGCGCACCTTGTCGCCGTACTTCTCGCCGAAGAGCATCATGGCACCGCATTTCTCGGCCTCCTCCTTGGTGGCCTCGCGGTTCTCCTCCAACGGATAGTTGGCGCGGACGGCGCGGTTGACGAGCATCTCGACCTGGCGCAGCTCGGCGGGGGTCATCTTCTGGAAATGCGAAAAGTCGAAGCGCAGGATCTCGGGCGTCACCATCGAACCCTTCTGCTCGACGTGCGATCCCAGCACCTTGCGCAGCGCCTCGTGCATGAGGTGCGTCGCGGTGTGGTTGTTGGCCGCGGCCTGGCGTTTGGCAGCGTCAACGACGGCCGTGAACTCGGCCGCAGGGTTTTCGGGAAGCTCCTTGACGATATGGATAATCAGTCCGTTTTCCTTTTCGGTAGCCACGACGGCGATGCGCTCGTTGGCATTCTCGATATAGCCGATGTCACCGATCTGGCCGCCCGAATTGCCGTAAAACGGCGTGCGGTCGAAGACCAGCTGGTAGGAGGTTTTGCCTTTGGAGGTCACGCGGCGGTAACGGGCGATCTTCACCCGCTCGGTCAGCGTGTCGTAGCCCGTGAAGACGCTCTCGCGAATGGGGAACAACTCCACCCAGTCGTCGGTATCGACGGCCGCGGCGTTGCGCGAACGCTCCTTCTGTGCCTGCAACTCGGTTTCAAAGGCTGCCAGGTCGACGCCGACGCCCTGTTCGCGGGCGATGAGCTCCGTCAGGTCGATCGGGAACCCGAACGTATCGTAAAGTTCGAAGGCGTCCTTGCCCGAGATCAGCTCGCGCCCTTCCCTGCGGGTCTTTTCGACCACGCCGTCCAGCAGGCTGATGCCCGTGGCCAGCGTACGCAGGAACGAGGCCTCCTCCTCCTCGATGACCTTTTCGATCAGCGCCTGCTGGGCCTTCAGCTCGGGGAACTGGCCGCCCATCTGCTCCACCAGTCCGGGAACCAGCCGGCAGATCGTAGGCTCCGTAAAGCCGAGGTAGGTATAGCCGTAGCGCACGGCGCGGCGCAGGATGCGGCGGATGACGTAGCCGGCCTTGACGTTCGACGGCAGCTGCCCGTCGGCGATCGAGAAGGCGATGGCACGCAGGTGGTCGGCGATGACGCGCATCGCCACGTCGCACTTCGCGTCGGCGCCGTAGGTCTTGCCCGAAAGCTGCGAAATACGCTGGATCGTAGGCTGGAACACGTCGGTGTCGTAGTTCGATTTCTTGCCCTGGAGGATCATGCAGAGGCGCTCGAAGCCCATGCCGGTATCGACGTTGCGCGCCGGAAGCTCCTCCAGCGAGCCGTTGGCCTTGCGGTTGAACTGCATGAACACGAGGTTCCAGATCTCGATCACCTGCGGGTGGCCCTCATTGACCATCCCGCGCCCGGGCTTGGAGGCGATCTCCGCCTCGTCGCGCAGGTCGAAATGGATCTCCGAGCAGGGGCCGCAGGGGCCGGTCTCGCCCATCTCCCAGAAATTGTCGTGCTTGTTGCCGCGGA
>OLZG01000978.1_pt1 | contig 12209 bp, 6 predicted proteins | sample 1644401 | NCBI WGS metagenome assembly OLZG01 (sample SAMEA103958119, study PRJEB25191) | human gut metagenome | biome: human-associated habitat [ENVO:00009003]; feature: intestine environment [ENVO:2100002]; material: feces | place: Germany | collected 2013/2015
TCATAAACGGAATTTAAGAATTGTATCAAATGCTATCAAAAATATCTCAATATATTTATCAATAACAACAATCAAATACTTATATTAATAAAAAAACCACTTATTTCATTAATATAAGTAAATCCATATTTCTATGGCGTGCCATCAACTGTGCTATATATAATGAACGAGGAAAAACATTCAATTCATTCTGACCTTCCCATATCCCTTCCGGACGATTTGTAAAATGTCCAGGATATTTTTGCCCTTTCATACCTATATTGTAGTTATTACCAGATGTCCACGGATTCTGTACAGCAGCCCGTTTAGCCCGACAATTCCATAATACCTGTGTAACACCTGCCCAACCGTGGCCACTACCCATTTGTCCTCGATCTTGCACATTTATCTCTCCGTCTGTTATTATATTATCATATAAAGTTCCAACTGCCCAACGATGATGAGGACCTATATCTGCATAAGTTTGAAAAGCAGTACAATTATAAAAAACATTTGGTCCACATACACGAGCACCTGTCACATAATCATGACGTCCTTCCGTACTTTGACAATTCATAAAAAGATTCTGTTGTCCCCAATTATTAAAAGAATAACGTAAACCACCTGTTATTATTGATTTTGTTTCCAAACACCGGCAATTTGCCACAGTTACATTCTTTGCATAACGTTCGCAACTCACTGCGGCATATCCAAAATAACGGCAAGTAAGATTACGAGCCCAACAATTTTCAACTTTATCGAATTGTACACCTATCCATGCATGATGATTATCTTCATAATGTTCGAATTCTGACTCCAAGCACATATTAGCTATTCCTACTTCACTAATTCGGCCAGCAAAGGTATACTTAAATATTTCACCACCTCCATATTTCTCATCCATTTGCATAACAATTGGATTATCTATATAAATACAATTACCTTCTATTTTAACAATTTCTCGCTCAAAAGAAAGATTATACTCTTGCGCTGTCCATTGGCGAGTTCCTTTTCTCTCGACTATCTGGTCCATCTTTATGTCATGTATCCAATTTTGCGTTCCTGGGCGATATACAATTATACGATCACCTACTTTATAGTTTGATGATGACGATACATGAAAAGAATGAGTACCAACAGGAACGAAAGTATCCGTTATTTTAGTACGGGTACCTGGTATTTCTTCTATTCTACCACTCCCATTTACTTGAATTAGAGTAAACCGTTCAGTACCTTTCGCCAATAGTCGGGTTTCATTTATATTCTCCCCCTCTCCCATTAAAATAATACCACTAGCCGTTATACGAATACTTCCATAAATATGATAGACACCACGTTTTAACAAAATTGTTCCGCGATGTCCAGTCTTATCAGGCTCCATACGGGATATTTCATCAATTGCATTTTGAATATGCTGGCGATTATCCCCATTTTCAATTGGATATACAATTTTTGTTATCGGATAATGAGGTATTGAGATATCGCCATGATGATAACCTACTCTACTAAAATCAGGAATAGTATTTCCCTGCTTATCCGGATAATACACCAATTTACCATCTGAAGTTACTTTCACCAAGGTAGATTGCCATCCAGGTGGTAATTTTGTTTGTGCGACAACCCCCATACTAAAAACGGCAATTAAGATTCCGCTTATCAATTTACTCATATATTTCATCATGTCTTATTATTTAGTATATACTCTTAGTTCTATTTTTTCTCCTATAATAGTTGGGAACTGTAACCACTTACCACATAATATTTCTGCAGACTTTCCATCTCTAACAATTTGAACAGACTGGTTTCTCCAAGGGTTTTCTATTTTACACAACCTCCCTCTTTCACTTATAATATCAACATTTTGTATAATCCCATTCTTAAGTGAAGAAGTTACCAAAAAAGCACCGTACGCTCTTAACCCCCTAAAAGAGGCATCTTTCTGATAATTCCAATTTGGAAAAAGCCGAATAACTCCCTCATAACTTTGAAGTAACATTTCATTGATAGTTAAAGGTACTGCAGCAAAGGTTTCAATACCACCGCCACCTTGTACAATCCAACTGTTAGGATATACAGCCATTTCTATTCTTTCTTTCATATACATAAGAATCTCATCAGAAGGATAGCCTACACGTACAGCACCAGGATAACAAGTTTCAATTCCATTATTCAATGTATTTCCCCAATCGCCCTTTATACGCTGTTTGTGTGACCAGCGTTCCACGTCTCCCAATAAAATAGTATTAAAGACCGAATCGGTTATTGGTCCCATAACTCCACTAGGAAGAATTAACCCATGTATAGACACTCTATTTAATCCCGAGGCTATGACTTCCTTGTTTTGAGGTCCTCTTTCCATGTTTTTTAAACTCAAACGTCCATCTAATACACCTATAGGATAATTACTTAATTTCTTGAGAATATTGTTCCAATGAGTATGCCGTACCTCATCCACAGCCAAAAAAGTACTCATATCTAAAATACCCTTAAAAAGCATTCTTACAAGTCCTAGAAGTGTAGAGTTAAAATCTCCAAGTTTATCACGCCAAATTCCACCGTTACGCTTATTTGGCATTACTTCATTAAAATGATCCATACGAATAACATAACGCCCATCTTCCAAAGTGAGATAATCTTCCCAGAAATCTACACACGCCAGCAAATAAGGATATATTTTTTGTGCATAATTCTTATCATAGGTACTATAATAACGCATTAGCATATTACCCACACTAAAAACTGCATTTATTTTCTGACCTAAAAATTTATATCCGTTATCTATCGTATTTTCACGTGTTGCATATTTCTCCTGCATTTCTTCTGGGGTTAAAGGCCACATTGATGTACATAACCCTTTAGGGCCTATACCAACAGGATAATAAATACCGTCACAATCCAGTAATTTACGTGCAAACATCCGTCCCGCCTCCATATAATCCAATAAAGGTTGGTCGAAATTTTCGGTTAGGCAAATATGATTAGATGAATATGAAGCCCAATAAGGTGCCTGATAATTATAATTTAGATGATAATCACCACCCCACGCAGCTCCATCTTGTGTAATAAATGGTCCCCAAATACCCGGTGCGAACTTTCCTTTACGAGATGAACATGCAAAAAGATATTGCGACTGATAATAATATTTTTCAAAATATGTATCTCCAATATCAATATGTGACAATCTCCAGAAGTTTGTCCACCAGGTTTGATGTTCCCACCTCAGTTGTTTTATAAAAGTATCTGTTACTTGTATTGCCTCTGATATCGCTTTATTTTTCCAACTTTCAGTATCATGATTCGTATAAACAGTGATCACTAAACGTACAGTTTCACCCGGATTCAAAATCAATTCATCTTTCTCCGTATTCATAGCTAATGCTATATGAGTAGGCCAACTTAGTAACTTTGTTGTTTGGAATGAACGACTCACCCATGTAACCGGACTATTTCCATGCGCTGTTATAGCTCCATTCCCTTCTACTGTCCAAAGACGTACATGAGCAATTTGTTTTTTATCAGAGCGTAATTCAATTATAATCTTATTAGCAGTTGCCGCTACCCATGCAGATAAGTGTACCTGACAAGCTTTAGTGGAAAAAGTCGCTTTTATTTCTGCACTTCCTGGCAATTGTTCTGCATAATAAGAAGCATCTTTTAATTCTTTAAACAGAATATCCAAACCACCGGGAAGCGCGATACCACCAGGATAAACAGGATATGCTCTCCAAAAATCATTCTTGCCTATATAAAAACGTAAACTATCAGGCCCCCCTCCCATCGTTACACCAATATCACCATTACCGGCAATAGGAGCATCAGGAGTCTTACTAGTTGGTACATGTTGTGGCGGATTAGTAAATATAACTTTATACTGATCCATTGACTGTTGACTATAAATTTTAGTCATATTTAACGCAAATGCTAATACCAAAAGAAAAACCTTATAGATATCCATCGTCTTATAATTATTTAAAACAAAAATAAGAGGTTTCTATCTATAAGGCTTGCATTATTATTTCAAATGATTGCAATAATACCTCAACCACAAATAATATCTATATCTCAAAGATTTATATTTATTGTCTGTCCTTTTCTACCCGTTAAAGGAATCACAACTTCTTTACTGTTAAATTTTAAATTTATTATATCTCTATCTTGGGTCGGATCAGTACACCATATATTACAGTTCCCTCCTTCTTCACGGAGCATATATATCCCAGGGGTATAAATATCCAAAGGACAGCCGGATGTGAGGATAAAAGATATCGGTTGATAAGCCGTTATACAATACATTTTTTCCTCTTTCAGGTAAACAACCTGAGCTCCCTCATCATTATGAAGAACCCGAATGGAAGATAGATTAAAGTTTTTGACTGCTGTTTCGCTTACGGCAGGAAGTATAAGATACTGATATTTCTTATCCTTAGGAGAAACGCCATGTTCTAAATAAATAGAAACAACATCACCCGTTACCGACTGAGGGCGATACATTTGCATTACATCATGCCAACGTCCAGAACGTTGCGCTACTTCAGCAACACAAGAGGTACTATCTCCCCATGTTATATATCCTACATTATTATGAAAGAAACGTTGTTCACTGCTCACTGCATGCCACTGATTAGAAATTTGATTCCAAATCCCATTTTGAAGCACCTTTAAATCCCCTTTCCTATGACATTGTTCAAGAGCCGTAGTAACTACCAAATTACTATCAGCTTGAATACCTGTACCCAAACAAAGAACATAATCATCCATAAATATCCAGGACTTACGTACCTTGATACCTGCACGATTAATCTCCATAGCTGATACACCTTGTACTCCATTGGAAATTCCACCAACAAAAGACACCGCATTACGAGGGTGGTATTTTTGGATTACAGGCATAGGGCCATCAGATTGAAAGGTAGTTACTCCCGGTAGTTGCCGCCAATCCCAAAGAGGAAATATATCCAAATACTCATCCCCATTCTGATAAAGATAGGTAGCACCATCTGCCATATAAAAACCTTTCATATTATCTCCATTCATCATTTCAACTCCTACCACACGGTCGGAAGCCATTTTTACAGAAGTCATCCAATGAGGTCGGCGATGAATTGTATAATCCGATTGCCAAAAATGTTTGTGTCCGATTAAAGGATTTTGATCCATCGTCCCATAATTTTCCTGCAATAAATTGCGAGCTACTGAAGCACATGAGCTTGATTCTCCACCACCTAATTCCGATGCAGAGAAAGCAAGACTTAATGCTTTATGGACTTGAGCATGATGAAACAGCTGGCGGCCCAATGAACCCACATCCATTTTCCCTCTCCAAACAGTCCAACGATAGCCTTGATCAATTAAAGTGCTTATGATTCCTAACTGTCGTTCATCAAAGGCCAATGAAGTACCGGAAAAAATTCCCGAGAAGAAACTCATACCAGCTACAAAAGAAAGGCCATAATTACCAAATTGTTGTTGAGCACCATGTTGATGAAAAGACCAATCATCTTTAATACCCTCTACTTTGCCGGTTACAATCTCTGATACAATTGTATCTCGTGCCATTTTCACCAAACCGGCATCATTCTGAAGCAACGCACGTATCATTACATTACCTGCAAGCCATACCTTATTTTGACCAGTCATGCCAAACTTTGCATTTTCCATCACAGATATAGCAGCCTTTTTTTCTTTAGAGGTCAACTTTTGTTCAAATAAAACAAATGCAGTACCCAATGTTTTTGGAATACCTATCTGATTGTACCACCAATTCAAACATATAGGCTTTGATATGAACCAATAGTCTAATGCTTTATGGATAGCGGTTTCCACTTCCGCAGATTGATAATAAGATGTTTGTTTTGAATAATACAGTTTCACCAGCTCTAATATGCGCTCCGCATGTAATTTCGGCTCCCAGCCTGAACGCTTTTTATCTTCATAATTTATATCCGGCCATGCTCCCTTGTCAGATAATGAAGAAATATAAAACGCCATTTTTTCTTCATTAAGAGGGTAGCGTTGATGCAATTCTACTACGACCTGATCAGAAACTTCCGTTTCAGGGACAATAGATGAAAGTATTGATTTTAAATGAAAAGGGTCTGTATCCGAAGGAACCAATATCACAGAAAAATTCTGCTTTATCCGTGATAACTCTTTATAAGATACCGCCTCTACTGTCCTAGGTAAAACTAACAGAAATATACAGATAATGATCTTACGAGCAAACATAACTAATTAGATTTCAATTGTTCAGTTTCCATAATCACAGCAGCCCATAATATACCAGCTACAGCTTCTTTAGCATTTAATATTTTAGGGACGGTTACATATTCTACAAAATTCTGTTTAATTGTTACCCCATCACAAGCTCCTATTACATCAAGTAATCCTTTACTGTTCACATGTACAAAAGAAAATAAACTTTGATAACCTTTTTGGGCCACAGAAGCATATTCTTTTATTTTCAACACCCCTAATTGTATCCCTCGCTGAATAGAATAGGTAAACATCGCAGTTCCAGATGGATCTATAAAATTCAACGGATTATTCCCCTTGTCTACTACCATATACCATCCACCTGTCCTTACATCTTGTGTATTTTTCAACCCCCGACACATTTTCAAATAAATATCCAATATCTGACTATAGTCAGGATGTGTCTTTGGTAACAAAGCGAGTAATTCAGGGACAACCAACGCATACCATCCCATACCCTCGCTCCAAACCTCTGGGGAAAGCCCTGTTTCCTTATTAGCCCATACGGCTTTCTCCGGCTCTGTTGTCCATGCATGAAGAACCAAGCCATCCGGACGTTGTAAATGACGGGCTGCCGCAATAATATTACGACATGCAATATTATAACAATAATCAGCCTCACCTACAAATTGAGCACAACGGATCAAAAACATTTGCATCATAAATACACCATCAATCCACATATTGGGATTACGGTTACCATGCCAAAATTGCCCGTCAGAACTAGGATATGTTTCCACAGCTTTCAATATTTGTAATGCAGCCTTTTTATATCTTTCCTCTCCAGTACGTCCATACAAGGTACAAAAAGCAGAGCCGGTCATAAAATTGTCCAGATTGGTTAATTGATCCCCTTGGTAATTACCGTCCTTATCTAGAAAATGATCTATATATTTTCTCATATAATCAATATACTTTGCATCACCCGTAACTTGCCCTAAACGGTCCATAGCTTCAAACATATACCCTTGTACATATGTATAATTTTTCCAATAAGCCATACGATAGTCAGGATAACGTGCCATCACTGTTTCCGATAAAGGAAGTGCCAATTGTTTCAATTGGATATCAGGCGAATAATCCAATTTGGCGTTTTCTACCCCTTGAGATGTAGTACGCCGATAACGTGTTGTTATATCTTGAACTACTTTCATTGTAACCTCTCCCTCAACAACAGTTCCTACGGAATGTTGAGTTACAACTCTATTTTGGGCATTTATAGAAAAAGTAATACACCATAAACAAATAACAGCCCCTATTTCCTTTATTAATTTCATAATATTTTGATTTTATATTGTACCATCAAATCCAAAGTAAAGGATTTCTCACAGGTAAATTACGAACTACTTCATCCGTGGTTGGAAAATGCTCCAAATTGCCCCAAGTAGTAATCCAATCTTTATTATCTGTTTGCAAAGCTCCAAAAATTAGAAAAGGATGTGCCACTGGCCACTCATCCCAATACATAACATCGCGTGCAAAAGGCCAATTATCTTTATTTAAAATATAAGGATAAATAAAATCTATTCCTTTATTTATATTCTTAACACCATCTATCGTATAACTCCAAAGATTATCTGTTTCATTAGAAAGTGTTTGGCAAATTGTTGCCATTGCATCCAGATTAAATAAAGAATATCCATATGGCTTCGTACGAGCAAGTTCACGTGAAAAGCTACCATTTTCACTCATCTGATTCGGTAAGAGAATGTTCTTAAAACGATTTCGACAAAAATTCATCATATCACCATCTCCAACATAACGTGCAAAAACAGCAGCTTGCATCACCCAACAAGTTCCATGATTATTGTCCGCATTCATTTCATCTTTCCCATACGGATGATTAGACATCCATTTCAAATAATCAGAAAACCACTTTTTAGTATCTTCAATATCTTTCTTAGAAAGTGCCCCGGCTATTTCCAACCGATATAAAGATTGAGCAACCTCCATAAGATGTACTGTATCTATAATACCAATCCCTCGTCCGGTTGTGATACCTTTGATAGCTTGGGCATATTGTAACTTAGGCCTCATAAAAGTTTGTTCATTTACAAACCATGCACGAACATGTTCCATCACGTTTTCCACATATCTGTTATCCTTAGTTAGCAAATAAGCAGAGGTAAGATTCCCGACAATAGAACTAAAACGTATCATAGCTTGGCGATGAGCTACAAAATTTTCAGGATTAGTCTGCCCATCGCGTCGCACATAAGGACCCTCAAGATCCAAAGGATTAGGCCACCAATAATCCCCTTCCGAATAAAAGTCGTGACAGTCCCCCACACTGCGTTCGGCAATAAAAGAAGTAATTGTAACAGGACTTTCCTGAAGATTCATGGCTGCTTGCTCCAAAATATCATCTTTTAATATCTCTTCTACATATTTCTTACTATCATAAGGCATACAAGATGATAAAAAAAATAGGATTACCGCAAATATTACTATAGTTATCTGTCTCATATCTATTTTACCGTAATAAAAGAAGTTTGAATATTATTTGCTTTTACAGCCACACACGAAGTTCCCTGATGCGTCTGTACTAAAATCTGAGCTCGACCATTTCTAGCTTGTATTTTACGAGAACCAGTAACCGTTCCCTGATTCTGAATCAATTTACCATCACCTGCAATATCAAAATAAATAAATTCTCTGGAGTCCAAGCATCTTATACCTTTATCATCCACTAATTGTGCCTCAACTTTTATAATACCACTTTTCAACGGAGTAGCCTTAACTTGAAAAGCAGTAGCTTTTCCCCATTTCTCCGTTTGATATTCAAAAGTCAATTCATCCGTTAATGATTCTTTTGTATCAACTGTAACTGCACGAAGAGTGTTAAGTCCATTCTTTAACTTGACATTCCAGCGTAATCCTGCAGCAGGAAAATCTTGACTATCACGTTGGTGGATACCTTGGCTTTCCCCATTTACAAATAATTCGACTTTCGAACAATTTGAATATACCAATATTTCTTTTTCATCCCCATCATTTCCCCATCTGACAGGCCAACTATGTCCATAAATATGCAACATAGGCTTTTTTGTCCAATAAGACTGAAAAACATAATAACTTTCTTTAGGAGTAAAGTCACGTTCTATCACCCCTTTCTGGTTCACATAAGGAATAGGGTTAGCAGGACGTACCGGAGTAGAAAAATCTTTAAAAGGCCAGTAAGCAGTACCAGTAAGCCATGGCATATTTTCTTGTTCCTTCAAATGCCAATCAATCAATTTTACAATATAAGTTTCCGACCAATCACCTTTTTTCAGTACTAAAGCTGAGCCGTTCAAGGCCGCATCACCCTCCACTTCTCCTTCTTTACGTAAAGGAGCAACAGCTTCTGCATGTCGTCCAGCGTGACTGTCTCCTCCCCACTCCACATGTAGGAAATGCCTAACTTTTTCCATTTCCTCTTTAGACATTTTTTGATAGTCCGTATAGTTACCACGATACCATCCCGCCCATATTGAGGGAGAATATACATCAACAATATCACTACAGAAATCACAACGCCGAATAGCGGTCTTACGAGTCTTATCCAATTGATGTGCAATAGTATTCAACTCACTCATCAACTTACGAATTTCATTCTGTTTAAACACAGGAAAATCATTTGGCCAATCATTTTCATTACCCAATCCCCAAATAATAACAGAAGGATGATTATAATGTTGGATAATCATATTATTTAACATACGCTTAGTCTGCCTACGATATGTTTCATTACCAACTCCACCACGGCACCAAGGAATCTCTTCCCATACTAAAATCCCCAATTCATCACAAAGATTGAGAATTATTTCTGACTGTTGATAATGACCAAGCCGTATAAAATTAACTCCCATGTCTTTCATCATTTTCATTTCCTGTATCATCTGTTCCTCAGTCATGGCTGCGCCCACTCCAGCATGATCTTCATGTCGATGTGTCCCTCTTAATAAAAGACGTTTACCATTTAAAAAGAAAGGGCCTTTCTCTATGAACTCAAATGAACGAAAGCCAAACTTTTCCATGACTGTCATTTTTTGTCCATTTGCAGTAACAACAACTTCACAAGTATATAACTGAGGAGATATTACATCCCAAAGATAAGGGTTATCTAAATTAATACCTTGTATGGAAAACTCACCCAACGGGGTAACATCACCAAGACTCTGAGCATAAACAATTTTTCCTTGTGGATTTTTTACAAAAACCTCAACTGAAGCTTGGCGTATGTCTGTCGGATTATAAAACAATCCAGATATATCCAAACTGGCTTTTTTCATTTTAGTATCTAATGTAGGTACTATTTTTAAAGAAGCAACTGACACCTCAGGCAAATACACTAAATTTAAATAACGATAGATTCCCCCATACAAATTAAAATCCGATAAATCAGAAGGAATCATTTCAGCATCCCGCGTATTATCACAACGAATACTTAAAGGTATTTTTCCACCAAATCGTTCTGCATCCTTGCTTAACAAAAATGTTTGGACAGCATCCGTTATATCTACATTCCAACTATCATAGCCACCAACATGGCTACCAACTTTCGTCATATAAATATATACATCTGTTTTTTGCCCAGCACCTTCAAACTCCAATAAGACACGCCCATTCTGATAAGGATTATTCAGTTTTAAACAAGTCCTATACCAACCAGGACCCTGGTAATAATTCACATTAGGATCAACAGCATCTTCCGCATTAAAACAATGCGGAAGAGTTACTTGAGTCCATATAGGTTGTTCTTCCGGTTGCCCTTTTTTCACCGGTCTCACCAGCTCCCATATATTACCTACATCTTGCCGAAGAAATTCCCAATTATCCTTCAAACGAATTTTATGGCATGTTGTAGGCACTTTAGCATATAAATCCCCTACAACAAAACCATATATCACTAACAATAATATAAAACGTTTCATACCCTATTGACTACTCTATTTATAGAATCGCAGTACCTTCCTTTTCCAGTTTTTCTTTTTTCAACAATGCTTCTAAAAAATAATAATCTGCATATACCAAAGGAACATCACGTTCAAAATTATGTGCTCCCGTGCTATGAAGTAAGATAAATCCATAATTTCCGTTCAAAGGAGCTCTATAATTTTTACTTAAATTATTTATAATTGTATCTGCCCATTGTTTATATTGAGTAGCCTTTTCCACATTATACGTAGATAACTCATACAGTGCACATGCCATTACAGCAGCAGCAGAAGCATCACGCGGTTCGTTTGGAATATTAGGAGCATTAAAATCCCAATAAGTCACCATATCGTCAGGTAGCGTTGGATTTGTAAAAATATAATCTGCTATATTCTCAGCCTGAGTTAAGAATTCCGGTAATTTCGTTTCACGATAACACATCGTATAACCATACAATCCCCAAGCCTGTCCTCTGCCCCAAGCAGATTCATGATTATATCCTTGATGTGTATGTTTATGAAGAACTTCACCATTAATTGTGTCATAATCAATCACATGATAGGAACTATAATCATCACGGAAATGATTTTTAATTGTTGTACGTGCATGGTTCGTAGCAATATCATAATAAACAGAGTCGCCGGTTTCTTTAAATGCCCAATATAATAATTCTAAATTCATCATATTATCAATAATAACAGGACATTGCCACTTATCACGACTGTGATCCCAGGAACGAATACAACCAATTGTCGGTTTATAACGAGTAATCAAAGTAGTCGCAGACTCTAATAATATATTTTTATAAGCAGTATTTTGCGTCAACCGATACCCATTTCCAAAACTGCAATACATTTTAAAGCCCATATCGTGTGTACCACCATTTGTCTTCTGATCCTCTATATTAGCCGTAAATTCTTGTGCTTTACTTTTCCAGTAGTCGTCTTTTGTATACTCATACATATACCATAATTCACCAGGAAAAAATCCGCTAGTCCAATCTTTAGAAGCTACCATTTTAAAGGAACCATCATCATCAATCGTACGGGGGGAAACTA
>OLZG01000982.1_pt1 | contig 12170 bp, 9 predicted proteins | sample 1644401 | NCBI WGS metagenome assembly OLZG01 (sample SAMEA103958119, study PRJEB25191) | human gut metagenome | biome: human-associated habitat [ENVO:00009003]; feature: intestine environment [ENVO:2100002]; material: feces | place: Germany | collected 2013/2015
AAATTCTTCAATAAATTAGCCGGCTTCTTCGGCAAAATGAAAGAAGCCCGTTCCGGGGATTTCACCGCCAAGTTACGCAAGCGAACCAATTTATGTCCGTCTGATGCCACGAACGTCAAATCATCCGTATGGATATCGAAATAGACACCATTCATTACAGGGCGAAGCTCATCATCGGCCGTGGCGAACAAGGAACGACTGATGCCGTTTAACAGCATCTGGGCATCCATCGAGATAGAGATAGCGTTATCATTCAACGGCTTCTGCTGCGGATATGTGTCCCCTTTCTGACCGATAAAATTATACTTACCATTCTGGAAATGAATGAAAATCTCCAAATTCTCATCATTGATATCAAAAGTAAGCGGTTGTTCGGGAAGCTCTTTCAGCGGATCGAGCAGTATCTTGGCGGAAACCGCAAAGAGTCCGGCACCTTGGGCATTCATGACGTCTACGGAAGTCACCAACCGGGTCTCGGCATCGGAAGCTGTCACCGTAAGCGTATTTCCTTCTAGGTTAAAAAGGAAGCTGTCCAGAATCGGTAAAGAGTTCTTGGAAGCGATAACCTTGCTTATAGACTGTAAACGTGATAATAGCGCAGTGCTGGATACATCGAATCTCATAGCTTTAATATTTTATCTTGTTATATTATTATTTCACACAAACTGCCATTTGGATGGGAAGAGACACGGCATGCCCCATCTCTACAAATTAACCCAACAAAATTAAGAAAATATTTTATTTGTAACCAACTATACTTTCAAAAGTTTAGGGTACAAAAAAAGCTTCCCTCCGCTTTATCGGAGAGAAGCCTCTTATATTCTTTATTATTCGCTACTTAATTATTTAGCGAAATAATCTTTTACTGCTTCGTTAGGGATCATTTCCTCTTGGAAGATGTATGCACCTGTTTTCGGAGACTTAACCATTTTAATCACTTTGGAATAAGTACGACCGTCACCTTTCTTAAATGTTGCAACTGCTTTTTTTGCCATCGTTTAAAATCTCCTATTACTTAATTTCTTTGTGTAACGTCATCTTCTTCAAAACCGGATTGTATTTCATCAATTCCAATCTCTGAGTAGTATTCTTTCTATTCTTCGTAGTGATATAGCGAGACATACCCGGCATTCCACTTTCCTTGTGCTCTGTACACTCAAGGATTACCTGTACTCTATTTCCTTTTGCTTTTTTTGCCATTTTCTATATCCTCCACAAATTATGCGTTCAAATAACCCTTTTCAGCCGCCATCTTGATAGCCGCATCCAAACCTAACTTATTGATTGTACGTAAGCCAGCCGCAGATATATTCAAGCTAACCCAGCAATCCTGCTCTACCCAGTAGAACTTCTTCGTAAACAGGTTGACATTGAACTTACGCTTCGTTCTTCTCTTTGAGTGAGAAACGTTGTTTCCAACCATTGCTCTCTTTCCAGTAATTTGACAAATTTTAGACATTTCTAATCTGTTCTTTTAAATTATACGAAATTTAAGTCAACTCCTGCTATGTGTCTTCCCTTTCTGAACTAGCATCATGAACAAAAACGAAGATTCTAATAGAGTCTTATCTTTACAGGGTGCAAAGGTAAGAATTATTTTGATTTATCCGCAAGAATTCTCAAATATTTTTTCCTCAACAAATCATGTCTTAAATTAGTTATAGGTATATAACAACATAACATGATATTCATTATGGCAAGAAGTTTTAAAGAAGCGATCCAGCATCGCCGGACACATTATGGAATAGGTAACAACTCTCCCATTTCCGACAACGAGATTCATGAGATTATTAAGACAGCGGTCACTCACGTTCCCTCCGCATTCAATTCGCAGTCTACGAGAATCGTACTGCTACTGGGTGAAAGCCACAAGAAGCTTTGGGAAATCGTAAAAGACACGCTTCGTAAAATCGTCCCCGCCGAAGCCTATAAGGCTACCGAGGTAAAGATAGATAATTCTTTCGAGGCTGGCTATGGCACGGTCCTCTTTTTCGAGGATACAGCGGTAGTAGAAGGCTTACAGAAGCAATTTCCTTCTTATAAAGAGAATTTCCCGGTATGGTCCCAACAGACATCGGCTATGCATCAATTCGCGGTATGGACTATGCTGGAAGACGCCGGCTTCGGCGCTTCTTTGCAACATTACAACCCGTTGATCGACGAGGCGGTCGCTAAACAATGGCATATCAATCCGAACTGGAAACTGATCGCCGAGATGCCGTTCGGAACCTCTACCCAGGAACCGGGAGAAAAACAATTCGCTCCATTAGAGGAACGAATTTTAGTATTCAAATAATTATAATAATGTATATGGAATATGACATAGCAATCATAGGCGGTGGACCTGCGGGTTACACCGCCGCCGAAAGGGCTTCGGAGAATGGATTAAAAACGATCCTTTTCGAGAAGAACGCTATCGGTGGCGTCTGCCTAAACGAGGGATGTATCCCGACAAAAACTCTTTTATACTCCGCCAAGATACTAGACAGTATCAAAAGTGCCTCCAAATATGGTATAGTGGCGATGAAAGACCCAAGTTTCGACTTGGCAAAGATTATCGACCGGAAGAACAAGACCGTCCGTAAACTTACGCTCGGGGTAAAAGCCCGGCTTACGGGTAACGGCGTCACCATCGTAGAAGGAGAGGCACGAATCACCGGAGAGGAGTTTGGAAATATACGGATTCACTGCGATGGAAAAGAGTATTTAGTGAAGAATGTGTTAGTATGCACAGGCTCTGAAACCGTGATCCCTCCTATCAAAGGGTTATCAGAGGTCAAGTATTGGACTTCCCGGGAAGCCCTTGATCTCAACGATTTGCCAAAATCGTTAGCGATTATCGGTGGTGGCGTGATCGGAATGGAGTTCGCCTCATTCTTTAACAGTATGGGCGTAAAGGTGAAGGTAATCGAGATGCTACCCGAGATATTAGGGAATATGGATAAAGAAACCTCAGCGATGCTTCGATCCGAGTATAAGAAAAAAGGCGTAGAGTTTTTCTTGAATACCAAAGTTACAGAGGTATCGGCAGAGAAAGTCTTTGTTGAGAAAAACGGCAAGGCAGACACGATTGAAGCCGATAAAATATTGGTGAGCGTGGGCCGCCGTCCGATTACAAAGAGTCTGGGACTAGAAAATCTAGCGATCGAAATACAAGGGGCCGGTGTAAAGGTAAACGAACATATGCTGACTTCCCATCCACATGTATATGCGGCTGGAGATATTACCGGTTTTTCCCTGCTGGCACATACGGCTTACCGGGAAGCGGAAGTTGCCATACACCATATCCTAGGCATACCGGACGAGATGAGCTATAAAGCCATTCCGGCGGTAGTTTATACGAATCCGGAATTGGCGAGCGTGGGTAAGACAGAGGAATTGGTAGCGAATGGGGAAAGTTTTCGTGTTCAAAAGATCCCGATGACCTATTCCGGACGTTTCGTCGCAGAGAACGAGAATGGTAATGGTTTATGTAAACTGATCACGGACGACGAGGATCGTATCATCGGTTGCCATCTACTAGGGAATCCGGCATCCGAGATTATCGTCACCGCTGGAATCGCTGTCGAGAATGGTTATACAGTCGATGAATTTAAGAAAAATATTTTCCCGCATCCGACAGTCAGTGAGATCCTCCACGAAAGTTTATATATCTAATAAAACGCCTAACTAAAACAGTTTCCTGATGCTTTGCATTCACAATACACAAACGGATCCATACTTCAATTTGGCCGCCGAAGAGTATCTGCTCAAGAATTTCAAAGAGAATATTTTCATGCTTTGGCAGAATGAACCATCAATCGTGATCGGTAAGCATCAGGATGTATGGGCCGAGGTAAATCTCAAATTCGTACAAGACCAACAAATCAAGATAGCACGCAGGTTTTCCGGTGGTGGTGCCGTTTACCATGATCCGGGAAACCTGAATCTTACATTTATAGAGACCGGCCAGATTATGCAGACCGACAAATATACCATCCAGATCATGAATTTTCTCAAGACATTGGGAGTACATGTCGAGATGGATGAACGGAAAGGACTAACTATCGGAGGATTTAAAATATCGGGTAGCGCACAGAGTATCCATAAGAATCGGTATATGCACCATGCTACCTTATTGTTTTCCACCGATCTGGATAGGCTCGTCACCTCCTTGAAAAGTACATCCCGTCAAACACCAGAGAAAACAGGAGGCAAACGATCGACATTCGTTAAATCTGTACGGAGTCCGGTCACGAATATCAGCGCTCATCTTCCAGCATCTATCTCCATCCAGCATTTTAAGAAAGCGCTTCTTTATTATTTCACGATCAATAATCCGGGCATACAGGATTATTCCTTCACGCAAGCAGACTTGGAAGCCATCTATCGGCTTAAAGAGCAGAAATATGCTACAGCCAGCTGGAACTTTAACACTTATACACTATAATACAGAAACTTACCTTCTTAATCTTTGTTCTTATTATATACCGTTTGTAGAGACGGGGCACGCCCCGTCTCCCACTATATAACAGTAATTAAAAAATCAAAATATGGCTACATTTGAGATAAAGATGCCTAAGTTGGGCGAAAGTATTACAGAAGGAACCATCATCTCATGGTCGGTAAAGGTAGGTGATACCGTAGAGGAAGATGATGTCCTTTTCGAAGTAAGCACAGCGAAAGTAAGCGCTGAGATTCCATCCCCCGTTGAGGGAAAAGTAAAACAACTTCTTTTTAATGAGGGAGACACCGTAGCGGTCGGTACAGTCGTAGCGATCCTTGAGATCGAAGGTGAAGGAGAGGATAACGGAGCTCAGCCGGAAACCTCGGAGGCTACTCAACCGAAAGAAAAAGTCCCCGCTCCCGCCTCAGAGGAATTATCAAAGAATTCCCAAGAGGAAGATCGTTGGTATTCTCCCGTCGTATTGCAATTAGCGAAAGCTGCCGGTGTATCGCAAGATGAACTGGATCATATTCCGGGTACCGGATATCTGGGACGTCTCAGTAAGAAAGATATTCAAACGTATATCGATCACAAAAATAAAGGTACGGAAATGCCGAAGCCGAAACAGGCTCCTGTTTCTTCCATGCAGCAAACGGCTACGAGCACGCCAACAATTACGGTAGCGCCGCCGACCGCTCCTTCCATGCCTATGACAGCGGCCACTCCATCCGCTCCACTCGCTCAAGGAGACGAGGTGAGAGAAATGGATCGTGTACGTAAGATCATTGCGGACCATATGGTATTATCGAAAAAAGTATCTCCGCATGTGACGTCGGTTATCGAGGTAGACGTGACCCGACTGGTTAACTGGCGTAAAAAAGTGAAGGATCAATTCTTCAAGCAAGAAGGCATCAACCTAACTTATATGCCGGCTATTACCGAAGCGACCGCCAAAGCGTTGAAAGCCTATCCATTAGTAAATTCATCCGTGGACGGTTACAATATCATCCTAAAGAAGCCTATTAATATAGGTATAGCGGTTTCCTTAAACGACGGAAATTTAATTGTCCCGGTTATACACGATGCCGATAAGCTGAACCTAAGTGGCCTCGCCTCACAAATAGATACCTTGGCGGCTAAAGCCCGTGAGAATAAGCTCGCCCCGGATAGCATCCAAGGCGGAACGTTCACGATTACGAATTTCGGAACCTTCAAGAGTCTGTTCGGCACCCCGATCATCAATCAGCCTCAAGTAGCGATCCTAGCCGTCGGTTATATCGAGAAGAAGCCTGCGGTAGTAGAGACGCCCGAGGGAGATACGATCGCTATCCGTCACAAGATGTACCTCTCACTCTCCTACGATCATCGTATCGTGGACGGAGCTTTGGCGGGAGCCTTTTTACGTTCCATCGCCGACGAACTAGAGAATTGGAACGCTTAATACATTATATATAATAGAACAACATGAAAAAGTATGATATAAAAACAACAGATAAGGAGACTCTCAGGAAATGGTTTTACCTTATGACGCTCGGAAGGGCGATCGATGAGAAGGCTCCCTCCTATTTATTGCAATCTCTCGGCTGGTCTTATCATGCCCCGTATGCCGGGCACGACGGGATACAACTCGCCATGGGACAAGTATTCGATAAGGACACGGACTTTCTCTTCCCCTATTACCGGGATATGTTGACGGTTCTCTCGGCGGGAATGACCGCCGAGGAGATCATCCTGAACGGTATCTCCAAGGCGACCGATCTGACCAGTGGCGGCCGCCACATGTCTAACCACTTCTCTAAGATGGAATGGCATATCGAGAACGTTTCTTCCGCTACGGCGACTCACGATCTCCATGCCGCCGGCGTGGCACGGGCGATGGTTTACTATGGACAGAAAGGCGTAGCGATTACCTCGCACGGTGAATCGGCCGCTTCCGAAGGCTATGTGTATGAGGCAATCAATGGCGCCAGCAATGAGCGACTGCCGGTTATCTTTGTCTTCCAAGACAATGGATATGGTATCTCTGTCCCCAAAAAGGACCAGACGGCCAATCGTAAAGTTGCCGATAACTTCTCTGGCTTCAAGAATTTACGTATTATCCATTGCAATGGAAAAGACGTGTTCGATTCCATGAATGCCATGACCGAGGCCAAAGAGTACGCGATCGCCAACCGGACTCCCGTAATCGTTCAGGCCAATTGCGTACGGATAGGCTCCCACTCAAACTCCGATAAACATACCTTGTATCGTGATGAGAACGAGCTTACTTATGTAAAATCCGCCGATCCTTTATACAAATTCCATCGCATGCTGATTCGTTACGGACGTTTCACCGAGGAAGAATTGAAAGAGATCGCAGATCTAGCGGCTAAAGACCTGAAAGCCGCCAATCGGAAAGCGATGGCCGCCCCCGATCCCGATCCGTCTACCGTCAAGGATTACGTCCTCCCGGAACCTTATCAACCTCAAAAATACAAAGAAGGTGTTCAAAACGAGGAAGGAGAGAAAGAAACGCTAGTTACGGCGATCAACAAGACGTTGAAAGCGGAGTTCCGGCACAACCCGGATACGTTTATCTGGGGACAGGATGTAGCCAATAAAGAAAAGGGTGGCGTATTCAACATCACGAAAGGCATGCAGCAAGAATTCGGTATCGAGCGAGTCTTCAACGCCCCTATCGCCGAGGATTATATCGTAGGGACAGCGAACGGTATGTGCCGCTTTGACCCGAAGATCCATGTAGTGATCGAGGGTGCGGAATTCGCCGATTACTTCTGGCCGGCCGTCGAGCAATACGTGGAATGTACGCATGAGTATTGGCGCAGCAACGGGCAATTTACCCCAAACATCACTTTGCGCCTAGCCTCCGGAGGCTATATCGGAGGAGGGCTTTATCATTCCCAGACCATTGAGGGCGCATTGACCTCATTACCCGGTGCCCGGATTGTTTATCCCTCTTTCGCAGATGATGCCGCCGGACTGTTGCGGACGAGTATGCGTTCTAAAGGCTTTACGCTCTATCTGGAACCGAAAGCGCTCTACAACGCGGTAGAAGCCTCCACCTTTGTCCCCGAGGATTTCGAGGTTCCGTTTGGGAAAGCCCGTATCCGCCGTCCGGGAAAAGATCTGACAATCATCACTTATGGCAATACGACCCACCTTTGCCTCAACGTAGCCGAGCTTCTTTACAAAGAAAAAGGCTGGGAACTGGAGGTTATCGATCTTCGTACCTTGATACCATTGGATAAAGAGGCGATCTTCAACTCGGTGAAGAAAACCAGTAAAGTATTGATAGTACATGAGGACAAAGTCTTCTCTGGCTTCGGAGCGGAAATTGCCGGCATCATCGGCTCGGAACTATTCCAGTACTTGGATGCTCCGATCCAACGGGTAGGTTCCCTATTCACTCCGGTTGGTTTCCATCCGGTCTTGGAACGGGCCATCCTCCCCAACGAGGAGACCATCTATCATGCGGCAAAAGAACTGCTGCTTTATTAGATCCACATTCGTTAAATCTTTAAAAGCATCACAATGAAAACAGGATTATTTTACGGAACGGGCACAGAGAAAACAACCTTTGTCGCCAATAAAATAAGAAAAGCTTTCGGGGAGGATCAGATCGATATCATCCCTATTGAAAGCGCATGGAAAAGAGATTTCGAGGCTTACGACCATATAATCGCAGGAACCTCTACTTGGTTCGATGGCGAGCTTCCCACCTATTGGGACGAGATCATCCCGGAACTGGTCACTTTAGACCTTAAAAATAAGAAGGTCGCTATTTTCGGTCTTGGAGATCAAACGAATTATCCGGATAATTTCGCCGATGGAGTCGGCATACTGGCGGACGCTTTCACCTCCTGTGGAGCGACTTTAGTAGGCGAGACCTCTTCGGATGATTATTTCTTTAATGCCTCCAAAGCCTTGAAAAATGGCAAACTACTAGGCTTAGTCCTCGATTTGGAAAACCAACCGGATCAAACCGACAAACGAATCGAGCGATGGGTGAAGCAATTGAAGGAGGCGTTTGGATAAAGAAGAATGCATCTTAAACTCGTAAACGAGAACTAAACAGAAAGCGTAACGAATCACTCCACGGGTTTGTTACGCTTTTAGTCTATACGCCTGTCTTTCATACACATACTGTGCCAGCATCTGCCATCGCCTTGGCACAGCTGTGCCACACTGATGGCATACCCGTGCCATAGTGATGGCAAGCCCGTGCCACGCCGATGGCAAAGCTGTGCCACCTAGATGGCAAACATACTTTATTAGCGAGACGCTAATTAGTTAAACATTTGACTAATCCAAGAAAAAACGCTATCTTCGCGCCCAGCAAGTTTAAAAGAATTATAAGTAATGGTAGAAGGTAAAGAATTCCGGGAACTTATGTTACAAGTTGTCCGCACACGCATGGCATTTCGTCGGTCTATGCAACGAACGCTGAAAAAGAACAACGCCGGTATAACATTTGAGATGCTTCAAATCTTGAGTTGCCTATGGCACGAACAAGGTATCACCCAACAGGTCTTGGCAGAGAGAACGGCAAAGGATAAGGCTTGTCTGACAAACCTAATGAACAATTTAGAGAAGAAAGGCTACGTCCATCGGAAAGAAGATCCCGAGGACCGGAGGAACAAACTGGTTTTCCTAACCCCGGAAGGAGAAGAATTCAAAAAGCAAATTCGCCCGATCCTTGATCAGGTTTATGTACATGCGGAGCATATTATCGGAATAGAGAACGTAGAAACCATGTTATCCGAATTAAAAGCAGTACATAATGTCCTTGAGAATATATAAAAAGCACGTATTGAGCCTCTTTTGTATGACGGTCGCTACATTTCCGGCAATCGCCCAAACCGATTCGCTCTTCTTGACCATCGACCAGCTTTTCGAGAGAGGCGTACGGCATAGTCTGCAGATCCAAGCAGACGTCTTAAAAGAATCGATAGCGCAAGAGAGAACCCATACGGCACGTTCCGCACAATTGCCAGACCTGCAAATCGGCTTGAAAGGTGGATATGTAGGGCAACCGATCCTCTTTGAGCAAGGACTCGCCCATCCGACTCGCCCGGAAGCGCCCGATTGGTCCCAGAACTATGCCATCGACCTTACCCAACCGATATACCAAGGCGGTAAAATCCGGTATTCCATCCGGAAAGCGGATCTGGAGAAAGAAGTCGCCTCTTTACAAACGCTCACAGACCAAAGTGAGATCAAGCTCGGTCTATTAAATCAATACATCGGTCTTTTCAGCCTGTTTAAACAACGTGAGGTGCTTTCCCGTAATATCGAGGAATCGGAACGCCGCCTGCAAGATATCCGGCGTATGAAAAAAGAGGGACTGATAACCAATAACGACGTATTAAGAAGCGAGATGCAATTAACCAACGACCGCCTATCCTTGCAAGAAACGGATAATAGCCTCATACTGGTATCACAGCAATTGGATATCCTGATCGGTCTCGATGAGAATCTGTTGCTCAAGCCAGACACCACGTTACTGGACCAAACCGTATCTTTAGAAACTTACGAAGATTATGTAGCCCAAGCCTATTCCAATGATCCGGCGATACGTCTACTCCGGAAACAAACAGAGTTAGCCCAAAACGATATACGTTTGACTAAAGCCTCATCGCTACCCAGCCTATCGCTATATGCGTCGAACACATTGGCACGTCCAGTCTCCCGAACATTAGCGGATATGTACAATAACAACTGGAACATAGGTCTGTCGCTCTCCTACCCTTTATCCTCTTTATATAAAAACAACCATAAGATAAAGGAAAGCAAATGGATGGTCTCGTTACATAAAAACGAGGAGGAACAGAAAAAACAGAAAATCCGTATAGAAGTGCGCACCGCGTTCTTACGTCATAAGGAAGCTCTACAAGAAGTGGAAGCCTTGAAGTTATCCGTACGGCAAGCTCAAGAGAACTACAGGATCATGCAAAACCGGTATTTAAACCAATTGGCGATCCTAACCGACTTACTCGACGCGAACTCGGTTCTCCTCAACGCGGAGCTACAGCTCACGAATACCCGTACCCACGTGATTTACACTTACTATCAACTACAGAAGGCTTGCGGCCGTCTCTAAAAAGAAACAACGACTATGGCAAACGAATTAAAAGAGAAACATCAAAGACTAAAGAAAGTAAGGACACGGAATATAGTATTAAACTCCATATGTATCCTTTTAGCCGGTTCCGGCATTTGGTGGACAGCCAATTATTTCTGGCGTTACATCAATTATGAGGTGACAAACGATGCCTTTGTGGACCAATATATCGCCCCACTAAATATACGTGCCTCCGGCTACATAAAAGAGGTCCGTTTCAAGGAACACCAGTACGTTCACCAAGGGGACACACTTCTCATATTGGACGATCGGGAATATCGGATCAAGGTAAAAGAGGCAGAGGCCGCGTTGATCGACGCCCAAGGATCACAAGACGTACTTCGTTCCGGTATCGAGACCTCCCATACGAACATCGCCGTACAAGACGCCAACATCGCCGAGGCTAAAGCCAAGCTTTGGCAACTGGAACAGGATTATCACCGATTTGAGCGGCTGCTGAAAGAAGAATCGATCCCCGAGCAACAATACGAGCAATCCAAGGCCGCTTTCGAGGCGGCGCAAGCCCGATATCAGGCGTTGGTGGAACAAAAGAAAGCCGCTTTCTCCCAATTCACCGAAACCAGCAAGAAGACAATAGGAGCCGAGGCGGCGATCTTACGAAAAGAAGCGGATCTGGATTTAGCGAGGTTAAACCTTTCCTATACCGTTATAACCGCCCCTTACGACGGTCATGTAGGCAGACGGACCTTAGAGCCCGGACAATACGTGCAAGCCGGACAAACGATATCCTACCTCGTACGAGATAAAGACAAATGGATCACGGCCAATTACAAGGAGACCCAGATCCCCCACATCTATATCGGGCAGAAAGTACGTATCAAGGTAGACGCATTGCCGGGAAAGATATTCAACGGGGAGGTAACCGCAATCTCCGACGCCACAGGCTCCAAATACTCATTGGTCCCGACCGACAATTCCGCCGGAAACTTCGTCAAGGTACAACAACGTATCCCGGTACGGATAGATTTGGAAAATCTATCGCAAGAAGATACGCAATATTTAAGAGCAGGCATGATGGTTGAAACAGAAGCCTTACGCAAATGATCACGATGAAAGAGCTTGGGGCACCGATCCGCCAATGGGTGCCGGACTGGTTAGGATTGATTTGCATCTTCATCGTTATTCTTCCGGTTACGATGCTAAACGGTTCGTACACCGGCAGTATGCTGGAGGTATCAAACACGCTAGGCACGAACACCGAGGATATAACCATGGGATATTACGCGGCAGCGGCGGGAATGGCGGTATCCTATCCGATTATTCCGAAGATATTAGAAGCCTTCTCCATCAAATTCTTATTGTTGGCGGATTTAGTCGCCCAGTTCTTCCTAAGCTGGATCTGTGCCCGCTCCCAGAACGCCGACATATTGATCGTCTGTAGTTTCGCGATCGGTTTCCTGAAAGGGTTTCTCATGCTGTGGTTTATCCGGTACGCACAAAAGATATTCAGCCCTAAAAATATACGTAGCCAATTCTATTCCTACTTCTATCCTTTTGTTTTCGGAGGGGGACAAGCATCCATGCTTGTTACCGCACAGTTAGCCTACCATTACGACTGGAAATATATGTATTACTTCATGATGCTAATGATTTTATTGGCCA
>OLZG01000988.1_pt1 | contig 12054 bp, 10 predicted proteins | sample 1644401 | NCBI WGS metagenome assembly OLZG01 (sample SAMEA103958119, study PRJEB25191) | human gut metagenome | biome: human-associated habitat [ENVO:00009003]; feature: intestine environment [ENVO:2100002]; material: feces | place: Germany | collected 2013/2015
TCTTTTCTGAGCGTTCCACTTTACCGGGCTTCATGCCATCAGAAAACAGGTAGTAATCATGCGGGTGGTCGAATATCTTGAGATCAAGCATTAGATGAATCACCTTTGCAGGCAAAGTGATAGTTCCATCTTTTTTGTTTTTCGATATTGTGTCCTGAACAAATATAGTTTGTCTCTCCAAGCTGATATTAGAGAGCTTTAGCTTTGTCATTTCTGCCGGGCGAATGAAACAGTAGTATAAGATATAGCTGGCCAGCAAAAAATGTGGGTTCTGTTCCTTCAGGTAATCGCTAACCTTTATCAATAAATCCTCTGATAATACACCTCTGATTTTCTTTTTTCCTTTCCGGCCAAGACTGCTAATGCCATCGGTGGGATTCTTTGTGAGGTAATTATGATTTAAACAAAAAGAGGAAAAAGACTTCAGGAATCCAAGGTAGTTATCACGGGTAAAAGCTGTATTATCGCGGGTTATATAGACTTCATCCAGGAGCATTACGCAGAAATCTTTGTCGAACTGATATATATAGGTGATGGGAACTTTCTTTTGCTCATTGAACAATTCCATGTTGTGCAGGTAGGAGCTGTATGATTTGAGCGTTTCTTGTCTGTAACGACCGTCCTTCAGCATCTTATTCATAAAGGTGCGATACTTACTGATTACATCTTTAAATAGCATGTATGCGTTGCTGGATTCCTGCTCGATCCACGGGTTCCATCCGACTGATAGCTTCTCGGAAAGTCGATTCATGTAATCCTTTGCGTACTTACGACGCTCGGTTATCTTTTCAATAAAATTCAGCTTGATTTTCTTACGGCGCATTTCGCCATATACTGGATTGAATGCGTAAAAGTCAATGTACCAATCTTTTCCAGTGTGAAGTACTGGAGGGGTATAACCTTGTATTTCTTTGAGTGATGGCATTTTTTTTTATTTGTCTTTGCCCTTCAGCAAAAACAAATACGTTAATAATTGCCGTCCCGTTTCCGTCCCGGCTGTTTGCCTAAAAACGACATAAGCCACTGTAATACAGCGGCTTATTCTTCTTTGTGTCGGAATGAGGCGACTCGAACGCCCGACCCCTACGTCCCGAACGTAGTGCGCTACCAACTGCGCTACATTCCGATACTTTGCTTACGAGTGGTGCCACCAGGAATCGAACCGGGGACACAAGGATTTTCAGTCCTTTCGCTCCAAGGCTTCCAAAGGCTTCGCCTTCGCAAGCTACCAACTGAGCTACAGCACTTTAGTTCCTCTCTTATTCGTTGAGTTTTCGTTCTCTAAGCTACTGGTTTACCTCTGGGTTTACACAAGCTGTTAAGTTAATAATATCTTGTTTTAATCATTAGTAAACTGTCTCTTGGTTTAAGACGGTGCAAAGGTAGACATATTATTTTAACTTGCAACAAAAAAGTCCTTTGCTCTACTTCGTTTTAACACTTATTTAAAGAATGAATAGCTAAAATGCTTATCTCATGCCTGTTTTAATGAATCTGTAGCCGTTACTGTATCAATCGTAAAAAAAGTCCTTTGCTCTACTTCTAAGTGTAATTTTATTGAAGGAGTTGTAACCATTTGATGTTTTCAGAAATGGGACTGTTAATGCTTAATTTCGCAATTATAATCTTTCATGGTGGAGATTGCTATATTCACTTTTTTATCTATCTAATGATATGGTAGATAATGTTGTAGTACAGTCTTTCAATCATCCCAAAATCCGTCATAAGGAGTATCTCTTATTTGATATTCCATAGCGGTATTAAAAATAGTAGTGGGCATATAAAGCTATTATTGTTCAAAAATCTACCTGTTCAAAAATCTGTTCTTTTGCTTTGTGTCCTTCATATCTATGTATATAATCGTATATCGGAAATTTCTATAATTGATGGGAATGTCTGGATTAACCAAAGAACTTTCACTCATAAAAAGTTATTATTATAGATTTAGAACTGAAAAAAGCCAACTTATCCTTAATTAGATAGGTTGGCTTTTGTTGGTTTATGGTGTTCTATTTATTTCGAGAGAATAGATAATCGCCTAAGACAAGATTTCCTGTTTTGTCAAATGAATAGTTATCAGTCTCTGTCCCATCTTTGCCGCCATATACAATAGTGATTTGCGTTTCTGTAGCACTCCATGAGATTTTATATTTTTCTTGTGGTTCACCATAGGTATTAACCCAAGTATAAGCAGACCCATCAGAATTGAAAGTAAAGCAAATTTGTTCCTCTTCTGAATTTACTTCATACCAAGTACCAATCAGTTTGCTTACGTTTGAATCCTCGTTGTCATCATCACTACAAGAAGTGAAGTTCACGCACATTACTATGGCTATTAAAGCCATTCCAATAAATCTAAATGTTTTCATATTGATATAATCTATTTGTGCCTCTATGTTCCCAATAGATAGCATTAGTAAATAAGTTCTGGATAAGTGTGAGGAACACAACAAGAAGCTGCACACTTATTAATAGGTAGATATACTTTCTGTTTCGTTTGCCTGTATTATAGCCAATGTTCCCTATTGACCATTATATAATAAAAGAAGCGTGGGAACTATTGCTATTACCAAGTTGAGGCTCTGGACTGCCCAAGAATGAGTAATAAACAATAGCCCACGCCAAACGATATATAGACTATCCTTGTAAGAATAGGTATATAACATTGACGTGAGCGTTCTTGCTTATCATCCTCATTCTTTGAAATTGTCCAGATTTCAACTTGGGATAATATGTAAAACGCTCTTTGTTAACTAAATATGTCCTTCCAGTCCTTAACTCATTAGGTGTCTGAAATTGGTGCAAAGTTACTAAATTACGTTTGATTAGCAAGAACTATTGTTTATTAAATCACTTGGTGAGCAGTTCTTCTTCATAACTTCAAGTAGGTATAGAAATCAGAAGTCGCCATATAAGAGCAAAATGCTGAAAAATTCTACCTGCCATAAGTTACAGTTATATTTGAATCATTTTCTTTTTAATAGGTTATTAGTCATATCTGGAACTTGTTTATAAGTCCGTAATCGTATGTATTTAATAGTCAATGATATATTAGGTACTTTTTTTGAATGGGGTCTATAAAAGTATTTCTTCCCTAAAAAAGTACCCATCATAAATTACAAACATGGTTGCCGCATTTTTTACGGGACTTTTTCTTACGCTTACACCAACATTGAATTAGCTATATTATTGCATCCTCTTTTTGTTGTATGTATGATATAGCAGATTTATATATATCCATTCTATGTTAGATTTTCTTACATTACTGTTTTTGAGAATCCATATCCTTTTCAGAACGGGACAAAATTCTCTATCTCTGTAGGTGGTATAGTAATAACAGAAACTTCAAATTTTGTCACGCCCTATATGTAAGATTAGAAACTCAAACAGTCATAAGTCTGCAAAATTTCCTCTTGTCTCAATCCCAAGTATCTTTTAGTAATGCTGACACTGGAATGATTAAATAACTCCATCAACTTAACTAAAGCAAGTTCAGAATTATCACTATTCATATTATAAACCTGTCTGCCAAAAGTCTTTCTAAGTGAATGACAACTAAAGTTATCAATATGAAGCTTATATTTATTCTTTAGTTCTTTCAGAATGATATTTATTCTTTGAATAGTAAATATTGTCCCTTTTTGGCTGATTAATATAGGCGCATTAATTCCAATAGGATTTATAGCCTTATAACAGTCTGTAATATGTCTCTTTAATTGTGCATTAATACGTATAGTTCTTTTCTTTCCTGTCTTATGTTCAATGATGGTAAACTCATTAACGTTAAGTATCTGATTCCATCTTAAAGAAAGAATATCACTTATCCTTAAACCAAAGAAGCAACCCAAGGCAATTAGTAAACTCATAGAGTAATTTTTATCCTTGAATAGCTTTCTTATCAAATTCATGGCTTCTTCCCATTCCAGAAAATCAGCCGTTGTATTACTGTATTTCAAGCTCATAATGTTCATTTTTGAGGATTAAACAATAAAAGTGAATGTCCCATCATTACCCATCATAGCTAAATGCTTGGATAACAATAGAACATTCACTTTCAATATTAGTGATTGTTATGTTAGAATATAGATAGTCACCATTATAATAGCCACCAATAAAAGAGGGCAAACAATGCCAATTACTATTAGTAAAAGAATAATTGCTATTGTAATGCTCATCAATTTTGCATCATTCATAATTCTGTAGTATTTTAAAGTGAAAGGACACCTAAATAAATAGATGCCCTTATGATAATTAATTAGTCTATGAACCATTTATAGGTTTCATCTCCATGCAAAGCGGAATTTATTCCAACTGCCATTTCTGTAGCGTTCAAAGAACGGTCTAAAAATGAATCAATGTAACTTGATTTATTTGCACCAGTCAGTAAATTATAGAACTTCCACATATTCAAGTCATTTCCAAAGCTGCCAAAGTTCTCATCATTAATATAGGCTTTTGCAACACTGTTAATCTGCGTATCAGTTAGCAACATTCTTGGCAGTCTCTTTTGATAGCCATTGGGCAAACACTGATAAAGTCTCATCTTACCTAATATTTGGCAAAACTGGTGTTCACTCATTGAAGTGTTGCCAAGTGACTGCATTAAATGTAGGTGTTTGGCAGGATTATAGCTGTTGAACAGTTCCAATGCAGCACGATAAAGTTCACTTGTATTGCTCACCCTTAAATCATCCTTATAACCATTAGTAAAGATGCACATATTGCAGCACACTTGATTCTTAAAGCCTATTGCCAATCTAAATAACTCTGGAACTTTCTTTGAATAGAGATTCATTTGATTATAGGCTCTGACCCCAACAATAGAAAGATTCAACTTATTGCCTTCAACCGTTTCATAAACAGTTGGAATGTCAATACTGAAAGCTGCCCTTTCATAGTATATTGTCTTATCAGATTCCAATAATTGATTGGCTGGTTTTCTTACCGCTTCCGGAATACGTCCTTTGATAACGTGAGACACCCGTATTTCTGGTGTATCAATCGTTTCACCACTAAAGAAAGAGTTGGCAGCTTCTTGAACCGTTTCTATAAATGCAGCATGATTGATAGTCAGTTCATTGTCTTTGCTGAATACTGGTGTAATGCACTCATTTTGTAAATGGTTCAAAGAAACTTCTTCCGTATTAGCTTCAATGAAATGTTTTGCATTTTTGGGAATTGTAGTTTCTTCCACAATTGTAGCTTCTTCTGCAAACTCACCTAAATTCATACGTTGTGCCATGTTAGGCATGATAACTAAATTTCTCATATTGATAAAAGTTTAAATGATTAATAATTCTTTTTTATATCAATATATGGGGAGGGGACTTGAGGGTTATGGGGTATATCTACAGTCACTCTTATATATTTTAGGCCACTGACTGAATGGAGAGGGGGGATTTCTGTATTAAGTACCTTATATATCTGTTCTCTTGATTTTTAGCAAAACTGGAAATAGGTGATTCTTTAATTAGATAGTCTTTTTTATAGTGTCAACTATGTACACTTTATCATAGAGTATGTGCTATATAATCTATCTAAAATGAAAAAGTTGGATTCCGCCATTTTATAGGTTTCCTCCAACTTTTTTCCTGTGCCATTTTGCGGATTACTTAGTCCATATCAAGGCATTGTCTTTAACATTCACCTTAGTGAACTCTTTCAATTCAGAAACCAGCTGTTGTACTTCCTCTCTGGTTGGTTCTGGTAGCGTAATGCTCCTGCAACTATTTCTCCCAATATTGACCCATTTAGGATTGCACCTTTTAATGAGGGCTACCATTTCTTCAAGGTCAAACTGCATAAGCGGTTCTGCTGTCACCAATAAGGGGAATCCTTGCTTTGCTATTTCTTCCATAGCTTCCACCCGTTCCTCAATCTTTGGTGCATTGTTCATTATCTCCGGATAGAAACGATTGGTTTCAATGGTTGTGCAGAACACCACATGTTTCATTATCGGATGATTGATAAACTCCAAAAATCTCTTGGGGTTCTTGGACTGCAACAGATAAGTATTCGGTTTATCTGTATTGTTCTTTTCATTGCAGTAGTCCAAAACTCTTGTTATCCATTCAGGCGGTATATTTTCCGCAAACATATCCGTAGAACTACCAATAAATATTTTATTTCCATTTTCTAAATCTGTAGTAAGTTCGTATTCTGCCAATCTTGGGGGATTAGCATTTGGATTCATCTGTTTCATGTAACAATAACTGCAATCGTGCAGACATTTACCTTTGATTGGATTCCATGTATATTTAATGAATTTATACATGTCTCCTTTTCTTGGATTTAACATAATAAATTTTGTTTATAGTGTTGATAATTATTGTATTATCTACTGTATAGCCTCTCTGTTCAGCGGTAGGTCTTTGATAGAAAGCACTCTTATATGCCCACATCTGAAAAATATACCGTTTATAATTTAAAGAAGTTAAGCATGAATGATGGCTTTTCCTTTGAGTTGGAAGGAGTGCAATCATAGTAATCTTCTATCGTAACTTGTGTTGCTTTATAATCCACCCCATTCTCATGGTATATCAATTGCAATCTTTGCTTTATATCCTCTTTAGGCAGGTATATCCCTAATGGGAACTCCGCTTTAATCTCGTTCAAGACTTTAGGAGAAAACCTTAGCTTTTGAGCTTGTGCCTTGTCATACTCTTTGACCTTTTTCTCAATAAGCTGCTTTTTATATTCAGCACTAACTATCGCATCCTTTCCAATCTTGTAGTATGCGGACAAAATATCATCGCCCTCCGGTTGCTTCCTTATCAGATTCAAAAGCTCCTGTTTTTCCTCAAAGGTAATTTTCCCCATACTAAACCATTCCTCCATTCGGACAATCAGATTTACCAACTGCTCCCTTTGTTTGATAGCGACTTTCGTATTATTGAGCCTTTCTATATCATCATCACCAACACATTCAGTAACGTTGTTGTAGGTCACATTGAAGAAACCTGTTGCAAGGTATGCTTGGTATAAAGCATCTGCTGATTGATAGTAAGCTCGTACCCGTTCCTCATTATAGAGGTTATCTATCGAAAACGGATTTATATCCCCTCGCTCGTCTATCAAGTCTTGGTATTTGAGACTTTCCATATCTTCAAGGATAGCTTTTTGCTTAAATTCATCCTCCGTACCATCACGCTGTTCTTTGAGTAAGTTGTAATTTGCAATAAATTGGTCTATCCTGTTCCTTATTTCCCCCTTACTCCGCACACGAATATTCGGGTCAATGGTTGTAATGTGTGTTAGTGAGTTATAGGTAACATCGTCTTTTCCCTTTTTACGGAATCTGCCTTGTATCTGGATGGCTTCCGTGAACGGGTCTATCATCGTCCATTGTGCAGTACGCAAATCAGTCAGTATAAGAATGTCCGGTTTATGTTTGCCGTTCAGAATATCAAGTGCGGAATAGAAGCGGCAGGTAAAGAAGTTGTATTTCGCCAAAGGGTAGTCAATCTGCTCGTAAGCATTAATTATCCCTCTCTTTTTCAGCTTCTCCACGCTCTTTTGTGAGCAAAACACCTTATAATCTGTCACTTTTAGGTTATCAATCAAATCACCTATGCCATCTGTCACATTGAAGAATATGCAGATATGTTTGCTGTCCTTCAAATTATCCAAGACGATTCGTAATCGTTTATAATAACTGTTGGTGACAATCAATTCCAAGTCCTTCTTGTAATCGTAATCCGGTTCAATCTTTATCAGTTGGAATCCCTGTCTTTCAAACTCCGGGTGCGACATCTCTAAAGGTGTGGCAGAGACAAGAGCTTTTTGCTCAAACTGGAAGAAGTCATATATAGGCTGTGAGATTTTCCTCCGATAATCAATATCCTGTGTCAGCTTCTCGCACTCGTCAAATAGGCAGAAGTATTCCTTATAGATATTGATGTTCAGTTCCATAGCCGCCTTTCGTATCTTTTTGAAGCTCTCCGGGGTAGTCATAATCTTCTTGTACGGAATATCCATCTTCAAGTATTTGTTGATGGTATGAGGTGTACACCTCTCATAGACCGCTTCCAGATTCTCTTTATCATTCAGCTTGCCAAGTATCACAGGTACATTCGGTTCGATTATGATTGAGTTCCGTTTACTGTGTATCTCGCTATGGGTAGCTCCAAGACCTGTTAGGGTCTTATTCAGAATGGTGTTTGTGGGTATCATTTCGCACCCGACACGTTTTAGTGCATCAAGCAGCCATTCCCCTTTTTTTAGTAACGTTTTTACTATTTTCATGGGTATAATATTTATAAAATAATTGTCTTTTGCTGGATTATTCAAGGCGGTAGGCTTTCTGAAAATTTTCATTTTATATGCCCGGACTTTAAAAATCTACCGCCATTGAATTTGATTAAAAAGAAGCCCACCTCTCACGTAGGCTTCTCTTTCAGCTCGCTATGCAGCGGTTTTAATTAACCCATTCTCAATAGCTCTTTCCAACCATCTGGTTAGGTAACTTGAGATGCAACTTTCTTTGTTACCGCAATCCATTTCAAGCATTGTAGCAATATCTTCAGCAGGAATAATTAGCATAGCGTTCATTAAAATATCAAGATTATAGCGTTCATCTCTTAGAAGCGCATTGACCACTCGTGGTACATAGCGGTTCTTTGCGCTTTTGCCAAAAGTGCGACATGCTTGGTTGAATAATCTTCTTGCGTCCTCTGGTGAGCGACCAAGAACAGGAGCCACTTCTGGCTTGTACCCCATAGTCATTATAGATGTTGCTACAGAGCTAAGTTTTATGTCCAAATAAAGTTGAGCTGAATTGCTTGTTATATTGAATTCTTTGGCAAACTCATGAACTGCTCTATAGGCTTTATCATCGGTTGCTAAAACCACACAGCCAATCTTTTCAACGTTATTCATGGCACGGCTAAATAATTCACTGCTGCCAATAGCTTGAGCGTAATCTGCCACGCTTTTGAAATTGTTTATTTTTACATTTTTCAAAACCTCATCAATCTGGGCTCTTGCAAAAGTACTTGCTTGGTCACAGAGAACATAAGAATCTGGAGTTCCTTTTGGAATGCGCATACCATTAGCATCAAATAATTCAATATCTTCATTCCAGAATATCTCTGCTTCGGCAAGGTTAAATATCACATCAAGAAGTTTATTGGGGTCTATCTTCTCTTTTAGATTTAGTTTGTCCTTGGGTTGTTCCATGCTATATTTTGAATAGGCAAGGATGATTTTTTTATGTTCTCCATCAATTATAGCATTAACTGTTTTGTAAGGAACTCTTGCATTTTCCTTTTCACTTACTGCTATTTCAACAGCGTTATCAGTTTGGTTTGCGTTTGAGGTCGCCACCTTTGTCTCTTTTGACATATTATTATTAGTAGTTGGTTCAACACTTGAAGCATTGTTTGCCTCGTTAATAATCTCTGTTGCGTTTGAGGTCGCCACCTTTTCACTATATTTCATAGTTTATCATTTTAAATATTTCCTAAATTCATCAATCGGTAACTACTAAAGCTATGCGCATCTTGCTTGTTTGTCCCTTTTGACATTGCAAAGATATGGCGGAAAAATGACCTCAACTAACAATTTACCGAATGCCCATGTGGGTAGAAAACAAGGCATTTTGTAGTACGCAAAAAAAATGCGTACCAGAAAGTATGACCTTTCCAGTACGCATTTAACTATTGCTTAATGTATAATTCTTAGCACATATAGTAGTGTCCTATAACTGTAGGAAACTCCTCTTTACTGTATCTTCTTAGTAAGTTGGATAACATCCTGTTCTTGTTTCCATCTTCATCGTATTCTTCATTGTATCTTTTGCCATCATAGCCCACAGTATAGATAAGTCTGGATATGAACATCCATTTGTCAGTAGATACCTTTGCCCTTTTATCAAGCACTTTGCTTTTATCCGCTTTCTTATCCTCTAAAAAGAATTGGAACATTTCTGTAAACTTCCATTTTTTGTAGGATATATCCAGATAACCACCTTTTAAATCAAATGAAGCATAGCCATTAATAAATCTGTCTAAGCCAATATCTTTTAGCTGTTGAAGTTTGTCCTCTTTTGGTATATCTTCATTAATTATGCAATTGTACGTCTTTATATAATACTGTGAGGCTGCATTGATAAAGTTGATTGTATTCTCACTTTCAGTGGCATAGCTTTTCCTGTTGTCTTTTTTAAGAGTTATACTTGTCGCTTCTGATAGCTTGGTAGTCAAGTCATTAATATCTTCCAGAACAGTCTTGCCTACAGTTGGTGCATTTTTGCCAATATCCTCTATGTAGTCATATACGAACAGAAGCAGATACCAGAACTTGCTAACATCAAGTCCAAACGCTTCAATGGTATTCTGCAAGTCCTCATTATTTAGGAACTTCTCTTTGAAAGAATCATCTAATTCTCTGTAGTCACGCTTTAGGTAGTCTTCCATCGTTTCATCAGATATATAGAACTCTTTATGCCTTTGATAGCGTTCTTCAACATTCAGTTTGCTTTCAAAGTATCTGTTGGAGAATATGGCTGGTGCTTTGGATTCTGTCATGTGTTCTTGCTGTAAATTCGGAAGAAACCTGTTTGCCACCTCACATACATAGTCCAATAGTGGTACACCATGATATTCATAGTATTCTTCTATATTCTCTCCTAAATCGGGTAGTTCTTCTATTTTCATAGTACATTATTTATTGTTTACTGCAAAGTAACAAAAAAGCCTGTAATCTTTTTCGGACTACAGGCTAATTTTATTTGATTGAGTATGCTCTAAAGCAGATTCTTCATAGCTTCATCCATTTGTTCATTACCAAAGCTATCCAAGTAAACCTGTGTTATCCTCTCGGAACTATGCCCTAAAGATTCGCTGATTATTGAGGTGGCTACTCCTGCCTTTTTTAGAATCGTGGCATGGCTGTGACGTGCTACATAGGTAGTCAAAGTAATGGGAAGATTCAGCTCCTTGCCAATCTCCTTTAGCCTTTTGTTTACATTGACTATAATTTTATGCACCCTGTTGCATTTTTGCTGTTCCGTTTTATGGTAAGCCATTAGGATAGGGAATAAATGCGGATTGTTATCATCGTGGTACTTCTCTATCAGTTCAATCGCTTTAGGGTGTAATGGCAATCTGATTAGCTTTTTTGTCTTATGTCTGATGTAAACCAACCTGTTGTCTATGATATTCTCTTTGGTAAGGGTAGATATATCCACAAAGTTGATTCCTCCCATCGTATAGGAGAAGGTAAATATATCTATGGCAAACTGTATCAGTTTATTTTTAGTTTGGTATTCAATGATTCTGGTGACATCCTCTTTAGATATAGCTCGTTTGGCAGTTTCCTGTTGCAGTTTGGCTATTTTAAATTGTCTGAACGGATAGTGTTCCGCCTTTATCAGATTTTCAGCGATTGCTATGTTGTACATGGTGCGTATGTCTACGAACCTGCCTTTTATTGTATTTCCGGACAAGCCATGCTTTCTAAGCCAAGTCTCATATTTTTTTAACCAAGGCACATCAATATCCACAAAGTAGATGTTAAGATGCTTATTGAACTCCAAGATAGAGTTGTAGGTTTGTTGGATGGAGAGCATGTAAGTGAGTCGTTGGGCATCTTTAAGAGCTTTCATCTGTTCTTGAAACACATCTCCAACTGTCTTTACTTTGGTGGGGTTGTTGATTCTTTCAGCTAAGGTATTAGCCGTAAACTCTCTATCCATCGCCTTCATCTCAATAATCTGTGCGGAGTACTCCTGTATTGTCTTTGCAATAAGGGCGTCCAGATATTCTTTGTTGGGGCATTGAGGTTTGGGAGCGTTTTTATTAAAGTCCCAATAGGTAGGATTAACAGATAGTCCAAGGCTGATGTACTTGCGTTTTCTGTCTTTGCACACTCTCACCATTAGAGGTGATTCATTGTTTTTGAGTACTTTGGATTTGTAACAAATCACATTTACTGTAACATTCATGGTTTACACGCTGGTTTACACAACTTGCCTGAATCCGTGTAAACCATAGCCATGAAAACAAAAAAAGAGAGCTACTTTTTATTGTAACTCTCTGATTTTCAAGTGGTGCC
>OLZG01001004.1_pt1 | contig 11900 bp, 10 predicted proteins | sample 1644401 | NCBI WGS metagenome assembly OLZG01 (sample SAMEA103958119, study PRJEB25191) | human gut metagenome | biome: human-associated habitat [ENVO:00009003]; feature: intestine environment [ENVO:2100002]; material: feces | place: Germany | collected 2013/2015
CATCTTCTTTGAACTCTTTCAGGTGATTTTTTACGGCTGCAAATTTTTCGTATGTAGATTCTGTCCAGTTGTTCTGATTGCCACATTCCTTGACAAACTCATCAAATATCTCCCAAAAACTTATTTTAGTATCTTCCTGTTGCTCCTCACTGTCATTTTTCATTCGCAGATTGAACGCATCTTTTAACTGTTGGGTGGTCGGCATGGTTTCCTGTACCTCAAATTCTTTGAACACGTTTTGAATTTCGGCATAGTATCTTAGCAAATCCGCATTGATTTCGGATGCGCTTTGCTTTAACTTATTGGTACATCCGTTCTTTACACGCTGCTTGTCTGCATCCCACTTGGCTACATCAATGCGGTAGCCGGTTGTAAACTCGATGCGGTGACTTGCGTATATGACACGCATACGGATGGGAACGTTCTCCACGATTGGAACGCCGTTCTTTTTGCGGCTTTCAGGTGCAAAAATGATGTTTCGTTTGATGTTCATGACTGGGTGTATTTGAAATTCTGCACCCAAATATACACCCAAAAATTGAAATAGCGAGCGATATTCGATAATATTTAGATTTAATTATGATTGTAATAAGCTGGTTATTAATAGGCATTTGCGATTGTGTGATATTTTGAGATAGTACAGGTTCGAGAGCCTGTCTCTCCGCAGAACCCCAAAGACAAAAAAGGGTCAAAGTATGACAAATCCCGTAAAATCAAGGTTTTACGGGATTTTTTATTTTCTTCATCGGACATCCGAAAGACACAAAAAAGCCCCGTTTGGACAGAGTACCGTTACTAAATCGTTACTGAAAAAAGACGATTGATTTTAGTAACGATTTTTAGGATAAGTCGCTGATTTGTCGTCTATTGTCTTCAAAGTGTCTGCTCATAACTCAATTATTAATCATTTCTTTGCCGCTAAAAGTTTTTACCCTCGGCAAAGAGGCAAAAAAAGGAGGTATTATGAGCAAAAGTACATTTAAGATTCTTTTCTACATTCGGAAGAATCAAGTAAACAAAGAAGGTAAGTCGGGAATCATGATCCGCTTGACCGTCAATGGCGAAATCGTACAATTCAGCTCCAAGCTGGATGTAGTGCCGGAGTTGTGGGATGTCAATACGCAAAGAATGGCGGGCAATTCCTTGAAAGCACGCCAGCTTAATTCCCTGCTGGACGATGTACGGACGACATTGAAAAATCACTATCACGACATCGAGGTACATGAAGCGTATGTAACGGCGGAAAAGGTTCGCAACGCTTTTCTGGGAATTACATCGAGACAACAAACTCTGCTGGAACTGTTCCGCTCACATAATGAAGATGTGAAGAAATTGATCGGTATCAGCAAAAGCGCGGCGACTTATGCCAAGTATGACCGCTGTATGCGACGTCTGGAGGAGTTCATGCAGACCAAGTATCGGATCAAGGACATCGCGCTGAAAGAAATCTCCCATGTGTTTATTACGGATTTTGAGAATTACCTGCGCACGGAAAGCGGCTGTAATGAAAATACGACGGCCAAGTTCATGCAGACATTCCGCATGATCGTCATTGTGGCCAAAAACAACGGTTGGATTTTTACCGATCCGTTCGTCAATTACAAAATACGGTTGAAACGAGTGGACAGAGGTTACCTAACGGAGCATGAATTACAGAAAATTCTGAAAAAAATTTTACCTGTACCCGTTTGGAGCAAGTACGCGATGTGTTCATTTTCGCGTGTTTCACGGGATTGGCCTATATCGACGTTCGGAATCTCACAAAAGAGAACATCCGTATTTCGTTCGATGGCAAGCCGTGGATTATGACGTCCCGTCAAAAAACAGACACGGCAGTGAATGTCCCTCTGTTGAAAGTGCCGCAGTCCATTCTGAAAAAATATGAGGGCAAGCTACCCCACGGTCTTTTGCTGCCTGTATTGAGCAATCAAAAACTCAATTCGTATCTGAAGGAAATAGGTGATTTGTGCGGAATCGGCAAGAACATCACATTCCACTGCGCCCGCCATACGTTTGCCACAACCATGACACTCGCCAAAGGCGTACCTATCGAGAGTGTCAGTAAAATGTTGGGGCATACGAATATCCAGACCACTCAAATTTATGCCCGTATAACCAGCGACAAGATAAGCCGTGATATGCAAGCCCTTTCCGGAAAATTGGATGAAATAGAAAAAATCGCATTAAAAGCATAAAACTATGAATAGAGGAACACTGAAAATCGAAACATCGCACACGCAAGAAGTTCAAATGTCGCTTATCCTATCGGATGACGGAACCGTTTGGATGTCTGTCGAAGAAATCGCGCATACATTTAATATATTGGCGGCGAGTGTCGTGCGGCAAATAAAGAAGATACTTGCCGCCGGAGAATTGTACGAAAAAGAAGTACGTCGGGAACAGACGACCACCCTGCCCGATGGGAGACTGTGCATTGCGGAATATTATAATCTCGATATGATTATCGCCTTGTGCTTTTCCATAAAAAGTTATCCATGCGTCGTTTTTCGACGCTGGATACGGCAACGGCTCGTCCAGACGCTAAAATCAAAATCGATCACACCTCTTATTCTACAAATCAGAGCAGACGGTATCATCAACTGAACGCAGCAACGGCGGGAGAAAATTAAAATCTCCCGCCGTTTTTTTGTCCCTATATGGATCATTTGGGGATAAAACATTCCCGTGTCGGTAACGACAATGGAAACCGCCTTGCCACAAACCCGCATATTTGCCGCATAAGAATAAAATGTTGCAAATATGGAAATTATAACATTCGATCACAAGGTATATCAAGACCTGAACGACAAGATTGAGCGCATAGCCGATTACGTCTTCAGGAAAGAGACCAATCCCCGGCAGGAACCTGAAATCTGGCTGACAAGTGAAGAGCTGGCCGATTTGCTGAAAATCAGCACCCGCACACTCCAGCGGATGCGCAAGGAACACGCCATTCCCTTTACCATGTTGCGAAGCAAGTGTCTGTATCGGCTTTCCGATATAGAGGAATGTATTGCCAAACGCATTGTGCATTGCCATCCGAACACTCTGGAGGATTTCAGAAAGAATTATTACCTCACGCATAAACAATTCGGCTTATGATACTTGAAACTGATATTTTCGAGATGTGGATGGGGAAGATCATGGAACGCTTCGACCGCCACGAACGGCTGCTCGCCTCTCTTACGGGCAAGGAGGTCAAGGAGATAAAATATCTGGACGGCGAACGGTTGTTGGACAATCAGGACTTGTGCCAACTCCTCCAAGCGAGCAAACGCTCGCTGCAACGCTACCGCAGTTCGGGCATATTGCGCTACCAGATGCTATGGCATAAAATCTACTACAAGGAATCGGACGTGCAGGAGTTCCTGAAACATCATTTCGACGAGTTCGAGGGCTGCCGCAAGGTCGAGAAAGACAGGGGTTGAACGCCAAATGCTGCCAAACGGACGCCACAAGCTGCCACGCGGGACGGAAACGGCGGCAGCGGCGTATCCTCCGCTTAATTTCGCAGGGCATCGACAAGATGCCATCATATAACAACAATAGATTATGGAACAGAAAAAGAAAGAACAAGACGTGCTGATCGTCCGGGACGAGAAGACGGGCGAGATCGGTGTCGTCGCGGGCTTGAAACGCGACGGGACGCCGAACATGAAAGCCGCCAGAGCGGAAAACGCGCAGGATTTCCTGCGTTTCGACCACCACGGCGACGTGTTGGACAACTTCTTCGCCAACTTCTACCGCCAATGCAAGGAGCCGAAACGCTTCGGTTTCTACCGCGTCGCGGCAGAGGGCGCGGACAAGGTCATGGAAGTATTGAAAGAGCTGCTGAAGAACCCGAAGCAGAACGAGGAGCTGCTCGCCCCGCACAAGGTCGATACGGCCAAGTACGAGCAGGCCGCCGCGCAGCAGCAGACGCCGCAGGATGGCGAAACGCAATCCGTCCCCACCGAACAAGGGGAAGAGACACCGCGTCAGGCCGAACAGCCGCCCGCCGTGGAACAGAGCAACGACGAGGGCTACAAGCCCATCGACGACAGCCGCCTCGACCGTGAGGCGGTCGCCGAGCGTTGGGGCATCGACCTCGCGGCATTGGAGCAGTCGGGCGATCTGGAGCGTATGTGTCATTACGGCAAGTCGCATCTTGTCGAGTGCAATCCCGATTTCGGCGGTATCCGCGTGCCTATGCAGGCGCGGTTGTCGCTGCGCGAGAACCCCGACGGCACGGTGTCGATCATCCCGCACCCGATCCGCCGCGAGCCGAACCTCGACGAGTACCGGAACATCAAGTTCACACCGGAGGATCGGGAAAACCTGCAAAAGACGGGCAACCTCGGACGTGTGGCCGAGGTGGTCGATCCCGCCACGGGCGAGCTTGTCCCCTCCTTTATCAGTATCGACCGCCTGACCAACGAGACGGTCTCCGTTCCGGTCAAGGCCATCCGCATCCCCGACGAAGTAAAAGGCGTGCTGCTCACCAAAGAGCAGAAAGAGGCGCTGGCAGCGGGCAAGGGCGTCTATGTGGAGGGCATGACGGCCAAGAGCGGCAAGAAGTTCAACGCTACAATCCAGATCAACGCCGACAAACGGGGGCTGGACTTCCATTTCGGCGGCCAGAAGAAATCCCAACGGCAGGAGCAGACGCAGACGGCTGACGGTGCTCCGAAAGAACGTCGCCTGCGTATCGGGAAAACCTTGCTCGGTGCGGAGGTCAAGCCGGAGTACAAGGCTGGCTGGGAGCAGAACAAGTGGGTGTACATCGAGGGCATGACCGACAAGAAAGGCCAAAAGTTCAACGCCTATGTACGCCCGAACCACGAAAAGGTCAAATACGACTTCAGCCGCAAGCGCCCGGAGCAGTCGCAAATCTACGAGGTCAAACCCGACACGGCCTCCCAAACGCAGGTTGCGGTCAATTCCGAGGGCAGAACCGACGAGGCGACCAAGCGCATCGGCGAGCCGCTGCAACGGGGACAGACCGCCCCGGCCAACGAGGAGCAGCAGCGTCGGCAGCAGAACGCGAACAAACCCCGAATGAGGATGTAGCTATGGCGGCTTTCATTATTCTCCTGCTTTTCTGCCTTGTCTCGGTTGCGGGCGGTTACGCCCTGCGGCGTATTGATTGGCAGGCCATAGAGCAGGAAAACGGACGGTACTATACCGCCGACGGGTATCACGTCTATTACGACCGCAACATCCTGCGCCACCTGCGGCATGAAGAACGAGAGACGCGGGAGCGGAACGACGAGAGTTAAAAACGGAGTTCTTGCCCCACACCACTAAATCCACATTAAATAAATCAATTCAGTATGAAAACAATTATTGCAGAGAAACCGAGCGTGGCGCGTGAGATCGCCCGCATCGTGAAAGCGACGAAAAGAGAGATCGGCTACTACACGGGAAACGGCTATAACGTAACATGGGCGTTCGGGCATCTGGTGCAGCCCGCCCTGCCGGACGGTTATGGCATCAAGGGATTCCACCGCGACAACCTGCCCATCATCCCTCCGGTGTTCAAACTTATTCCCCGTCAGGTCAAGACCGACAAGGGCTATAAACCCGACAGCGACGTTACGGCGCAAATCAAGATCATCGGCGGGCTGTTCCGCGAGAGCGAGCGTATCATCGTGGCGACGGATGCCGGACGCGAGGGTGAGCTGATCTTCCGCTACCTGTACGAGTACATCGGCTGCGCCACGCCGTTCGACCGCCTCTGGATCAGCTCGCTCACGGACAAGGCCATCCGCGAGGGGCTGGAGCGGCTCGAAAGCAGCAACAAGTACGACAACCTCTACTACGCGGCCAAAGCCCGCAGCGAGGCCGATTGGCTCGTGGGTATCAACGCCACGCAAGCCATCACGGTGGCCGCCGGACACGGCACGTATTCGCTGGGGCGCGTGCAGACACCCGCGCTGGCAATGGTATGCAGCCGTTTCTGGGAAAACAAGCGTTTCACGCCGGAGGATGTCTTTCAGGCGCACTTCTCCACGCCGGGCATCGAGTCCGGTACGGTCGTGAAGTTCTCCTCCGCCGGGAAATGGAAGGAGAAAGCCACCGCCGCTGCCGCCTACCAGTCGCTCAAAGAACGGGGCGAGGTAACGGTTACGAGAGTCGAACGCAAGGAGACCGTGCAGGAGCCGCCCCTGCTGTACGACCTGACGACACTCCAGAAAGAGGCGAACACCAAGCACGGCTTTTCGGCGGACAAGACGCTCTCCATCGCCCAGAAGCTCTACGAGGCGAAAGCGATAACCTATCCCCGTACGGGCAGCCGTTACATTCCCGAAGACATGTATGCGGAAATTCCCGCGCTGCTGCTCACGCTGAAAAACAATCCGACGTGGGGCAACCGCCTCGCGCTGCTGGGCGAAGCCCCGACACGCCGCAGCGTGGACGGCGGCAAGGTAACCGACCACCATGCCCTGCTGCCGACGGAGGTGAAGCCGAAGATGCTCTCCGCCGACGAACAGACCGTTTACGATATGATCGTCGGGCGTATGCTGGAAGCGTTCTCGGAAAAGTGCATCAAGGACGTAACGACCGTTACGGCTGTGTGCGAGGGCGTGGAGTACACGACAAAGGGCGCTATTGTCCGTCAGGCCGGGTGGCGGGCTATTTATGCCGAGGAGCTGGAAGATACCTTACTGCCCGAATGGACGGAAGGCACGACGCTGACCGTCGCAGGCTGCTCGATGACCGAGGGCAAGACGAAGCCCAAACCGCTGCATACGGAAGCCTCGCTGCTTGCGGCAATGGAGACCGCAGGCAAGGAGGTCGAGGATGAGGAGGTGCGGCAGTCGCTCAAAGAGTGCGGCATCGGCACTCCGGCCACTCGTGCGGCCATCATCGAAACGCTCTTTTCACGGGAATACATCGTGCGGCACAAGAAATCGCTCGTACCGACGGAAAAGGGGCTGGCACTCTATTCGGTCGTCAAGCAGATGCGCATCGCCGACGTCGAGATGACGGGAGCATGGGAGGCGGCGCTCGCCAAGATCGAGCGGGGCGAACTGCGTGCCGAGACGTTCCGCAAGGAGGTTGAGGAGTACACCGCTGGGATTACCTCCGAGTTGCTGACCTGCGACAAGCTCTTCACGCATACCGTGTCGGAGTGCGTCTGCCCCAAATGCAAAACGGGGCGTATGCAGTTCTTTGGAAAGGTCGTGCGCTGCGACAATGCCGCGTGCGGGCTTCCGGTATTCCGTGTGAAAGCGGGAAAGACGCTTTCCGACACGGACATTACGGAACTGCTGACCAACGGGCACACCTCACCGATCAAGGGTTTCAACAGCAAGCGGGGCAAATCGTTCTCGGCTGTTGTCGCCTTCGACGGGGATTTCAACACCGTCTTCGAGTTCCCTGAAACGAAAAACGGCGGCAAAGACACAAAGAGAGAGAAATAATGCCTATATTCGCCACTGAATACACGGAAATAGATTGTCTTCCCGGATTTACCGTCGATACCGATTTATTCTCTGTGGATTTAGTGGTGGCACTCGACGGGGACGTTGAGTGCCTTTTTCTATTCTTTTCTCGAACTATTCAAACGCTTTCAATTCAACATTTTCATTATCGTCATGTTGGCCACCGCGACATAAAATTGTTGTAAAAATAACTACTACAATTAAATTGAGTGGATATAACCAACTTCCTTTTAATGAAAATTGGCAATTACGTATAATATCGACAGATGTCAGAATCATAAGTAAGAACCAAATCAAAGTTATAAAGCAACTGATGATCTGATTGATTCGAGATACGGAAAAACGATATGATAATGTTAAGCTCCAAAATGAATTGTGATTGTTAATGTGATTTTTCATAAGTGGGCCTGTAATATCGTCTTCTAAAGAATCAATAACTTTTTCCCAATTCAATTGCCAATGCTTGCTGGCTCTATTAACAAAAAACCAGCCGAGTGAAAAAACAAAGCCAATAGATTCGATTAAAAATAGGTATTGTTCCTGAAAGGAAATGCTTTTTGATGTAAGTATGGCGAAATATCCGGCAAATGAAGCCGCTATAAAAGCCCAGAAATAGGTAGTACGTTTCCAATACAATTCTATTTCAAATTTTCTTATATCATGTGCTTTTTCAAAAGCCTTTTCTTTTTTGTATCTATCCATAAGTAAATCCATAAAGTTAAAGTATTTACAAAATTAGCAATAAAAATCCACTAAATCCATAGAATTATGAATAAGAAAGATAAGCCCACGGAGCTATCCTACTACGGGCTTTACCTGTTATCCCACCTCAAGGAGAACCACCCCGACAAGGCGCATGACGCGGCCTTTATTGAAAGCCGCTCCGACCATGCCGCCGACGTGTACGAACAAGCCCGCCTCGAAGGGTATCTGCCCGAAGGGGCGCACGAGCTGGCGATGGCCGCTCTTTTGGAGGGGCTTCACTTCTCCAAGTACGACACCATCATCGAGGTGCTCTGGAACGAGTTTTCAGACGAGGTGGCGCAGAGCGACGCCCCGTCCGTCGCGTTGAGATTGCAGCCCTCTCTGGAGGGCATATTCTCCCAATACCCGCTCTCGGACGATTTCGCCTATTCGCCCGAATACGAGCAGCTCTACACGGAGCTTACGGGGGCTATCCTAATCTTGCTGGAAGAGGATGGCATTTAACCGTAAGACCAAACTGCGGGACAACATCGAGGCGATACGCACGGCGTTCGAGTTGGGCAAGGCAGGGCGGGCGGCCACTCCCGAAGAGCGGGAGCGGCTTGCCCGCTATTGCGGTTTCGGAGGGTTGAAATATATTCTCAACCCGGCTTCCGACCTGACCGATGCCGTGCAGTGGGCGAAATCCGACCTCGACCTGTTCCCGATGACGGCGGAGCTGCACCGTCTGATCCGCGAGAACAGCGCAAGCGAAAACGAATACAAGCGTTACATCGACAGCCTGAAAAGCTCCGTGCTGACGGCGTTCTACACCCCTGCGGCGGTTACGGAGGCTTTGGCCGACACGCTGCACGACTACCATGTGCGCCCGTTGCGGATGCTCGAACCCTCCGCTGGACACGGGGCGTTCCTCGAAGCCTTTGCCCGCAGGAACACTCGCGCGGATGTGATGGCTTTTGAAAAAGACCTCCTGACGGGCAGGATTCTCGCCTGCCTCCACCCCGACAAGAAAGTGCGCGTGGAGGGTTTCGAGCGTATCGAGAAGCCCTTTTACGGCTATTTCGACGTGGCGGCCTCCAACATCCCGTTCGGGGATGTGGCGGTCTTCGATCCGGCGTTCTCCGCGAGTGATGCGCCCGGACGACGGACGGCGACCAAAGCCATCCACAACTACTTTTTTCTCAAAGGGCTGGATGCCGTGAGGGACGGCGGCATCGTGGCGTTCATCACGTCGCAGGGCGTGCTGAACGCGCCCCAGAACGAAACTTTCCGCGCCGAGTTGCTCAAACAAGCGGATGTGGTCTCCGTCGTCCGCCTGCCCAACAACCTCTTTACCGACAATGCCGGAACGGAAGTCGGCAGCGATCTCGTCGTCCTGCAAAAAAACGTCCGAAAAGAGAAGCTGACCGACGACGACAAGTTGCTGTGTCAGGTACATTCCGACAGTCGCGGTTTCAATACCAACGAATACCTGCACCGCCATCCCGAACGGATTATCCACACGAAAGCGGTGCTGGACACCGATCCCTACGGCAAACCCGCAATGGTCTATCGGCATGAGGGCGGTGCGGAGGGCATCGGGGCGGATCTGCGTCGTATGCTCTCGGAGGATTTTTACAAACGCCTCGAAATGGGCCGCTACATGGATGTCGCGGGGACGCTCGAAGGTATCCGCCAACGGAGAGAGCAGCAGTCGGCTGGTGCAACGCCTGAACCCGTCTTGCAGAACCGGCAAGGGCGGAGCAGACGGAGGCCGTCGGACAACAGACCTTGTGGGGACAAGAGACCGTTGCGGAGGATACGGTACGGCCTGCACGAGCAGATAAGTCGAGTGCTGCACCCCCGAAAGTGGAGAAGCCCGAAATAGAGCCTCCGGTAATGAGCCTTTACGACCTGTTCGGCTTCACGGAAGAGGAGCGGCGCGTCGCACAGACGGGAGGCAAACCCCGCCGCAGGAACAACCGTCCCAAGCTGGCGCAACCCCGCCAGCCGTCGCTGTTCGACATGCCGACGGAGGCCGTGGCAACGACAAAGGCGGAGCAGACGGCACGGACGGCAAACGACGAAACGACCGTTTCGCCCCGTCCCCGCTATCCCGTTGAAAACGGCATCGAGGAGGATATGAACCGCCGCATCTCCGACGTCGAGCGACAGATGCGCGAGCGGGAAACGAAACTCTCGGCGGAAGAGCGGCAGCGCAAGCACGAGGCGGATATGAAGCCCCAGCCCTTCGAGGGATTGTTGGAGCCGCACCACCGCGAGGGATCGTTCGTCAAAGTGAACACCGTCGGGGCACGCTACCAGATCGGCTATCTGAAAGACGTTACCCGCTACGGGGCGACGTTCCACCCGCTCGATCTGGATACGGCGCAGCGTGAGAAGATTGCGGCCTATATCCCCGTGCGCGACGCTTACGAGCGGCTCTATGCCTATGAAGCCGAATATCACGACGAGGGCGATGCCATGCGTAAAGACCTCAATACCCGTTACGATGCGTTCGTCGCGCGTTACGGTAATTTGAACGCCAAAGCGAACGTCAAGCTCCTTATGATGGACGCATCGGGGCGCGACATCCTCGCCCTCGAACGGGCGGAGAACGGGCAGTTCGTCAAGGCCGACATCTTCGACCATCCCGTAGCGTTCGCGCTCAACGGGATTACGCACGTCGATACGCCCGAAGAGGCGCTCTCGGCCTCGCTCAACCGCTATGGTGGTGTAAACCTCGACTACATGGAATCCCTCGCGGATAACAGCCGCGAGGAGTTGATCGACGAGTTGAAAGGGCGCATCTTCTACAATCCGCTTTCCGGCAGTTACGAGATCAAAGACCGCTTCATCGCGGGCAACGTGGTCGATAAGGCGGAGCGCATCGAGGCATGGATGGCCGAGAACCCGCACGGCGAGCGCGAAAAAGAAGCCCTCGCCGCCTTACAGGAGGCCGCGCCGCGTCCGATCACGTTCGACGAGCTGGATTTCAACCTCGGAGAGCGGTGGATTCCGACGGGTATCTACTCGGCATACGCATCTTATCTGTTCGACACGAAAGTAAGTGTCGGTTTCTCGGAGAGCATGGACGACTACGCCGTCAAATGCGGCGTAAAAAACGCCAAGATTCTCGACCAGTTCTGCGTCAAGGGGTATTACCGCAGCTACGACGGTATTGCCCTGCTGAAACACGCCCTCGTGAACACCGTACCCGATATGACCAAGAGCATCGGCAAGGACGAGCACGGCAACGACATCAAGGTGCGCGACAGCGAGGGCATACAGCTCGCCAACGCCAAGATCGACGAAATACGCAACGGGTTCGTTGAATGGCTCGCGGAGCAGTCGCAGGATTTCCAGAAGCGGCTGACGGATATGTATAACTGCAAGTTCAACTGTTTCGTGCGGCCGCAATACGACGGTTCGCACCAGACCTTTCCCGATCTCGACCTGAAAGCCCTCAACCGACGGTTCGGAATCAAGGATGTGTATCAGAGCCAAAAGGATTGTATCTGGATGTTGAAGCAGAACGGCGGCGGTATCTGCGACCACGAGGTCGGCACGGGAAAGACGCTGATCATGTGCGTAGCGGCGCACGAAATGAAGCGGCTGGGGCTGGCGCACAAGCCGATGATTATCGGACTGAAAGCCAACGTCGCGGAGATCGCCGAGTGTTACCGCACGGCCTACCCGAACGCGAAGATACTCTACGCTTCGGAAAAGGACTTTTCGCCCGAAAACCGTGTGCGGTTCTTCAACAACATCAAGAATAACGATTACGAC
>OLZG01001012.1_pt1 | contig 11835 bp, 6 predicted proteins | sample 1644401 | NCBI WGS metagenome assembly OLZG01 (sample SAMEA103958119, study PRJEB25191) | human gut metagenome | biome: human-associated habitat [ENVO:00009003]; feature: intestine environment [ENVO:2100002]; material: feces | place: Germany | collected 2013/2015
CAAAACTCTATTCAAAGATTATTGGGCTTGGGTAGTGCTGTTACGGAACTGAAATCCGGAGCTTATGTGATGACGGATGCCAACGGTTTAGCGTATGGTTTTACTTCTGTAAGCGAGGATGGTGTATTACAAGAAGGTATTCTTGATTATAAAGCTACTTCTATTGCGGATGACAAGAAAGATGATGTAAAGCAGTATATCTGGAAAGTTACCGTAACAGAGAATTTGGGCGCTTATTCGTACAAATTTGAGAATGTAGCCACAGGTAAGACTCTACGTGTCAACACGACTGCTGGTTCAGAGGCCGTAGAATTGAATAGTGCGGCTTCTGGAAATGTGATTAAAGATGTTTTTGCATTTGGAGCTACTCAAATCGGAACAACAGGTAAATATACTGCAAGCGAGAAGGCTCTATTCGCTTATAACGGGAATAAGAGTGATGTATTCCAGTTAAAATGGAGTGCTGGTGGCTCTTTAATTTCAACTACGGCTTCGTCTTTTGATTTATCTTTCTATGCGGTAGAATCAGAGGAATTAAGGGCTGTGGGAGCTGATGAGTTGAATGATTTGTATAACACGGCAGGTTTCTCTTTCGTCTCAAAAAGATTGGACTCCGATCAGACTAGCGAGCCTAATGGTAATCTATTCAATGAGAAAAGAATCGTTGCCCGTTATGTGCCTTCTGACTTGAGAGTGGACGCTACTTCTTATCCTTCCTATTCAGGAAGTACGGCTGATTTGAAGATTCCCGCTGGTATGTACTTCTTTACAGAGAATGCACCTGATAAGGATGATTGTAGCGGAGTTAATGCTGTTTCTAGCGGTTATAAAGCTTGGATGGACGCAACTGTCTTGGTTTTAAGCTCAACCGAAACAGTGGAAGGTACAAATGCGGGACGTGCGTCTGGTGATGGATTCATGTTGGTAGAGAAAAAGATCAGCGAGTTGAATTTGTATCAAGGAACTTCTTCCAACTGGAAAGCCGCTGGCGATGAGATCTCCATAAACAACGCTAACTTCCGTGTACAGAAGAGTTATTCCGAGGGCTATCCGTATGAGTTGAACGTGGATCGATTCCGTTACCGCAAACAAGCGAGCAAAGCGGATCAAGCAGATGCCAAGGTGAAGTTGCATATCTTGAAGCACAATGACAACTACTATTTGGCCACTACTTCTACTTTGACGGATGCTAGCAATAACCCAATTAACTACTTTATATTCAAGCAAGGTGCTGCCGGGATGAAGAGCGGTATTGAGTTGTTGAATACAGAGGCGAAGGTTTCTGCTTATACAATCCGTGTCTTAGATGGTAAGGGTGTCGATAAGAAAGACATCAAGAGCGTATATGGAAAGTATTTGACGAATGCTGTTAAGAGAGGTTCGTTCCAATTTGTTGCGAAAGCTAAGGTTCTTTCTCAATTGGAAACTCCGGCTTATCAATGGGCTATTTCCAGTGTAGACGATACATATAAAGTGACATTCACGAACCGTGAGACCGGCGAGTATTTCCAAGCTAGCTTGTTCCCGAAAACTGATTTAGGCGAGAATGTTTACGAATTGGCTACAGATAACAAAACAGTTACCGCTATCTACGTAAATGAGAACACATATCGTGAGGCAGAGGGCGATGATGCTGATATGCAACAGCTAATCGTGGAATTGACTCCGGCAGAAGTTGATCCATACGCTGGTTTCTTGAACGTGGACAATGAGACTTTGGTGACGATGGCTTTTGCTCGTGATAACAACGAGACTTCTAATAAGTGGTATGTGGCAGCTACCGAAAATAATTTGCCTTTTGCAACTTCAGAGTATATATTGAATAAGAATGATAAGTTCGCAAATGAGGTATCTGGCGCCGCTCAATGGCAATTGGTGAAAGAGGATAACAAACGTACGATCATCGAGCGTAGCTTTGTTTATAACAAGGATGGACGTGTGACTGTACAAGCTAGAGGTGATAAGGCTTATGCCTATGTTTATCGATTGCAGTATATCAATGATGGCATTGAAACCGAGGAATACTTCCCGGCAGGAAGTTCTAACGTGTCTGCCCAAGAGGAATTAGTTGACGAAAATAACACTACACGTTTTGTGATTAAGCAAGCTGCTGATGGTTCTGTTTATTTGATTAAGGTGACAAGCACAAGCTCAAATATCGCTTCTATTTTAAATGCGAATACGACGTCTGTAGTAGACGCTACTTATAAGGCTTCTATCGACGAATGTCGATATACTACTCCGTCTTCTGTTTATGCATGGCCTATCGCTACAACTCCGAGTGGTCAACAAGATTGGTTATTGAATACTTACTTGATTGTTGAGGCTCCGGAAATCAGCTATCCCGCTGAGGAAGGACATATTTCCCTGATAAGCGAGATGAACAACTATATCTCCATGAACGAGGATCGTGATGGTATCGTTGTAAACGAGAATCAATATTCTTTCTACTTACAGGTAACAGATAAGGATGCGGTAGTTCCTTCTTTCTATATCTCTAACAAAGGTACGGTTGAGGATGGTAACAGACTGTTCTTATTCAATCCGAAAGACTCTGTAAACTACTATGTGGCAGACGGTACATACGACAGAAAGTATCAATGGAACGAGGATGACACGAAGGCTGTCTTCAAGCCGGCCACTCTTTGGGAAAGTAAGGATACTTTGACTACGATCGTTAAAGGTAACAAGGTTGCCGTGGCTAAAGAGGCTGATGATGAGGGTGTATTAGGAGGCTTGGACAACTTCAAGGTTCAGATCATCCAGTGTGAGGACGACGAGAACGCTTATCGTATCCGTTCTGTAGCTGATAAGGGTTCTTATTTATATGGTGTCAACGATAAATTGTCTTGGAGCGGTAACAAGAAAAACGCTATGCGTTTCACTATCGCTGCTGGTGATCCTACTTCCAATGAGTCTATCGCTGATGCTGCCGAAGGCATCAAGGTTATCGCAGGCAACGGTACGATCGAGATCCAAGGTGCGGCTGGCAAGATGGTTTCTGTAACGAACGTTCTTGGCAAGTCTATCGCTAACACGGTTCTTACTTCCGATAACGCTACGATCGCTGCTCCGGCAGGTATCGTTGTGGTGTCTGTAGAAGGCGAGGAAGCTGTTAAGGCAGTCGTTAAATAAGAATAATGACGATAAATAACATAAATCGAAAATCATTCCTGCGGGAGTTGTAGTGATTCAAGTACCCCGTGAGGGCGAATAGGCGGGAATGGATTAATATTAATACTAAAGTAATAAATTAAAGTTCATCCACCGTTGCCTCCGTGAGGAGGGAAGGTGGGAAAAAAATAGCCTCGGTCGTTTCTGCGATCGGGGCTAACTTTTGAGCGGCCCTTTCATGAGTTGTTCTTTTTATGTAGCTTTCCTGTATGTTTCAGTAGGATAAATGTAGATGTTATTGAAAAATGTATATCTTTGCTTGCTATTAGAAGGAAAAGCAAATGAGGAAGTTTATGAGAAAGATCGGATTGTTGTTGATTGCCGTGATGATGATTTTACCGGCGATGGCTCAGGTTTCTTTCGGCGTACGTGCCGGAGGCGCTTATTCTTCGTTGATCCAGAAAGTGGAGGATACGTATGAGGCGGGAGCCCGCTTCGGTTTCAGCATAGCGGGTTTGGCGGATATTCCTTTGAGTAAGAATAAAAAATGGTCGCTTCGTCCTGAGGTGGCGTTCGTAAACCAAGGTGGCGCTTATTATTCGAATCAGGATATACATGGGATGGCGCTTCATAATAAATGTTGGTATTACTCTTTGCAGATTCCCGTGAATGTGGCTTATACGTTTACCTTCACGGACGTTCATCTGTCCGTATTCGCCGGTCCTACCTTTGATTGGTCCTTGTTTGGCAAGATGAAGAGCCGAGAGACCAATCCGGATCTCCATTTCGGCGTATCCGAGGAGAAGGATTTGAAACCTTGCGATTTTGGCATGAACGTCGGCCTATCGGTAGAATATAGTAACTTTTTCTTTTCCGTAAGTTCCCTATGCGGCATGATAGACCGCCGTGCCTTGAAGCGTGACGGCGAGACTTCCGTTTATCAAAATAACGTGACATTCTCTTTGGGGTATTACTTCCGTAAGTGATGAGTATCTTCATAATAACTTGAAAAATAATTAGATTTGTTTGGTATTTCGGATAAAACCCGTACCTTTGCAAGCCGATTATTATCAAATTGTACTAAGAGTTTAGTTCTTAGCACGTTGTTGCATCATGTGTCCGTTGTGACAATGTTGGTAAGGCTAGTTTTTTGAGTTATTAATTAATTTAATTTTTAAGCAGTGGATACTTTAAGTTTTAAGACCATTTCTGCAAACAAGGCAACTGTAAACAAAGAGTGGGTCATTGTTGATGCTGAAGGCCAGACGTTAGGTCGCCTTTGCGCTAAAGTAGCGAAGCTTTTGCGCGGTAAGTACAAACCCAATTTCACTCCGCACGTTGACTGTGGTGATAACGTAATCATCATCAATGCAGACAAAGTCGTTCTGACTGGTAACAAGTGGAACGATCGTATTTATTTGAGATATACCGGATATCCCGGTGGACAGATCGAGTATACTCCGGCTGATCTTTTGAAGAAAGGTGGCGACCGTCTGTTCCGTAAAGTAGTAAAAGGTATGTTGCCTAAGAACCGTCTGGGTGCAAAGTTGTTGAACAACATGTACGTTTATGAGGGAACTGAGCACAAGCACGAGGCTCAACAACCTAAGTTAATCGATATAAACTCATATAAATAATCACGATGGAAGTAGTAAATGCAATAGGAAGACGTAAAGCGGCAGTCGCTCGCGTATTCGTTAGCGAAGGTACGGGAAAGATCACGATCAACAAACGTGAGCTGGAAAAATACTTTCCTTCTTCAATCCTTCAGTTTATCGTAAAGCAGCCGTTAGCAAAGTTGAACGTCGCAGAGCAATATGATATTAAGATCAACCTTGACGGTGGTGGTTTCAAAGGTCAGTCTGAGGCTGCCCGTTTGGCTATCTCTCGTGCGTTGATAAAGATTAATCCGGAAGATAAGGCTGTCTTGAGAGCGGAAGGATTCGTAACTCGCGATCCTCGTGCTGTTGAGCGTAAGAAACCGGGTCGTCCGAAAGCTCGTAAGAGATTCCAGTTCAGTAAACGTTAATGTTATTTGTGAGTCCCTTACAAGTAAAGCGAAGCGTTTAGTATCTAAATTATCGGGATTCTTTTTACATGTGGACATGCGGAAAGACTACCTGATGGTTGAAATTAAACAAAGAAAGTAAACGATTTAAGAAAAAAACAATGTCAAGAGTAAATTTTGATCAATTATTAGAGGCTGGTGTACACTTCGGACACTTAAAAAGAAAGTGGAATCCCGCTATGGCTCCTTATATCTTCATGGAGCGCAATGGTATTCATATCATTGACCTCAACAAGACGGTTGCTAAAATTGACGAAGCTGCTGAAGCTTTGAAGCAAATCGCTAAATCAGGAAAGAAAGTCCTGTTTGTTGCTACTAAAAAACAAGCTAAGCAGGTGGTTGCCGACAAGGCTGCATCTGTAAATATGCCTTATGTAATCGAGCGCTGGCCGGGTGGTATGTTGACCAACTTCCCGACGATCCGTAAAGCTATCAAGAAGATGGCTACTATCGATAAGATGACAAAAGATGGTACATTTGATAATCTTTCTAAGAGAGAAAAACTTCAAATCACTCGCCAACGCGCTAAGTTGGAGAAGACTTTAGGTTCTATCGTAGACCTTACTCGTCTTCCGTCAGCGTTGTTCGTTGTAGACGTGATGAAAGAGCATATCGCTGTTCGCGAGGCTAACCGTTTGGGTATCCCTGTATTCGGTATGGTTGATACGAACTCTAATCCGAACAATATCGACTACGTTATCCCGGCTAACGATGACGCTACAAAGTCTGTAGAGGTTATCTTGGGCGCTATCTGCGAGGCTATGAACGAAGGCTTGCAAGAGCGTAAGGCTGAGAAAATTGACGCAGAGGCTGCTGAGGAAGCTCCGAAAAGAGAGCGTAAGGCAAAAGCTGCTGTTAAGAAAGAACGTACGAAGAAAGAAGACGACGATGCGTTGAACGCTAACGTTGCCGGTAAGTTCGCGAAAGACGAAGAATAATTCGATTGACAATTGACGTTGACAATTGACAATTAGAATACAAATACAATGGGCAGTTGGCTTTTGACAGGATTTGTCAATTGGCAACTGTCCATTGTCAATTTTTGAAAGTATAAACATTTTAAAGATAAAGGAAATAAGATTATGGCTGTAACAATGGCTGATATTACCAAGCTGCGCAAAATGAGTGGAGCTGGTATGATGGACTGTAAGAAGGCTTTGACAGATGCTGAAGGCGATTTCGACAAGGCAATGGAAATTATCCGTAAGAAGGGACAGGCTGTTGCCGCTAAGCGTTCAGACCGTGAAGCTTCTGAAGGTTGCGTTTTGGCTAAGACTACCGGTGACTTTGCGGTTATCATCGCTTTGAAGTGCGAAACGGACTTCGTGGCTAAGAATGAGGACTTCGTGGCTTTGACTCAAGCTATCTTGGACGCTGCCGTGGCTAACAAATGCCGTACTTTGGACGAGGTGAAAGCTTTGCCTATGGGCAAGGGTACTATCCAAGAAGCTGTTACGGATCGTAGTGGTATCACTGGCGAGAAAATGGAGTTGGATGGCTACTGCGTAGTTGAAGGTGCTTACACTACTGTATACAACCATATGGGTAAGAACCAACTTTGTACGATCGCCGCTTTCAACAAGGAGTCTGAGGAAGCCGCTCACAATATTGTTATGCAGATCGCCGCTATGAACCCGATCGCTATCGATGAGGCTGGTGTTCCTGAGTCTGTAAAAGAGAAAGAGATCCAGGTTGCTATCGAGAAGACGAAGGCTGAGCAGGTACAGAAGGCTGTAGAGGCTGCATTGAAGAAGGCTGGTATCAATCCTTCACATGTAGACAGCGAGGCTCACATGGAAAGTAACATGGATAAGGGCTGGATTACGGCAGAGGATGTAGCTAAGGCTAAAGAAATCATCGCTACTGTTTCTGCTGAGAAGGCTGCTAACTTGCCTCAACAGATGATCGAGAATATCGCTAAGGGTCGTCTGGGCAAGTTCTTGAAAGAGGTTTGCTTGTTGAACCAAGAAGACATTATGGATGGCAAGAAGACTGTAAGAGAGACAATGAAGGAGATCGATCCTGAGTTACAAATCTTGGCGTTCAAACGTTTCACTTTGCGTGCTGAGTAATTGCGGTAACATATTTGATATAAAGAAAAAGGCGATACAACCCAATGTATCGCCTTTTTTATGAAGTATAGCTTACTTGCCCATAGAAGATATACTTACTTGTCCAATGCAGTATATCTTACTTTGCCAAGTAAGTATATCTGTTTAATTTTTTCTTATTTCAATGCGGCCAACGCATCCTTAATACGTTTGATCGCCTCTGCGATATTCTCATCGCTGGTAGCGTAACTCATGCGGATACACTCGGGTGCCCCGAAAGAGGTACCACCTACGCAAGCTACGTGCGCTACTTCTAAGAGATACATAGCTAAGTCATCAGCGTTGTTGATTACACGGGTTCCATCTGTCTTGCCGTAATAATAACTACATTTGGGGAATAAGTAGAAGGCGCCTTCCGGTTTATTCACCTCGAAGCCCGGAACTTCTTTCGCTAAATTAACGATTAAGTCACGGCGGCGTTCGAAGGCCTTACGCATTTCCTCAACGGGTTCTTGTGAGCCTGTATAAGCCGCTTCCGCCGCTTTTTGAGATACGGAGCAAGGGCCAGAGGTATATTGTCCTTGTAATTTATTAACCGCTTTCACGATCCATTCCGGTCCGGCGATGAAACCGATACGCCAGCCAGTCATCGCATACGCTTTGGAAACGCCGTTTACGATAACCGTACGGTCTTTCATTCCTTCGATAGAAGCGATGCTGTTGTGTTTACCAATATAGTTAATATGTTCGTAGATCTCATCCGCTATAACGATGATATCCGGATGTTTTTTCAATACTTCCGCTAAACCTGCCAATTCCTCGGCGCTGTAAACAGAACCCGTCGGGTTGGAGGGAGAGCAAAGGATTAACGCTTTAGTCTTAGGTGTAATAGCGGCTTCCAGCTGAGCTGGAGTGATCTTGAAATCTTGCTCGATACCAGCCGGAACGATAACGGGAGTTCCTTCCGCTAACTTCACCATCTCCGGATAGCTTACCCAGAAAGGGGCAGGGATGATAACCTCGTCCCCCGGATTTACCAATACCATGACCGTGTTACAAACGGATTGTTTGGCACCGTTTGCACAAGAGATCTGGCCTGCTGTATATTCCAGTCCATTCTCGTTCTTCAATTTGGCAACGATAGCATTACGTAATGCCGGATAACCCGCTACGGGAGAATAACGTGAGAAATTATCGTCAATCGCCTTCTTCGCGGCTTCTTTAATGAAGTCGGGAGTATTGAAATCGGGTTCTCCCACACTTAAGTTGATAACATCGATACCTTGAGCTTTCAACTCACCGCTCTTTTGTGACATCGCCAATGTTGCTGAAGGCGATAAACTCGCTAAACGATCTGAGACTTGTGTCATGACATTGCTTTTTGTATAGGTTGTTTTATTATTATGCGACAAAAGTAATCAATAATCGGAATTCTTGCAACGTTCTGATAACTATTTAATGTTATGCAGCACATGCCCCATACGTTCTTTCTTCGTTTTCATGTAGAATTCGTTGTATGGATTTGGTTTCACCTCGATAGGAACGTTCTCTACTACCTCAAGTCCGTATGCTTCCAGACCTACGCGTTTTACCGGATTATTGCTCATCAGGCGCATTTTCGTTACGCCGATATGACGTAAGATCTGTGCTCCGACACCATAATCTCGCTCATCCGCTTGATGGCCTAAATGCAAGTTCGCGTCCACCGTATCCAAACCATCCTCTTGGAGCTTGTATGCTTTCATCTTCTCCATCAATCCGATGCCTCGTCCTTCTTGGTTCAGGTAAACGATAACCCCTTTGCCTTCTTGGTCGATGCGGCGCATAGCCTCGTGCAGTTGCTCTCCGCACTCGCAACGCATGGAACCGAAGATATCACCTGTAGCGCAAGATGAGTGCACGCGTACTAAGATAGGCTCGTCTTTTTCGAATTTACCCTTTATCAAAGCTATATGCTCTAATCCATTGCTTTTCTGGCGGAAAGGAATGAGACGGAAATGTCCGTACTCGGTAGGGAGATCTACCTCTACGCCGTTCTCTACGATCGATTCGGTCCGGAGGCGATAAGCGATCAGGTCCTTGATGCAAATAATCTTGATATCGAATTTCTTGGCTACCTCAATTAATTGCGGCAGACGTGCCATGGTTCCATCCTCGTTGATGATCTCGATCAAGGCTCCGGCGGGATATAAACCGGCTAACCGGGCCAAATCCACGGCAGCCTCTGTATGACCCGCACGGCGAAGTACGCCACGGGAGCGGGCACGGAGCGGATTGATATGTCCGGGACGTCCCAGATCGGATGGCTTGGTCTTTGGATCGGCCAGCGCCAAGATTGTTTCCGCACGGTCGTACATGGAAACGCCGGTCGTACATTTCCCTCCTAATTTATCTACTGTTATCGTGAAAGGAGTACCTAGTAAAGAGGTGTTATTGGCAACTTGCATATCCAGCTCCAACTCTTGGCAACGTTCTTCCGTGATCGGGGCGCATAATACACCTCGTCCGTTTTTCAACATGAAGTTGATTTTTTCCGGGGTTACTTTCTCGGCCGCGATGATAAAGTCTCCTTCATTCTCCCGGTCCTCGTCGTCTACAACGATTAAGAACTTTCCTTCACGGAAATCCTCGATAGCTTCTTCGATGGTGTTTAATTGAATCTCGCTCATATTTATTGATTATTTATATCCGAGTTATTTTTTTAGCAAATGTAATGAATATATCATATTGATCAGCTCCTTACTGGTCTTTTGTACCATAACGATATCATGCCGTAGCAATTTACGTTGGTACGTAGCCAATAGGTAGATCGGCAATCCCAGTGGGAAGAAAATACCGATAGCCAAAGCAAGTTTCCCGTTTATATGCTTGCTTAGCTTATTATTGTAACCTCCGATGACCGGGTAGTCCATCAATTTATTCAAGAGCAAATTCTGGTCGGAATTACTTAATTCCTCCACGATATTTTCCGTGTCTTGAGCTAACAGTTCCGCTGTGTTATCTTTTCCTCCTTGTTTCCAAAATGTCAGATAATTGATCCAACGTTTATGGTTTGTCAGATAAGTCGTACTTTCTTCCACCAATTTCTCCAGTTGGGGGAGGGTGGCCTCATAATCGGGGGTGTATATGATCACCTCTTTCCGTTCCACTTTTCGCCCTTCACGCTTACCTATTAAGTTCTTCAAGGCATTCACGTAAGTGTCGGCATTCAAGATAACAGAATCTTTTACCGCTTTATAGGTTAGGAATATACCCATAGGTGTTAGGACCACGGAGCTAAGCCACATACCTTCCCATGCGTCCCAAACGCCGTCGCGTGCCATCTTGAAGCCCATATTATCTATAATATAATAGAAGATAAACAAGATTACCGAGATAACGACCGGCACGCCCAACCCTCCTTTACGGATGATGGCTCCTAAGGGCGCTCCGATAAAGAAGAACATGATGCAAGCGAACGATACCGTGAATTTCTTATGCCATTCCGTCAAGTGGCGGCGTACCTTATAGGCCTCGTCGCCAACCGTGGCCGCGCGGAAATAATAGTCGGTCTTGATATTCTCGATCGAGGATTTGGCCCGACCTAATAAGGCGGCTTGGCTACTCGCTGCTTGCGCTAGGTAAAGACTGTCGAAATCTAACTGGATGGTAGGAGTGATTACCGGCAATTTTTCCTGCTGCTCGTCTGGTTGCCCCTCGGCTTCACTCTCTTTTTTAGCCCGTAAGGACTTTAGTGTTTTTACGTATGAGGCATCGTAAATGCTTTTTGCGTTCACGTCCTTGATGCTATCCAAGCGTATGCCCATCGAATCGATAGAGGTTTGTAAATCCTTCAAGTTTTTTCCCATATATTGGTTCTGCATGAAAGATTCGTCGGTACGGTTGAAATTAGCGTCGAATTCAATCAAGATATCCTTGCTGCTGAATGATTCTCGTCGATAGGGGACAGCGGTTCTCGCTTGCGTCGTGTTGGCTTGGCTTTTACCTACGTTCTCGAAAGATTCTCCGTTGAATAAAGATAGGACAAGGAATAATTTATCGGCGGATGTCTTTAGCCGTCCGGAGTCCGCTACGATTACACGGGCGTTATTGAATCCTTCCGAATAATCATAGATCATCACGTCTTTTAATAAACCGTCCTTCGGGTCCTTTTTCTTCACATATACATTGAATCCGGGAATATCTTTGTAGAATGAACCTTCCGGAATATCCAATTCCGGAGATTTCTGCTTCATGGAAATTAGCAATGTCCAGAGCTTAGTCTGTGCCTTCGGTCCTATTACATTTTGGAAATAAAAAGAAACGCCACAGATGAAAATGATAAACACAATCAACGGGCGCATAATCTTAAGTAGTGAGATACCTGCCGCCTTCATGGCCAGCAGCTCAAAACGTTCACCAAAATTACCAAAAGTAATAAGTGCCGCCAACAGAATAGCCAACGGTAATGAAGCCGGCACCAATGTAAGGGCGGAATAAAAGAAAAATTGTGCAAGGACACTCATTTCTAATCCTTTTCCCACCATTTCATCAACGTACTTCCAGAGGAACTGCATCATGAAAATGAAGTAAGGATTGAAACCATTCTTCCTATATATAAGA
>OLZG01001016.1_pt1 | contig 11788 bp, 11 predicted proteins | sample 1644401 | NCBI WGS metagenome assembly OLZG01 (sample SAMEA103958119, study PRJEB25191) | human gut metagenome | biome: human-associated habitat [ENVO:00009003]; feature: intestine environment [ENVO:2100002]; material: feces | place: Germany | collected 2013/2015
CCCCCGACCAGCTGATTACAAATCAGCTGCTCTGGCCAACTGAGCTACATCGGCAAAATCAACCGTTTTGGATTGCAAAAGTAGGCATAAAAAATTTACCAGCCAAATAAATCCCGATAAATTTTCTACTTTTTTACTCTTCTCAAAGAACGTCATTCAGCCGCCATTATTTCAGGGGTGAAATCGGGTGCAAAGATAGGAAAAGTTTTATATTTTACAACAGCTTATCCGAAAAATATCACCCCGGCGGCCGAAGGTTGCCACCGTCCCGCCCGGAAAGGCACCGTCCCGCACCACAAGCCCTGGCCAAAAGCCGCCACACCTATTTATAATAATAGAAATCACGGAAAATTCGTTATCTTTGGCCCGACAAACACAGTATGCCATGAACGCGACACCCCTGCCCGACGGCTTCGGGTTACGCCCGCTCCGTGCGGACGACACCCCGGACATCTTCACGGCCATAGACACGCAGCGCGAACACCTCGGGCGCTGGCTCCCGTTCGTAGCCGCGACGCACCGCGTGGAACAGACCCGCGAAGTGGTCGCCGCCATGCTGGCCGACCCGGCCAACCCGGTCTTCACGCTGCGTGTCGGGGATGCCTTCGCGGGGCTTATCGGGTTCAAATCGGCGGACAGTCGCACCCGCACCATCGAGATCGGCTACTGGCTTCGCTCCGAATACCAGGGACGGGGACTCATGACCGCAGCTGCAGAAGCGCTCTGCCGCATGGCCTTCGGGCAAATGGGCATGGAGAATGTCGAAATCAAATGCGCCGCAGGCAACCTGCGGAGCAACCGGATCCCGCTGCGCCTCGGCTTTCGGCTCGACCGCATCGAAGTACGCGGCGAACAGCTCGCCGACGGGGAATTCACCGACCTCAACGTATACCGGCTGCCGCGCCCCTGAAACAAAAAACCGGGAAGGCGTTCCCTCCCGGTTCCAACTCCCGACAACAAACCCACGCTGCCGGCACAGCCTCGTCCCAGTCCGGGCCGGGACGACCGACAGGGCTACCCCTCCTTGATCGAAGCGATCAGCTGGGCGGGCGTCGCCTGCAGGTAATTCTTGCAGAAACGGCTGAACTGCGTATAGTGACGGAACCCGTACTTATTCATCAGCGCCTTCGTACTGTCTTCGCCGTCGCGTATGTCCGCGAAAATCTTGAGTGCCTTCTGGCGCATCATCCAATGGTAAACGCTGTCATTGAAATGTTCGGCAAAACGACGTTTGAACACCGAAAGGCTCATGCCCGCAAGGGCAGCCAACTCGGCTACACCCTGTGCCTTGTCGTAGTTGTTGCACACGAAGACACGGAAATTGTCCTGCGGCTGAATCATCGACTGGAAGAAATAGGCATGTTCGGTCGGCGTATAAAACACCTTGATCATCATGAAAAGCTCCGTAGCCTTCATCTTGTGGTAGCGGGAGCAACCGCTCATCTCCGGGATCATGAAAAGCCCTTCGAGCAACCGCTCGATCGACGGATGCATCGCCAGCTTGGGCACGTCCTCATTGGGAATGACCGTATCATAGGGCATCACCTTGTCGAAAATGTCCTGTTCGCAGAATTCGATCCTGTGGATCAGCGACAGCACGACAATATTCGCCTCGTCCTGGGCCGTCGCAACGAACCTTTCGCCGCGTGCCAGGCACACGTACTGCCTCGAAGTCACCAGGCGCACCGTTTCGCCATGCTCTATCATGAGCGACCCCGACATGACGAAAAGGATACGCACCATACGGTCGGCTGGGAAGGTCACGCCCTCGCCGGGTGTGAGGGTCATCTGTACAAAACGGCAATAATTCGAATCGCCGATACGGCGGAACGGCGCAGGAAACGTGGGACAACTACTACAATCCGCAGGACAATTCTCCTTTAATGCCAGCTCCACAAACTGCGGTTTGGTCTGATCCATATATTCGATGATAATTTAATTGTCCAAAGTTACACAAAAAATCATAACCGACAAAAAACAAACACTTTCGTCCACCCTTTTTGCATACAAAAAACATCCCGTTACCGTAAATCCTCCTTCTGGGGCATAGGGCGCCGGGGCTTCCCGCCTTCAAAAAAGCGTGCAGCAACCTATATAAAAGCACATTAACTCAAAAATCACACTTTTCTAAGGCTGATATCCGGGTGGCCATAAACGGTCGTTCATCGCATTTTCACACAAAACAGTCCGAATTTCGGAAAAACCCTTGCCTTCATGCAGGAAAACCGGGCCCTCCCGACCGGACGGAAAAGGGAGGCGCCACAATAAATTGCGACGCCTCCCGGGCTTTGCATAGCCGGCAAACGCCGGCAGCAGCCATTACTTATAGCTTATAATCAGTATTTTCGACGACTCCCAGAAACGTACGGGGTCGGTAATGAGCAATTTAGTGACGATCTTATCCTTCTCGCCGCCGGTAACCAGCCGGTAGGAATCCTCGGGCTGCGCCGTGACGACGGTCACCTTTTTCCGACCCACGGGAATCTCCGACAGCAACCGCGAATCGGCCTTCGTAAAACTCTCCAGGTTACTGGTGTTGTTCACCGTCAGCGTTCGCCCGATAAAGCCCTGCTTGTCGATGATCTGCGCCTCGCGGAGTTCTTTTTCGGCACCGACGATGTAATAGACCGTGTGGAGCTGGTTCTCCAGCTCGACTTTTTCGGTATTCAGGGTTTCCGCCCGGGCATTCTGCTCGGCGACCTGCTCGGTCAGGGTCTCCACCTCGACACCCATCTTGTTCAGGCTCTCCCGCAGACGGGCGATTTCGTCCTTCTTCTCGGCAAGCTGCGCGTTCAGATCCCCGATCATTTTCTCCAGTCCGTCGATACGCAGGTTAGCCTTGCGCAGCTGGGCCGCAGCACGCTGCAACGAGGCGATCTTGTCCTTGTTCTCCTGCAGCAGGCGGTCGATCGCCGCAATATCGTTGTTGATCTCCTCGATGGGACGGCGGCCGCCTTCGCTACCGCCCGTCACAGAAATCAGGTTTTCACGGGTCTTTATCAGCATCAGGTTCTCAGAAATCGTATTGATGTCCTCGAAAACGGCATTTATCAGCGAATCTTTGGCGCTGACGACCGAAACGAGCGAGTCCCGCTGGTCTTCGACCCTGACGACCGTCCCTTTGCTCACGCAGGATGCGAGGGCGAATGCCGCACCCAGCGCCATGACCGTAACGTACTTCATAACTTTCTAAAATTTAAGTTATTGTTTGCTTTTCGGGAGGCAAATATAAATATAAAAACGATACCCTGTTCAAAAATCTTCCCGGCACCCGGAAAATCAGCATTATCCGTGCCGGAGCATCCCGGCACAAAGGGCTCGGCAACGGCAAAAACAAAGGCCGCACCTTCCGGTACGGCCTTTATCTTGCAGGGAGGGAAGTCTTACTTCGCGCCCTTCTTATCGTAGCGTTTTGCGTAACGGCTCATAAACTTATCGACGCGACCAGCGGTGTCAACCAACTTCATCTTACCGGTGTAGAACGGGTGCGAGGTGTTGGAAATTTCCATCTTATACACGGGATAGGTTTCGCCGTTCACTTCGATGGTTTCTTTTGTCGAAACGGCGGACCTGCACAAAAACACGTGGTCATTCGACATGTCTTTGAATGCCACTAAACGATAATTTTCGGGATGAATACCTTTTTTCATTTCGTTTGTTTTGTTTGTAATTAGATGCTTAAGCGGAGCAAAGGTAGTAAATTTTTTCCAGTTAGCTAATTTTCCGAAGAAAAATCTTGCGATCGGGTCGGTTAGTTGTTGCGGAAAATTCCGGTGCGGCTGTTTTTCTTGCGATGCAGGGGCGTAAAACAGGGAATCGATTTGAGCGAAACGGGTTTGTGCTGGCGTCTCGAAATGAAAAAATGGGTTTTTATTTTGTGAATCCGGTCGAAATTCCTATTTTTGTGTCCGTATTCGGATTTTCCCGGATGCAAAAGGACCCATAGCTCAGTCGGTTAGAGCAGCGGACTCATAATCCGAAGGTCGTGGGATCATGCCCCTCTGGGTCCACTTGAAAGTCAGGGAGTTGCACAGTTTGTGCGACTCCTTTTTGTTTTTTCTTTGCGGTTTTATGCAAGTGTAGGCTGGCCGTGCGAGCCATGAGTGCAACAGTTGAAGTCGTTGTTTTACAGGCTTGAAGTATTCAAACGGTAAATTCGCATTGATGTTACGCGCTGCGTAGGGCTAAAAGCAGGTGTTCGAACGTTGGGATTCCGGGAAGCCCTGTCTGTTAGTATTTTGAGAAGAATCTACCGCCTGTATGGATTACCCCGATAGAGTCGCTATTTCAAATTGATTGGGTAACTTTTTGCACAAAATCATAATTTTACGTATTTTTCGAAAAATAAACCATAAAAATCCATAGAAACGATGCGAGCAAAATACCTGGGGCTGGATCTTCCGAGTCCGATCATTGTCAGCAGTTCTCCCTATACCTCCAATGTCAAGAGCGTCGAGCAGTGCGCTGCGAGCGGTGCCGGTGCCGTAGTGCTCAAATCCATATTCGAGGAGCAGATCCTGCACCATGCGGCTGCGCTGGACACCGTATCCGATTCGGCTTACGGCGATGCGGAGGTTTATTTGCAGCGTTATCTGGGCGAGGATTACAAGGCCGGATTTCTCCGGTTGGTGCAGGAGGCGCGGTCGAAGACGGAGCTTCCGGTAATCGCCAGCATCAATTGCGTGGTCGATAAAGGCGATTGGATCGAATACGCTACGGCGATGGCCGATGCCGGTGCTTCCGCGTTGGAGCTTAATATTTTCATCCAATCTACGGACATTCATGCCCAGGCTCGCGAACTGGAGTTGAACTATGCGGAGATCGTCGGTCGGGTGGCCGGTGCGGTGAAGATTCCCGTTTCGGTGAAACTGCCCATGCGCCTGACCAATGTCTTCGCCTTGTCGAGCGCTTTGCTCGGTCACGGGGCCCGGGGCGTAGTCTTTTTCAACCGTTTCTTCGAGCCGGACGTGGATGTCGAGCGGATGACTTTCGTAGAGAGTTCGCCTTACAGCGAGCCGACGGAATTGCGCAACGTCCTGCGTATGGTGGCGATCTGTTCGGCCGTGTTGCCGCAGTTGGACCTTTCTGTTTCGACGGGCGTGCACGATGGCGAGGCTGCGGTCAAAGCGCTTTTGTGCGGAGCCGAGGCAGTGCAGGTCTGCACGGCGATCCACCAGAAGGGATTCGAAGTCATTGCCGAAATGAACGAGTACATCGACCGTTGGTCCGAGCGGCAGGGTTTCGGTTCGCTCGATGAGTTCCGGGGGCGTCTGAATTTCAAGAACGACACTTCGGCCATGTTCCAGCGCGTACAGTATATGAAGTATTTCCCGTCGGAGGCGAAATAGTATTTGCCGGAATAGTTTCGGTTTTTGATAAAGAGTGGGCCGTCCAGTTGTCGGACGGCCCACTCTTTTGGATATGTGTTTTTGGGGTTAATATTCGATCTTGTCGAGAATCCCTTGCAGGTAAGCGATCGCCACGCCGTAGTTGGTCATCGGGACGTGCTGGGCGCGGGCCTGGGCGACGCGGCTCAATACGTGGCGCCGGTTGAACATACAGGCGCCGCAGTGGATTACCAGGTCGTAGGGCGTGAGGTCGGCGGGAAAGTCCGTGCCGGCAACCACATCGACCCGCAGTGCGGGTCCGATCCGTTTGCGGAGCATCGCCGGAATTTTGACCCGGCCGATGTCTTCGCCCACCGGAGCGTGCGTGCAGGCTTCGGCGATCAGCACGCGGGAGTCTTCGCGGAGCTGCCCGATGGCTGCCGCGCTCTCCACGAAGTAGTCGATGTCGCCCTTGTAACGGGCGAAGAGCACCGAGAACGAAGTTAGCAGGCTTGCGGCGGGCTTCTGCGCATAGACAGTCGAGAAAACCTGCGAGTCGGTGATAATCAGTTTCGGCGGTGCGGCCAGCGACGAGAGCGTGCCTTCGATCTGGTCGGTGGTACAGCAGACCACGCGGCACTTCTTATCGAGCAGCTCGCGGATCGTCTGGACTTGCGGCAGGATGAGGCGTCCCTTAGGCGCTGCCGAATCGATGGGCACGACGAGAACAACCATGTCGCCGCTATGAATGAGGTCGCTGACGATGGGAGCCTCGGCGTCAGCCGGCTTCAACCGGGCCAGTTTTTCCTTCAATTCGTAAATGCCGTCGCCGGTCAAGGCGCTGACATGAATTGCATGATCATCGGCCTCAGCCACATGCTTCACCAGGTCGGCCTTATTATAGACGATAAGATAAGGCAGGCCTTTGCTCCGAATGAGGGCCAATACCTCTTCATCAGCCGGAGCCAAGCCTTCCGTCCCATCGACGATGACGACGGCAATATCGGTCTTATTGAGGACCTGTTTCGTCCGGCGCACCCGTTCTTCACCGAGGGCACCGACGTCGTCGATGCCCGGCGTGTCGATGATGACCACCGGCCCCAAGGGCAGGAGCTCCATGGCCTTGTAAACGGGGTCCGTTGTCGTCCCCTTGGTAGCCGATACGATAGACAGGTTCTGGCCGGTAACGGCGTTTACGACACTTGATTTCCCGGCATTGCGGCGGCCGAAAAATCCGATATGGACGCGTTCGCCTGACGGCGTGTCATTCATTCCCATGGCCTTACTTCCTTTCTATACTTCCAGCAGCCGCTGAGCCAAATCGCGGTAGATTCGGCTTACGGGCAGCTCCGGATCGCCTTCGACGACGGTCATTCCCTTGTTTTCATAAAACTGGATTTCCTTGCTGCGGGGAATGTCGGCCACGATGGGCAGACCGTGTTCATCGGCAAAAGCCTTGACCGTTTCATATTCATCATCGACGTTGCGGCGATTGAGGATCAGCCCTTTTACTTGGGCATAACCGCGGCTCTTAAAGTTTTCTACGGCTTTAAAGATATTGGCCGCCGCATAGAGGGCCATCTTTTCCCCCGACGTGACGATGAAGATTTCATCGCCGAAAAGCCGCCGCAGACGACGTCGCCCAAGACGTCATACATGACGACGTCCGGCGAAAGTTTTTCAAAGACTTCCAATTCGTCGATAAGGTCAAAGGTAGCAATGATACCCCTTCCGGCACAGCCAAGGCCCGGAGTCGGTCCGCCCGTTTCGATGCAGAAGACGCCGCCGTAGCCTTCCCGTCCGATATGATCGAAGTCCGGACCTTCCGTATATTGGCGATAGTAATCCATGACCGGCATGACCGGTTCGCCATGGAGCAGATTCAAGGTCGAGTCGGCTTTCGGGTCGCAGCCGATTTGGACGACTTTTTTTCCAATCGACGCCAAGGCCGCCGACACGTTCGCCGTCGTCGTCGATTTCCCAATGCCGCCCTTTCCATAAATGGCAAATTTCCGCATAGTCAGTCTCCTTCTTATTTCAGTTTATCTTTCATCCACGCCGTAAACGACGAGCCGACAAAAATGGGCATATCGTCGTGATAGTGACGGCCGGAATAGGCTTCGTGAGGCATGGAAATAAATTTATCAGGCTCATCCGGCAGTAACCGCGCATAAATCGGATCGGCAATGACTCTTCGCGCCTTGCGGCATTCCTGGCGGATGACGGCTTCGACGCTGGCCACTTCCATGTCCTTCAAGAGCCACTGCGGGGCATCGGACAAGGGGCAGAGCAGGCGAACTTTTTCAACGCCCATTTCCTTTTCAAGGAAGGCCTTCATCGACTGGAGATAGACCGGTTCTCCGATGACCAGCACGTCACAAGGCGTGTCGTCGTAAGCCTGTTCCGTCTTCCAGGCATTAAGGTCGGCCAAGGCGTACTGAGCCTTGACGTATTCTTCGTCACCCGTAAGGCCGGTCACATAAGAAGAATCGCCTTTCCGCAGGGCTTCGAGCCAATCGGCCGTCCCCTTTTCGCCCATGGGAATGCCGACGACGTAGGGAATCCCATAGGTATCGCGAAGGTACTGGGCCAGGTAAAAGGCCGTCGACGAGACGACAACATTGACATCGGCATCCGCCGCCGTCGAAAGGCCGTCCAGGGTATCGCCCATGGACCACGAGCTCTGAATGGTAAATCCGGCGTCAGTCACGATCTGTTTCAGCGTCGTAGCATTGCCGACGACGGAAAAATCGAGGGGCGTCAAGCCCAAAAGGTTGACCCGTTTGGCCGGAAGCTCGGGCTTTTTCGAAGCCGGTTTGACAAACTGCTTGGCCAGCCAAACATAGGCTCCGCCGGCACCGGGCAGATAACTGTGGATGCCGTCCGTGCGAAAGCCTAAGGTCGGAAGGCCGGTCCGATCGGCTACCAGTCGCTGAATGGCCTTAAAGTCAGTCCCGATAGCGTTTGGCATGGGGCTGCCGCCGATGGCGATGAAATAAGGTTGTGCCGCTTCGGCCGCTTCGGCAATGTCGTCAATGAGCCGCTGGTCGTTACCCTGAATGGTATCGATTTCATTGAGGCCGGAAATATAGACCATGCTCTGCGTATCGTAGGACCGCGGTTCATCGTGCGTATCGTACGTCGAGTTGCAGCCCGATGCATCATGCATGACGATGAGGCCGCCTAATTCATAGAGCGACGACGCGATGCCAAACATGTCGACGGCATACGTCGATAAGACTCGCTGTGCTTGTTTCAACCGTGACACCCCCAGGCTTTTATCTGAATGATTTCCCGCATCTTGGGATTTTCTGCGGCATTGGCTTCACCGATCCAGTCGAGGATTTTCGACAGGCCGACGTAACCGTAAAGGCCGCTGTTTTCGATGAGGTTGACGAAATACTTCGTATCGGTAAAATAAGCCGCCATCTGACCGATAGCCAAGACCTTGCCAAACTTTTTACTATCATCCCGCGGCAGGAGCCCTCGTTTAAAGTGCATGGCCGACCGCAGTTCGAGGTCGGGATATTCCTTCTGCAAGAAGTCAAAGGCCTCCTTTTCCCCCGGTAAAATCTTATCGAGGTAGACAGCATAAACATGGAAGCCGTGGGTCAAGAGGAACTTGGCCAAGCCCAAGGGACGCGGCGTCGCCGTGTAGTCGATAGCAATGGGCGTCGAGCCGACTTCTTTGAGAAGGGCCTTAGCCTTGGCTTCGATGTCCCTTTCAAAGGCGTCACAGTCGGGCATGGCAAGGCCGAAGGCGTCGGCTGCGGTCTGCAAATTCTGCCGCAGGACGGCGTAGTCATAAGAATAAGTCAGATAGAGGGCCTCTTGTTTCAAGCGCCGCTTCATGTCCTTGGCCGCTGGCTCAGAGTTTTCCAGAAAATAAATATTGGCTTCCGATTCGCCCATGGCCTTATACTGCTCATACGTCTTGCAGTCGGCAAAATCGTGGATGTCGTAACCGCCGTCTCGGAGCATTTTGCTCAATTCATTATCCTCATCGACGGGATAATAATTGACGACGTAATTGACAGCCTTCTTTCGCGGCAAGGGCTGGACGGCCCGCATGAGCTGACGGCGACCGAGGACGTCCGGCGAATAACGGCGCTGCAGGGTCGGTATCATATAACCGTCGATGAAGTCGATATCAGGGTAGCGCTCGCGAAGAGTCCCGTAGACGACGTTGAGGTCGATGTGCAGGAAATGCTGCATGCAGCTCGTAAAGCCTTCGACGCACTTCGGCCGCTCCGGCAGTTCGTCGATGATATGGGCAATGCCGTCGATCATCATTTCTTCTAAGTTGCCCTTGATCAAATTTTCATTGGTCAGGGTAACCATGGAGAAGCGGCCGGCCCCTTCAGGCACTTCATCGGCCGACAAGACGACGCCGTGGAGGCAGCAGGCACAGCAGACGTAGATTTCATGGCAGCCGGGAATGAGCATCGGCGAATGGGCAATCGTCCAATGGCCTCGGGCCGGCGAAGCGTACTGCAGGCCGATATAGAAGGGCTTGGGGAAGGACGCCTTGCCAATGGCAATATTTGCCCCATCGGGCGTTACATGGTTATACCGCCGCGCCTGGGGCGGATTCGCTTCATTTTCGTATATCATTCCCGTACCTCCATCTTAACAAATGCGGGGCAGCAATTCACCGCCCGGCGGCGGCAGCAGCGTTTCGGCACCGATTTCTGTGCGCATGACGACGCGGCCCGGCTGGTCGGCCGTAACTTCACCGATAATGGCTGCATTTTGCGAATATTTTCCCTTACGCAGGACGGCGACGAGATCGTCAGCCACATCCCGCGGGGCGAAGATGACCAAACGGCCTTCGCAGGCCAGATACAACGGTTCCAAGCCCAACATGCCGCAGACGCCGCGGACAGCCGGATCGACAGGGATGGCCTGGCTGTCCAAATGAATGCCGACCTTACTTTGGGCGGCGATTTCATAGAGGACCGTGCCGACGCCGCCGCGCGTGGCATCGCGGATGACGTGGATGTCCTTGGTCGTGTTGAGCATGCTTTCGACCGTTCCCCATAAAGGTGCGCAGTCACTGGTCACATCGGCATCGATGCCGAACTGGTTCCGTTCGAGGAGAATCGTGCAGCCGTGGCGGCCGACGTCGCCGCTGACGATGATGGCATCGCCCGGTTTTGCCAAGGTCCCTGAAGTTCGGACGCCGTCCATGATTTGACCGATGCCGGTCGTCGTAATGAAGAGGTGGTCGACCTGGCCCTTACCGGCAACCTTAGTGTCACCGGCAACGATGCGGACGCCGGCTTCAGCAGCCGTTTCAGCCATAGCCTTGGCGTAGGCTTCGACTTTTTCCATGGGGAAGCCTTCTTCAATGACGAAGGCACACGATAAGTAAAGAGGTTTCGCCCCCATGCAGGACAAGTCGTTGACCGTCCCGCAGATACTGAGTTTACCGATATTGCCACCGGGAAATTCAGGCGGCGACACGATGAAGCCGTCCGTCGTAAAAGCCAGATTCGTTCCGCCAATGGGCAAAACAGCCGCATCGTCCCCGGTAAACTGGGGATTTGAAAAATGAGCTTTAAAGACGCGATCAATGAGTTCCGCCGTCTGCTTGCCGCCGGCACCGTGTGCTAAGGTAATAAGATTACTCATGGGCATTTCCTCCATATAAATAATAGGCCGAGCAGGCACCTTCGTGGGACACCATGCAGGCGCCGACCGGGTGTTCCGGCGTACATAATTTTCCAAATAAGGGGCATTCCGGCGGTTTACACTGGCCCTTCAGGATGTCGCCGCAGCGGCAGCCCGGATTGGCTTTGCCGTCCATCTTTGGAATGCCGTACTTCTTGCAGGCGTCGCAGGCAGAAAATTCTTCCCGCAGCTGTAAGCCCGACTGGGGGATGACGCCTAATCCGCGCCATTCCGAATCGCAGGGTTCCATATATTCAGCCATCAAGGCCTGGGCCGAGCGGCTCCCCTCTTCTGTAACGACACGGGGATAGCAGTTTTTAAAGAAAGGCTTCCCCTGCGGGAACTTGGCCAAGATGACGGCAAAGGCCGTGAGCAATTCTTTAGCCGTAAAACCGGCGACGACACCGGACATTCCTTCCTTCACCATGGCTTCGCCGGCCTTAGTGCCCATGACGGCATCGACGTGACCGGGATAGAGGAAGGCATCAGCACTGCCCTTCATGGCATCATAGGCCATGGGCATGGTCTTATTGGCCGTCAGCAAGGAGAAATTGGTCAAGCCGTCAGCCATAGCCTGCTTAACGGCCAGGCACGACGGAGGTGTCGTCGTTTCAAAGCCGACAGCTAAGAATACGACTTCTTCGTCACGGTGAGCCTTGGCGTATTCGTAAGCATCAATGGGCGAATAAACAATTTCAACGTGAGCGCCTTTACTGCGGGCGTCGGCCAAGCTCATCGAGGTGCCGGGAACGCGGACCAAGTCGCCAAAGGTGCAGACCGTAACCCCT
>OLZG01001025.1_pt1 | contig 11716 bp, 7 predicted proteins | sample 1644401 | NCBI WGS metagenome assembly OLZG01 (sample SAMEA103958119, study PRJEB25191) | human gut metagenome | biome: human-associated habitat [ENVO:00009003]; feature: intestine environment [ENVO:2100002]; material: feces | place: Germany | collected 2013/2015
ATCTTCTTTGTCTACAATTCGTCTTAGTACGGCTTTGACCCTTGCGATCACTTCTCGGATAGAGAACGGTTTCGATATATAATCGTCCGCACCGATATTAAATCCCATGAGTTTGTCGTCTTCGGTATCTTTGGCCGTTAAAAAAATGATGGGAATATGTTTCAGCTTCTCGTTTTTTCTTAACAGAGAGGCCATTTTGAATCCGTTCATTTCGCCCATCATGACATCGAGCAACAATAAGTTATAATCGGTCAGGTTCATTTGTAGCGCTTCTTCTGCCGAATTTGCCGTATCTACGTCATATCCTTCGACCTCCAAATTGAATTTCAAAATTTCGCATAAATCTTCTTCGTCATCGACGACTAAAATTTTGTAATTGGCCATAGTTTCAATTTTTATGATAGTGCAAAATTGAGAAACAGATATTTCAACAATGTGACAAACATTTTACTTTTTAATCTTCATTCTGCTGTATTTTGTTGAAAATTGAAAAGTAGAATATAATCTTTCACGTCGTTTCCCTTACGGTCGCTTCGTAGGGTTTGTTCAAAAGTATATTGTTCTCCGTACTTTTCTTTTATATAATTGAAATCTCGTTCGCCAACGAGTAAATAACCATTTTTAGGCATTTCTTTTTCGAAGTCAATGACTCGGTTTTGTGCATAAAAATTAATAATGAAAAATCGCATCATAGAAGACTCTACATAAGAGTATATTTCTCCATTTGGGACAGTCGATACTACTTTGTCTGCAAACGGTTTCATCGATTTTGCATTGAGTATAGCCGGCAAAGTAGAAGCGTCCAACATCAGTTGAATGCCGAAAAACAGGGCTACGACCGAGTAAAGATAACGGTTATTATAGGTTAGGTATCGTTTGCTCTTATAGATGTCATAAATTAAGAATACTATAAATATGGCAGTAATGATGAATATGATATCCCACGATTCGGAAAGGGCTGTTACATAGTGACTGATGTCACTTGTAGAAGACATGACGTATTTGTCTATAATTCCGCTTTTGACGATAGTTAGAACCACCAATAAAAATCCCCCGATAAATGCTATGAAAATTGAAAATATTCTCCATATTCGCGGTCTTTGTTTGAGTAGAAAGAGCATGTATTCTGCCAAGAAATAGGCTATGAATGGGTAAATGGGAAGAATATATACCGATCTTTTACTTTTGGGGATACAATAAAAAACGAATATGATGACAATGGATAGGAGACTGAACAGTCTCATTTTATCCATGTGTGTGATATAGTCTTTGAATCGTTCCCAATATAGTTTGACCGTGCCTTGTGGTCTCTTGTATTTTAAGGTAAATAATGACATGATAACTAAAAGCGACCACGGTAACCAACCCGCTAAGGTAATATAAACGTAATAGATGATGGGTTGCTCGTGTGAACCGTATGACATTTTTCCCAAGAAGCGGTCGACGTTTTCTTCCATAACGAGTCGTAGAAATGCCTCGCCCCCCTGTTGATAGGCCGCATAATACCAGAGTAAAGGCAAAATACAGGATAGTAGTGCTATGGGGATAATTTTATAGAAGGCTTTCCATACAGACACTTTTTGGAAAAGAAGGAATATGCCGATTACGGCGCATGGAAGTACGATGCCCACCGGTCCCTTAGTGAGCGTGGCTATACTCATAAATAGTATTGCCCAAATGGGGATTCCTTTCAACCCGAGTTCCCACCATCGATATAATTGGAGCATGGCTAAGACGATGAAGCAGGTCAGTACCATATCGACTCGCGACGCCATTGCAGCCCGATGCACTTCAAATCCCGAGAGTAGTAATAGAGAAGCAAGGAATGCTATGTCATTTCTGCTACGTTTGGCAAAAAAGAGAAAACACGCGATTGCCATAATGATTGCCGCCAATATTATATACTTTTTCATGCGTTTGCCGTGTAAATGATTAACGAACTATTCGGCGTTTTGCTCAATGTTAAAACGTAATGTCCGCCCGCCATTTCAACCGTACTATTTATTTCGTCCTCGCAATCTGCAATAATAGCGGATAACAACGGGGCAATACTAATTCCCGCTTGGTTCCCTTGATTGGCAACCAATTGTTCCAAATACTCCTTTTTGTCTTTCTTTGTCATAATGGTACAAAATTAAATGTTACTATATTCAATTGCCGCATTAAAACACGGGCATTCTTTAATGAACTCCCACGGCTCAATAATGCCGTCGCCGTTCAAATCCGGGGAATAATCCCTATGTCCCTTAATCGTTGCGTCCGGGAACATAACGACTAACCGCATAAGCAACCATAATAACGCCTCTTTTTGTTCCGGCGTGCGTGTGTCGGCGGCTTTGCCGTTGGCATCCAATCCCCCAACGTAACAAATGCCAATAGACCGGGAATTTTGCCCGGAAACGTGCGCCCCAATCTCGGAAAGATAACGCCCCGTTTCAATTGTCCCGTCCGGCAATACAACAAAATGATAACCGCAAATTCGCCCGCTTTGGGGTTGCTTCTTAAATCCCCGTTCTTTGTGCCAACCGTCAATAACATCAACGTTGACTTTTGCGCCCGGCTTGGTTGCGGTGCAATGTACAATCAAATCCGTAATTGTCCGGGTCGTTTTTTGCCCCTCCAAATACTTTAAAATCTCTGTTTGGTTCATTGTTCGCCCTCCTTTTCTTTATCGTTAATAATATCGCTATCGTGTTCCCGTTGGTATCTCTCAATTATCGGTTGCCAATATCCCGGCAATACCCGTGTAAATTCCAACCGGATAACGTGGTAAATAATACGCAACGCAACCTTTGTGGGATATGCTTTAATAAGGTTGCGGAATGCGTTTTGCAAATACACATACATAAAAACATAAGTAAGCGATTTAATTACTACTTTGGCGGCTTCATTATCGCCACATTGCAGCATTACCGAATAAATAACGTGTATAATAGTAACGTACAAAAGCAATTCCGCCAAAGCGTTTTTAAACTTACTGAAACGAAAGTTTTTGCAATGTCTTACGCTTACCCCATCCGCCCGCATACCCGCCCAAATATTGAAAGCAAACATTATAATCAATGCGTACATAAATCCAGCCGTTGGGGTTAAATAGGCTAAAACCGGGCTTAACGACGTGGCGAATATCATACGCCATTGTTCCCAATTTATTATTCTTTCCATATAATTTATATTAGTTTCCCGAACTATTCTACAAACTTTTAAAAATCAATAATATTAACTCTTTTATTAGTACCCTCTGAATTTTGCCATGCTCCATACAAACATTTATATATTTTCCTTTTCTCTTTTTCTATACACAAAATATTAAATCCTATTTTTGTTGTATTATCAGGTATTCTTGTTATATCCCCTTCTTGTACGCACCCGCAATTTATACCAACAATAATCTTTTGGTCTGTATATGTACCATTCTCTGTTACCATATCCCTATGGTAATGCCCAGCTAGCCAAAACATAAAATTCTGTGGCCCTTTTTGTGAAAAATCCTTATTAACTGAAATGTCAAAGCCATTACCAGATGTATCGTTAAAAGTTTTATTAATATTTTTGCCATGTTTAAATGCGTCTATTATTTCTGGTATTGTATTAACTCCTTGAGGGAAATCCGAACCTGCATAAATATAGGTAGGTATTGTATGATTACATATAATAACACCGTATCCTTCAGGTATTTCTAACGCTGTATTAACAAGCCAATCAATTTGTGCTTGCGTATAAATTCTTAATCCTCCGTATTTATTACGTCCATCTACTCCTTCTACCAATGGCACATCCATACAGTTCAATATTATAAGTCTAATTTTATATTCAGTATTATCTACATAATAATATGTATTATTACTAACCGTATGCGCATTATCTACATTACCAACTAATGGCTCAATTAATATTTCTTTCATTTCTGTTGGGGATATACAATCAGCCATATAATTAGCAGAACCATCATTTAACCAATAATTATTATCATGATTCCCAACTACAGGAAGGACAGATACAGTTGAAAGCTTATTAATGGCTGTAAACAATCTCATATCAGACCTTTGTTTTTCTCCGCTTTGTTGCCCTGATACATTATCTCCACCATTAATTATATAATCAATACTACCAACTATCGGTTTTGAATTTAGAAATTTTATAGCTTCTTGAAGATTTTCTGTAGCATTAGGGTGAGACTCTATATGGCAATCTGTTACAAATGCGATATTAAATCTTTTAGTCCTTTTATTATTCTCTAAGTCATAGCTGTATAAATATGGAGAAATAGCAGATAATGTATCAGCAGAATTATATTTATACGAGTTCTCAAAATTAACTCCACTTTTCCCCTGCTGACATAGAACATTGCTAAATAATCCCCCAGACAATGACATATTACCATAATACATATTGTACAAAGGCAATAGTCCATCAAGGTTAAGAGAGTAATCTACATTTGTGAACAAACCTTCAGTATCTAATTTTATAGTATAATAAAAGCCATTATATTTCATATTGGTAAAAAGAACATCCAAATTAATACATACTAAATCTGCATTAATATATGGAAGCTCTAATATAGACCTATCAGTGTCATTAAATTCCTCGACAAGTATATATCTATTAGTTGAAGGGAATTGTAGTCTAAATCCTCTTTTTTTTATATAAACTTTATTATTCACAAAGCTTATATCATCTGATAAAGAAAATAAAGTTAAAGAATTATTAATATCTCTTTGGGTATTAATAAATTCACTAAACAATCCGTCAGTTAAAACTGCTGCTCTTTTATTTTTACTAGAATAGCCACTTATTAATCTCAAAAATCCAGGATTATCTTTTGTCAATTCTGCGCCTATATTAACATCGTTAATTATTAAACCTTCAGTATTAATATCTATCTCATCATAATACGCGGTCGTTTTTGAGGGATTTGCATTAACTAAAACACTCAAATCAAGAAACCAAGAACTACCACTACTTAAGTCTAATCTTCTTTCTCCTACAATATAATAATATCTTCCTACTTTAGGCCGTAGTAAGAATCCTTCTTTAAAAACAATACTATTTCCACTGAAAAATGCTGAAGGAACATCATTAAAGAAAAATGAGACTTCATAATTATGACGGTTTAGATAATAATTAAGGGAGCAGGCATTAACTGGTGTATATATAGTATTATCCCATGAGCCTATAACTATATAATTAGTTCCTCTTGTATAATTGGCATCGATTTCGTAATAATTAAAATCTACTATATTAATAACGTTAGGATATTCATTCCAATTTATCGAAATGTAAAGAGCTTTATTACTCTCGTTTCTGACAATTCGGCCATTTTCAAGTAATATATTCAAGTCAATAACTAATAGCTTACGACCTGTACTAACATCAGCTATGTAATCGCTATTACCTGAAATCCAAAAGAGATAAGTAGAATTTGATAGATAAAAACCGTCTTTTGAAATTCTACATAGACTATTATCGAAATGAATGTTGTTAAGATATTTAATTAAAAAATCACCTTTACTCCCAATATGCTTAATTAACTCAGAAAGCTGTTGTTGTGTTGCTAATCCTGTATTATATTTTTCCCAACTCCCATTTCTATTTGAAAATATAGACACCTCATTACTCAAAGTTATTCCGTTAAAATTGGAATATATCCCATTTTCTGACGCAATGTAAAAAACGTTTTGGTCGGGCGTTCCCGGTGCGGTGTCCGGCGTGGCAATCCCGGCAAACGTCGCATTTGCCCCAACTTGACTAATTAACGTTGTCAACGTGTTTTGCAGCACTTGACCCGTAATTTCTTGGTTGCCGTTCGTTTTAATAACGGACGAAACGGCGGCTTTCAATTCTTCGTAATTTCCCATACTGATAAAAATTAAACTACATCATTGTTATTAAAGTCATTATTAAAGTCTTTATTGTAATCGCCCCCGGTTGTTGGAATAACGCCCCGTCCGATTTTCTTAACAACCGTTGCGCATTCAAATTCACATTCAACCGACGCTAAATTGCCCTGCGTTTGCCATTTAGGGGTAATCAAAAACGTATCGCAATCGTATTTCCTGCCTTGACTATACACCGTAACAAAATCACTCATACGGATTAACCGCATTACGTCGCAAAGGTATTCGGGGGCTAAAAATATAAACCGGAACGTCTTTTCGGATATTTGTTTTTCGGGGAAAAAATACCCGTCCCGCTCTTCGCCCTCTTCCTCAAACTTATATTCCGGCTTTCCCAACTCGGCACACACGTAAACCCGGTTTTTGAATTGGACGCCCTCGTAAACGATTTGTCCGGCGTCGCTCCATTCAACGCATAAATAACCATCCATTCCCCCGGCAATCCATGTGAAAACCTCCGAATAAAACCATTGTACGCCGTCATATATCCCAATCATATAACGCCCCTCCGGGAAATCTAAAGCCATCGGCAACAATCCGGGGTAAACAATAACATCATACCCGTAATTTTGGAACCGGACAATTTGCAATCCGGTTTCCATCATTGGCGTTTTTATATCTGCCAATATGCGGGTAAATTTATAATCGTACAACCGTGCATAAACAATATTATTTGAGCGGGTCGGACGTATGATTTGAAACGGCAATAACTTATTGATAGGCGTAAACAACGGGTAAACGTCGCCATACGCATACGATTTTTTATAATCTTGGTATTGTACGCCCTCGTAAAACGGCAATACGGACAAATTATTATTCGGTGTCATACTTCAAAGTTGTTTTAATTGAACGACTATGCAAATTTACGCTTAATTTATCAACTTGACCGTTACCGATATAGGTTTTTATTAGTTGCATCGGGTTTGGGTCGTCATTTGCCGGAAAACTAAACGTTTGTTTCTTCTTTCTCTCAATACCGTATGCGTAAACCTCGGAACCGTTTATTGATACACGACGGGCGGGTAAATCATACATCCAATAGGGCGATTGCAGATTGATAAACGCTAAATATCCGTTTTGCAAATAGTATTCAACTCCGTTGACGGTTTGTTTGGTAAACGGTAATATCCATTGCGACCCGGACGTTGGCGGAACGGCGGCAAATAAGGCGAACCCGTCGGAACTCATATTGCCGGGGTTTAACAACATCATATCAATATCGGACGTAAAGTTTGATATATTAATTTCCTCAACTTTTCCCGGCGTTACATACTTGCTAATTACTTGTATCGGCAATCCCTCAAAAGCCGCCGTAACGTCGTCCATCCATTCAAATTGGTAACGTTCGGGCAAATCGACCTTATCAAACGAATATTCCGATGTGTTGAACGCCCACGGTTTCCCGTTGCGCAAATTCAATTCCTTTGTCAAATCGTGGCTTAATATAGCCCCGCCGGAATAGGAACCGCCATTGCGGAAATATTGGATATGCTCAATTTTAAATTTGCCGTCCTCAATGAACCAATAACATTTGAAACAATCCCGTAACATATTGGTAAATTGTTGTAAGGTTGTCGGGGCTTTTTGTGCGGGTTGCTGATATTCCCCGTTTATAATATTGGTTTTCTGTGATACAAGCAAACGGAAATTCAACCCGGATATTGGGTTGTTTCCGCTGTATAAAAATTGGCTGTATTCCGCCGTGGCTGCGTGGGTAATACCGGGCGCAATCTGATTGAGCAAAACAGATATACAAGACGCAACCGGGAACGCATCCCGCAAAGTATATGCTTTTCGGGCTTTTTCCTCTAATATCCAATCCATCAAATAAAATCCAAACCATAACGACGCATAACGCCACGTTGACCGGGCGATTGGATAAAACGTTTGTCCGAAAATGGAATAGGGCGGCGCAAAATACTTTCCGTTGTCCGCTAATCCCCACTCGGTCGGGGTGTCTGAAAAGTTGTTTGAAATAAACGCCACGTCGATTGCGTAACCAATCGCACGCCTATAATTACGGTTATTATCAACTATATCATCGGCGGGCAATGGATATGTATTAAGGTCGTCGATTTTCTCCACGTCGCACAAATACCGGGCATATATATTATAACTTTTCATATCGGCGTGCATTGTTCCGGTTGCCCCGGAACCCTCAACGGCGGTTAAATCAAATTCCAACGTATCAAACGGTTCCTGCGTTACCTTTTGATAACGAAACATTACCGTATCGTCGGATTGTTTCCGTATTTCAACTACAGCAATACCAAACGGCAACCCCCCGTTTATTCGTTGTTGTGAAATATAGATATAATAATTAACATTCAATTCCGGGTATAATTTCCCCTCGAATACGTCCGCACTTGCACCCGTCGCCATTCGTCCGGTATAAAGCCCGGATATTACCGCCGGGGAACCGTTGGACGTAATTTGTATTTCTTTCAATATATTGCACAAAGCAAAATGATAGGTTTGTACTAATGCGTTTTGGTCGGTCGTGGCGTTTGCGTCTTGTTCCCAATTCGTACCGCCCAAAAAACAAGAAACAACGCTATCCCCCGGCACATATATTTGAATTAATGGACGCTTGTTTATCGTTATCCGTTGAATTGTCGGGGCTAACGTTATTAAATTATACTCCTTTTCCAACCCCGCCAACACGTCGTTATAATCGTCGATTGCGTCCGGTTGTACAACAACCTTTTTATCGTAATCGGTAAACGTGCAATCGGTTTTCATAAACTTGCCTTGAAAGTATTGGAACCATGTACGCCCGCCGTCGTCGCTCTTTTCAATGCAATACAAAAATTCATTGTCGAACGATTGACGGTTTATATAGTCGTAATCATCCCGGACAAAGGTAATTTTGCCGGATAATTTGGCACGATAAAACCGTTGGTTGGTTTCTAATTCGTACTCCTTTGCCAAATCGTCCTTATAAATCGGATGCACGGTTTGACCTTGTAAGACGTTCGGGGCGTCCAACGTTCCCAATCTCAACCATGCCGTCCCGTTTGCGTATTGTAATTTATGCACATTAAACCGGATATATGCGGCGTTGCTCGGTATGTCAAATTCCGTATTTGTGGCGGTCGGGTCGCTCCCCCAACCGCCGATAATCTTTTTATTGCTGTCGTAAAATGCGCCCCCGACTTGCGGCGTGTAATTCTGAAACAATTTGCGGGGGTACACGTTACTAACCGGGACAAAAGTACGGGTATAATAGTAATTTGTATTATTCCCGTTAATGTTTCCGGTCGTGCTACTTATCGCCCCGTTTGCCAAAAACGCATTTACAAATGAATGTCTATAAATCGGGTTCATATCAATTTTTAATTTTACGTGTCAAATTCTTGTAAACCTCAATAACATTGCCGTTGCCATCGACGTAACGACGGCGGCGGTTTTGTTCCTTTATCTCCCTTACATCGTCTTTCAAATCCCGCAAATCCGGTGCGTTGTTTTGTTGAACCGTTACATTAACGCCGTCGGTATTGTAGGCATTAAGGTACTTTTGCGGGAATGTCCCCCGGTTCAAACTATTTATTACGTCCGGGATTAAACGACGGAAACGGCGGGAATTACGTTTATTGATAACGGCGAAAAATTCCCCGCCCTCGGCACGCCTCCGGGTTCCGTCCGGCTTGGTTCCTAAATCCACATCGTCCCCGGATTGGTGGGAACCGCCCGCCAACAATTCAACCGTACCATCGCCGTAACTTTCCGAACCCCCGGCGTTGGCGGACTTGGATAATTGGGCGGCTTTAATTTTGGCGGCGGCAAAGGAACCCCACATTATCGCAATAGCCGGAATTGCAAAGGGAAAACCTAATTGGCTCCATATTAAAGCGGACGCCGTTACAAGGTTTCCGATTTGTTGGATTGTTTGGATTGCTTGTTGTGCCTTTTGCGCCTTTTGTTGCTCCTTTAGGGCTTTTTCTTGGTTCTTTTTGGCTTGGTCTAATTCCTTTTGTGCCATTGCAACGTTATTGGCGTAACCGTTCGCCCGTGCCTCTAATTCCGCATCTAATCGGCGTTGGCTTGCGTCAACCTCTTTGTCGGCGGCGGAAACGGCGGCGTCGGCGGCTTGTACCTTTGCATCCAAAAAACTATTTAATTGCTCAATAGCAAAGGAAACGGACGTACTTATTGCCTCCTTTTGGTCGTCGTCCAAATTCAGCCCAAACAACCCGTAAATGTCGTTTCCCCGTTCGTCGCCTTTGCTTTTCTCAATTTCTTGGTCGATTTTCGCAATGGTATTTTCGATTGTCTTAACCTCGGCGTCCGTCATTTTAACGCCCGCCGCTTTGTTCAACTCTAAAATCTTTTGCAACCGTGCCTTTTCTTGTGCCAACCGGAACCGGGTTTTGCGTTCCTCGGAATTACGAATTAAATCAAACTCGGACGCCTCCAACGCTTGCGTTTGGTCGAAAAGCATTAACGCCCGTTGTTGGTTTAACTCGGTCGTTTGCTTCAATACCTCGGCGTCATATTTGGCGTTAATATCCGCCTCGGATTGGCGCACGTCCTCGGCTAATTGTCTGTTTTGCGCCAATTCGATTGCCCGTTGTTGCTGTAACAACTGAATGCGCAAATTTATTTCTTCCTGCGAACCCTCACGGGCGGCGTCTAATTGTAATTGCGTCCGGTCGGCGGCGGCTTGCATTTGGTCTATTGTAATTTGGTCGTTCAATTCTCCCAAACTCTTTGCGTATTGTTGTTGCAAAAGTAATTGTTGGTTAAGCAATTCGGCAACTTGTGTTTCAGTTAATCCCCGCTCGGTTTCTAACCGGGTGTTAATGTCTTGTATCTGCCTTTCATACTCAACCCGCAATTGTTCCCGTTGCTTTTCCGCCCCCTCTGCCATTAATGCAATTTGGGCGTCCTGCGTTGCCCGTTGTGCGGACAATTCCGCCGCCCGTTGTTGGTTGGCAATATCTATCATATCAACCGCCAATTGTTCCCGTAATAAAACAATTTGGTCGTTCAATGCTTTGCGTGCCTTAACCGTTAAATTGGTTTCCGTTCTCAACTGCAATTGTATATCAGCAATCGCACGGGCGTTGGCGGCTTGGCGTTGCGCCCGTTGTTGGTCGAACGTGTTTTTAATTAAAGCAATCCGGGCGTCCTCGGCTTTCCGTAATATGTCGGTTTCGGCTTTGGCGGCGTCCCGGTTTTCTTGTAAGCGTTGGGCGGCTAATATTTTTCTTTCGGCGTCCAAATCCGCCCCCTCTGTTTTCAGATTAACGGCAATGTCAACCGCCCGCCCGGTATTATCTATTTGACCCTGCACGGCTTCAATCGCTTCGTCAACCTTGACTTTATCAATTTTGCCGTCTAAATCAACATCAATATAAACTTTCTTATCTCCACGGGCTTTGGCGTTATTGAGTTGTACCAACATATCGTTTAGTTGTTTCAACTTTGCCCGGTTCGCTTCCAAATCGTCTAATTCTTGACCGTAAAAACCAACGCTTTTATTATGCGCCTTTGTGCGCTCGGCTAATATTTCGTCCTCAATCTTTCGGGTTTCAGACAATGAAGCGTTACGGGCTTTAGCAATGTTTAATTCCCGGTTCAATTGGGCGACACGTTCGTTGCTAACCCGGTTCATTTCGATTGCCTCGGTTTCCAAATAATCCAACCACGCCTTTTGCGCCTCGTTAAGTTTTTGTTGGTTCTTTGCCGATTTATCGGTATTAGATGCAAACAGAACTAAAGCCCCCACAACCGTAACCAATGCCAACGCCAAAAGAACATACGGATTTGCGGCGGCAATCAGATTGAAAGCCTTTTGCGCAATTGTAGCCGCCAAT
>OLZG01001036.1_pt1 | contig 11595 bp, 9 predicted proteins | sample 1644401 | NCBI WGS metagenome assembly OLZG01 (sample SAMEA103958119, study PRJEB25191) | human gut metagenome | biome: human-associated habitat [ENVO:00009003]; feature: intestine environment [ENVO:2100002]; material: feces | place: Germany | collected 2013/2015
CTACGCCGCCATGAAGGGGGTGGACCTGCTCCTCTCCGCCACCACCAGCCCCCACTACACTATCTCCGCCCGGGAGCTGGCGGCGGTGGAGGAGGAACAGGCAGTGCGCCGATGTTCACGGAAGAGCAGATCCCTAACGCTTTTCTGGATAATCTGCAGAAAGTTTTTGATTTACTGAAAAAGATTAAAGACATGTTTATGTCCGGCTTCTGGGATGGCCTTGGAGATTACAAACCGCAGCTTGCAGAGCTGAAAAAGGATCTGGCATCCATCAAAAGGAATCTTGCGGAGATCTTCACGGACCCGGAAGTAGTAGGAGCCGCAAAACGCTTTGCAGAATCTGTAATCTATAATCTCGGGGTCGTGACCGGATCAATAGCAAGCGTAGGCCTTACACTGGCTGTTAATCTTGTAGGCGGTTTTGAAAGCTATCTGAGCAGAAATAAAGATAGAATCAAGAAATTTTTGGTTGACGTTTTCAACGTCGGAGCAGAAATTGCAGATGAATTCGGACTTATCGCAAAAACGATAGCCGAAGTATTTGCAAAAACGTTTGGCACACAAACAGCGCAGGATTTGACCGGAAACCTTATCGGGATTTTTGCATCTTTAGGAGGCTTGGCTGTAGAAATTTTTGCACGATACGAGCGCGATAAAATGTATCTTGCCTGGCAGCCTTGGATTGACAACAAAGATAAATTGGTCGAAGCGATTAACGAAACAATCGCACCTATTCAGCATCTCGCGCAGGTTATCGAGGACTTTTTAAACGATACATCCGACAAAATTATTGCATTTTATGATGAGAGCGTTAAGCCATTTATTGATGACTTCGAATCAGGCTGTGCGTCTATTTTGGAAACACTGCTTGATCTTTACAATAGTTATGTAGTGCCTATCATCGATGAATGGGGAACGCGGCTCGAAGATTTGATTAATGGACCTCTTACAGATTTTGTCGATAAATTCCTTGATGTGTGCGCAAAAATCATTGATGCGCTACAGCAAATTTGGAATAACGTTCTTGTTCCCCTTATTAATTGGATTCTTCAAAATGTAATTCCGTTATTGGCTCCTGTAGTACAATGGCTAGGCGACGCGGCTATTGATTTATTGGGCGCTGCGGTAGAAATGGCGAACGGAATTCTGGATATGCTCGGCGGTTTGATCGATTTCCTTGTTGGTGTGTTTACGGGCGACTGGAAAAAAGCTTTTTCCGGTGCAGGACAAATAGCACAGGGATTTGCGGATACATGCGGCGCTGTAATTGAATGGATTGGAGACTATATTTTAACTCCATTTATGTCACTGGTGAAAAAATTATTCTCTGTTGACTGGGTAAAATATTTTGGCGTAGCTGGCATTGCTCCGCAGGTTCTTTGCGATTTGATTAAGTCAATATTCGGAACTATGAAAAACGTATTTATTGGGATTATGAATTTTATTAAATACGCGTTTACTGGTGACTGGCGGAATGCTTGGCAGAGCGTCAAAAATATCTTTTCGAGTATCATGAGCGGAATTGGTGATGTTGTGCGTGCTCCGATTAATGGGATCATCAGCATGGTTAATCAGGCAATCGGAGCAATCAATAATCTGATCCGCGGCGTGAATAGAATTCCGCATGTAAATATTCCAACTATCGGAAGAATCCCACATCTGGCATCCGGTGCGGTCATCCCACCAAACCAGGAGTTTCTGGCAATGCTCGGAGATCAGAAAAGCGGAAACAATATCGAAGCACCAGAGGGGCTTATCCGTAAGATTGTCCGGGAAGAGTCTGGAAAAGGCAATGGAAGCTATACTTTCGTTGCACAGTTGGACAGAAAAGTCCTGTTCAAGGAAACAATCAGCGAAGCAAAGCTGCAGCAGATACAGGGTGGAAATAACCCATTCGAGCTGTCTACGACTTAAGGAGGGCATACATGGCACAAAATCATTTGCAGTTTGATGGCTACACGCCGCCAGATGTTGACGAAGATGGTTACACAATTGCTTTTGCAGCAACATCTTCGGACGATTCCGGGCGGCTTATGAACGGCAAAATGGTCAACACAAGGTTATTCACCGTTGAAGCGTATAACCTTAAATGGACCGATATTACCCTTGAAGCAGCAGCGGAAATCCTTTCAAAGACTGTTTTCAAGTCTCAGTTCAATTTCCATTATTTCAATATCAAAACCGCAAAATGGGAGACACATGCTTTTTATGTTGCAAACGTTGACACAGCGATGTATTCCCTCAAAGAGGGCGAGGAAAAATGCACAAGTCTTAGTTTCCAGGTAACGAGGATTGACCCATCATGAAAAATGTAAGCACAGAATTTAGGAAAAAAGTAGAAAACGGTTCTGCATGTTATGCGTACGCGAACGTGGTTTTACGGAACGGCACAAAATTGACTCTGGATCCGTCCAAAGATTTTCGAATTGACGGTAACAGCATCACCACCAATGGGGGAAGTTCATTCCCCCTCGGTGTGGCGCTTTCAAGAACAATAGAGCTTAATTTGGATAACTACGACGGAAGATTTGATGCCATTGACTTTTACGGCGCAGAAATCACGCTTTTTACGGGAATGACGCTGGATGATGGAAGCGTAGAAAAAATCAAAGAGGGAATCTTTTCTGTAGTTGAGCCGACCACGCCGGGATCCACAATTACGCTTGTTGCTGCAGATTACATGGCGAAAACATCCGATAGTTACGTTGCAAATACGACGTTTCCGGCGACTATATTTAATATCTATCGGGATGTCTGCATTCAGTGTAATCTTGTTGCTGGCAGCGCGAAATTCACAAATGGTGATTTCGTGGTAGATGCAATTTCTGAAAATGTTACATGCAGGGAGATGCTCGGATATATCGCTATGATTGCTGGCGGAAATGCCATGTGCGATTCCAACGGTGCTGTTATTATTAAGAGCTATGATTTTTCCGGCCTTAAAAAGTCAGATGGAACGTATGATTACACGAAAGCACAGAATTTTTCTGGATTTCAGAAGAATCCGAGCATTTCGACAGATATGATTCGGATAACTGGAGTTAAGGCGGAGAACGACGATGGAGATGAAAAGCAATCTTATATTGTAGGTTCGGAAGATTACTGCTTCTTGATCGAAAATCCATTGATTTCCGGCAAAGAAGCACAGGCACTGCAGCTAATCGGAAATGTTATTGTCGGGCTGGAATTTTACACATTCAGCGGAGATCACATTTCAAACCCGCTTGCTGAGTTTATGGACCCGTGTTTCGTGCAGGATATGAAAGGAAATCTTTTCTTTTCCGTTCTGAGCAATATTACTTACACGTACCTTGGCAGTACGTCTATTTCCTGCGATACAGACAGCCCAGAAACCGTAAAGTCGCAAAAGGCGACATCTGGCTCGAAAGTATACCAGAATCTCAAAAAGCAGCAGCAGGTTATTAAAAAAGAATTTGAAAAACAGATGGACGCTCTCGAAAAACAGGTTTCCAACGCACCTGGAACCTATATTTCGAGCGAAGTGCAGCCAGATGGCAGCAGCATCTACTATCTGCACGATAAGCCTACGCTTGCAGAATCCAAAAGTGTTTTCAAAATTACAGCTGATACCATCACAGCATCGACCGACGGCGGAAAGACTTGGAACGGTGGATTTTCTGTAGATGGAGTCATGATAGCTAAGATCATGACTGCTATTGGCATCAATTTCGATTGGGGAGTTGGCGGCACCCTTATCATCCAGGACAGAAACGGAAAACAGACCGTCTACATGGATGCTGAAACGGGAGAAGTCCGGCTTAGCGTGGTTTCTCTTTCCATTCAGGGCGAAACGGTGGCAGATATTGCCGAAAAAAAAGCGGAATCTTCTCTGAACGACTTTACGAGCAATATATACAACCCTATGATTTCCAGCCTGCAAAAGCAGATTGACGGTCAGATCGAAACGTTCTATTACGATTACGAGCCTACGCTCAACAACGTTCCGGCGAAAGAATGGGATACCGAGGAGAAGAAGACTGCTCATGAGGGAGACTTATTCTATTGGAAGTCGAAAGGCTATGCGTACCGCTTCCAGAAAGACGGATCGGCGTGGAACTGGCAGCTCGTACAGGATACCGATATCACGCTTGCCATGCAGAAAGCCGCAGAAGCCAAAGACACAGCAGACTCAAAGCGCCGCGTTTTTACAGCTACGCCGTATCCTCCGTACGATGTAGGTGACCTGTGGGTGGGCAATGATACTTCCGATCTTATGAGATGCCAGCGCTCACGACAGTCTGGTGCCTATGATTCTTCTGACTGGATCAAGGCGGTTAAGTATACAGACGATTCTGAACTTAACAATTTCATCTACACGGATTATGCAGAAACGCTTGTCGAAATCTCTAATTCGATTGACAAGAAAGCCGAAACGTGGTTCCAGGCAACAGATCCGGCGCTCCAATGGACAGATAATAGCACATCTGAACCATTGCAGGACCATACCGGCGCGAATATTACGGACAGCACCGGTGCAAACATTCTGACCGTATGGGATCGCGAAAAAGCGGCTCATAACGGCGACTTGTGGCATAACACAACCAATAACGTCGAGTACATCTATAAGGATGGAACCTGGCACGAAATGAGCGTTCCAGACGATGTTTTTGACAAAATCGACGGCAAGGCGCAGATTTTTGTTGGCGAACCGATTCCCCCTTATGACGTAGGCGATACATGGTTCACCGGAACAACTATCCTTGTCTGCGTAGTTAAGCGCACATCTGGAAAGTATAATGCGTCCGACTGGGCGAAAAAAGATACTTATACAGACGATACCGCGCTTGAAAACTTCCTTTCTGGCGACTACAAAGAGACGATTGCCGACTTGTCTACTCAGATTGACGGTAAGGCGGAAACGTGGCGGCAGAGCACTGATCCGGCGGCCAATTGGACAACGGATGAGCTGAAAGCCCAGCATAAGGGCGACTTGTGGAACAACACAGAGAACCAGAAAACTTATATCTATAATGGCTCAGCATGGCAGGAAATGACATCAACGCCGCCACAAGCCGTATTTGACGCGATTGATGGCAAGGCTCAGATTTTCGTTAAGCAGCCAACTACGCCGTATGATGTGGGTGACTTATGGTTCGATTCTTCCAGTGCAGATATTATGACCTGTACGACTGCGAGAGAGAGCGGAAATTTTAATGCTGCAGACTGGGAAAAAAGAAATAAATATACTGATGATTCCTCTCTTAACAACTGGATCAAGGGAGACTATGCAAAAACGCTCAAGGATGTGCAGACGCAGATAGACGGAAAATCCGAAACGTGGAGACAGAGCACAGACCCGTCTAAGTCGTGGACAACGGACGCACTGAAAAAGCAGCATAAGGGTGATTTGTGGTACAACACGACCGAGCAGAAATCCTATATCTACAACGGTAGCGCGTGGGAACAGATGAAAGCAGAGCCGCCGAGCGGTGTTTACGATGCCATCGACGGAAAGGCTCAGATTTTCGTAAGTCAGCCAAAACCTCCATACTCTGTAGGTGACCTCTGGTTTGACTCGACGAGTGCCGATATCATGACCTGCGTAACCGCCAGAGAGTCCGGCTTGTATGTTGCCGGAGATTGGCAGAAGAGAAATAAGTACACGGACAACTCCGCGGTAGATGCACTGGACAAGGCCTTAACACAGCTTGAAATTTTTAACAGACTCACCAATAACGGCGCTGCACAGGGCATTTTCTTGAAAGATGGAAAACTGTACCTCAATTTCTCGTACGCACAAGGCGGAACCTTAAAACTTGGCGGAGTCAACAACGGCAACGGTCAAGCGGAAGTGTATGATTCCAGTGGAAATAAGATCGGAAGCTGGAACAAAGACGGTTTTAATTTGCAGAAAGGTTCCATATATGGTACGCAGATCCACCTTGAGTCACAAAATGACTATATACAAGGCACGGTCAACGGAAATGAAGCTGTCAAAATCTCCACAGGCGGCGTAAAAGTTGACAGTACGGCTAACTGGGGACTTGGCGTTACTCGGAAAGAATATATTTTTGAAATGAATCCGTACTTATTCCCTGGCGTTCGATTGCTTGATCGATCAACGGGAGCTGGAATTGGCAGCACGTGGACAAGCGGACACTTCGGAATGTGTTACACGGACGATCTTTCAGGATATTCCTCTGTCACTGATTCGCTCTCGAATTATGGTGTATACATGAAAGCCGGAAAAGAGGATGCAAACGGCGGCTTTTATGCAATAGGAAATGGACTTGGAAAAGGTTCACATGTAACCGCAGAGGGAATCTACACTTCTGGAACCAAAAATAGAATTGTAGATACCGAAAACTACGGTCAGCGTCTCCAGTATTGCTATGAGATGCCAAGCCCGTTCTTCGGAGACATCGGAAAAGCGGAAACGGACGAAAACGGCCTGTGCTACGTTCAGATTGACGATATTTTCGGCGAAACAGTGCTGAGAAATGACAAGTATAACGTGTTCTTGCAGAAAGAGGGATGCGGCGACCTGTGGATCGAGGAAAAAACGGCAGACTACTTTTTGGTCAAAGGAACACCAAATCTTAGCTTTTCATGGGAGCTGAAAGCTAAACAGGCAGATTACACGCTAGAAAGACTGGAAAAGAACGAAACTCCATATGAAAAAGAGCCGGAATTGGACTACAGCGAAATCGGCTATCAGACGTATATTGATTATGTAGAATCGAAAATTATAGCATGAAAGGAGAAACAATGAAAGTCTTAACAAGTTTTACGAAATTAGTAACCGGAGAGGGCATCCGGATCGCTTACACCTATTCAGAGGTGGACGATTCCGGCGACCTTATCAGTCAGAATAACCGCGGCAATTTTGTCGCGGTTAACCCGGAATTGAAAAAGCATATCGCCGCAATTGATGAATATATTGAAAATAATCAGCTCAATAAGGAGGAAAACTAATTGGCAAAATTCACAGATTACACCGAAAAAACAGAACCGGTAGACACCGACCTTGCTCTCATCTACGACACCCCAGCCAAAGTGAATAAAAAGTTTACTTTCGGCAATCTGTGGAAATGGATTGCTAAGAAAATCGTGTCTGAGGGTATCTCTCAGCTTGATACGACTAATAAGACAATCCCTGGAGCCATTAACGAATTAAATAGTAAGACAAGAATCAAACTAATAGACGTCAATATGACAATAAATGACAAAACAGCAACGATCAAATATAATATATCGGACACGGCTATTGGTTTATTATTGATTTCCGGTAATATTGGAAATGGTGTGTTTTTTTCGATTGTTATCAATTATGGAACAAAATATTCTATAAAACTACTTTCTTTCACTTCATCAAATACCGATACGTCAAGTATTGTTATTAATTCAGATTTAGGTAAAATTACTTTTAACGGAAACTCCAAATTGGAGTCCTCTTACGAAGTGAATGGATTATTACTTGGTTAAAATAATTCTATAGACTAGTAATGCAATAAAATATAAGGACATTGACATTGACATATCCACATTAACCATGCAGCAAAATTTTGGTGGTTATTATACCAATATTCCTATAATAGATTATCTGAAAGCAGATAAATTGATTTATTCTATTTTTATTATAAAATGGGAACGCATATCAACGTATACTGCTGTATGTTTAGATACATCTGCGACAAAAATTACTATATATCAAGCAACAAATAGCAAACAAGGTATATTAAAAATTCGTATCGTATATAGGAAATGAATGATAGTAATTTAAGACACTTCAAGAGACATTTCTTAATGAATCTGATATACTGTAAACACTACAGAAAGAAGGATTTTTATTATGTCTCGAACAAGAAGAAATTTCTCAGCCAAATTCAAATCAGAATTAGTGATTGAACTGCTCAAAGGAGAAAAAGACTTAAATACAATCGCAACCGAAAACAATATTCAGCCGAATCTTCTCCGCAACTGGAAGAAGGAGTTCCTCGATAAAACATCCGTGGTTTTTGATGACACACGAGAGGATAATCTGAAAGAAAAACTCGCTTTAGAGCGCAAGGAAAAAGCTGAAAATGCGAAAAAAAGTCGGCCAGCTATTAGGAGAATAAAAGTATGGGAGCTGTAAAAATATCAAAAGGTATCTACGAGTATAAAGGATACAGAATTAGTAATTGTGGTTATTATGAACCAGATCATTGTATATGGTGGGAAGCCGTTGATATGAAAACGGGATGTGCTGATTATCACGCAACTACAAAGAAGTTTTTAATGGAACAAATTGACGATTTAATTTATTAAAAATCTTGCTTAAATCTTGCTTTTTTGAAAAAAGACTTCCTATTTTCAAACAACGTGGTATAATGTAAGCACAACTAAAAAAGGAACCGGGCTATCCGACCAAAGACACACCCGGTTCCAAACTGCACCACAAAGGGTACGTGTATTATTATATCACAATACCCTCCCTTTGTGAACCACAAAAGGAGGTTTTTTTATGGCAGATTTTGCGACCGAGTTTATTACAAAGTTGAACGGCAAGCTCACACCGGAGCAGATGAAAGTTGTGCTTAACGAATTGGAGATCTTTTCGGACGATTACAACATTGAAAAGAAGTGCAGGGATGTAGCGGTTCCGGATGATCTCTTACCAGCGTGCTATAAGGTCTACATGGTATCGAAAAAGATTGAGGGCATGAGTCCGCAGTCGCTTATAACTTACAAATGTTATCTGGAACAGTTTTTGTACGCCGTCGGCAAGCCAGTTGAGAAAATCACGGCAAACGATATCCGCTTATATTTGTACGGGCTGGTTGGGAAGAACTCGGATCATACCATTGACACTAAGCGCATCGTTATCAATACGTTTCTTGACTGGTGTTGTCGGGAATATTACATTCCGGAGAACCCATGTGCGAAAATCCACGCCATTAAGTACGAGGAGAAGCCGCGAGAGCCACTTGATGGCATCGAGATGGAAATGGTACGGGATGCGTGCGTTGATCTTCGAGAAAGAGCAATGATCGAGTTTTTCTACAGTACCGGATGCCGTGTTTCGGAAATGGCGATCCTCAAAAAAGAAGATATTGATTTCTCCACGAAAGAAGTCAGATTGTTCGGAAAATGCCGCAAACACCGAGTTTCTTATCTTAACGCCCGCGCAGAATACACTCTGCAGAAGTATTGGGCTACCAGAAAAGACGATACAGATGCCGTTTTCTGTACAATACGTAAGCCTTACCATGCTCTGCAAAAGCAAGCTGTAGAGCAGGTCATCCACAACATCGGCGTGCGATCCGGCATCGGGAGACCGCTATTTCCTCATCTGATCCGGCACACCACAGCTACAAATGCGATAGACCACGGCATGGACGTGACAGATCTGCAGAAACTCCTCGGTCATACGCGGATCAGTACCACGATGATCTACGCAAAAGTAACGCAGGAAAACGTAAGATACAGCCATCACCGATACGTAGTCTAACAAGCCTACAAAGAGCCGTGAGAAAAAGAGTACAATGTTCCTAAGAATTCAAATTTTGGGAAAAGGAGCATCGACAAATGAGAATTGACAGATCATTAATCAGTAACACGAACACTTACAGTGAGAACGATCCTAAATGTATCGTAGTCCACAACACGGATAACTTCGCCGCCGGAGCAGACGCGCTGGCACACGCACGAGCGCAGTATAACGGCAATTTTCAGAATATGTCCGCCCATTATTACGTGGATGATGGTGACACCGCCTATCAGGCGGCACCGCACAGCCGTGGGTGTTGGCACGTCGGGGTTAATTACGGCGGTAATAACCTGTTTGGACGCTACGGCAACCGTAGCAGCATCGGCGTTGAGATGTGCGTGCAGGCGGGATATAATTACGAAAAAGCGTTTCAGAACACGGTAGCGGTCGTCAAAGAGATCATGCGGGAGACTGGCATTCCGGCAAGTCGCGTATACCGCCACTACGATATCTGTAGCAAGCACTGCCCGAGCCAGATCATCGAGAGAGGGGATTGGGAGCGGTTTAAGAGCCTGATCAGTGACGCGGCATCGGTCGAACAGCCAGAAAGCGGAAAGTATGAGCCTGGTATTTACAAGGTCAATACCGACCTTAATATTAGAGAGCAGCCGAACGCAGACAGCCGACGAGTTGGAACGATCAAAGACCGCGGCAGCTACACGGTGACAGAAATTCAGAATGGAAGCTGGGGACGGCTGCTCTCCGGTGCTGGCTGGATTAACTGCCATACTAAGTATTGCACTTACGGCGGAGCAGCTCCGAAAGAAGAATCGACCGTAAAAGCGATTTCGGTTGATGGAGTATGGGGACCGGAGCTGACCAAACGCTTGCAGGAGATTTTTAAAACCGGAGTAGACGGCGTGATCAGTGACCAGCCTATGAGCAATAAAAAATACTGTGCTGGCATCGCGGCGGCCGAATGGTCTGGCAAGCTGTCCGGCGGATCCGATCTGATCAGGGCCATGCAGAGATGGGCAGGAGTGACCGCAGACGGATACCTCGGACCGCAGACCATCCGCGCGCTCCAGAAAAAACTCGGCACACCGGTAGACGGCGTGATCAGCTACCCGTCAGCGATGGTACGCGCTCTGCAGGAATGGTGCAATCGGCAGTAAAAAAATATAAAAGATATCAAGAGGCGTGGGGATTTTCCCTACGCCTTTTTTTATTGCCATTTTTTAAGGTAAAATTAAAATAAATATATTACGTAAAATGTATTGACATATTGCGCAATATGTGATATATTATAACCATAGAAACGAAATAATAATTGATGAAAGAAATATTTACTCGGAAGATTGGAAGAGGTGATAATAAAATGGTAAAATTAAAAGTTGGTAGAAATATAATTGAACTTGATGAAAAAGATCTAATTTTAGATAACGGAGCTTGTTATCAAATTGTTACTAAAAAAGTTGGAGGATTTGATTGGTATTATCCGATAATGAGTAAAAAATTGTTTCATGATTTAAGAAAACTTGAATTAATTTTCACAAGTGAAGAATTAAAAAAAGATGCTATAAAGAAATATGGTACATCGGTAATAACTTATTGGAAATTTAACATTGAAAGAATGCAAAAACTTGGATATTAAATCGATGTAAAGGCGGTAATTATGAGAGAAACAAAAGAATTTAATCAAATTGAATACATCAACAATTACATAAAGAAGAAATACGATCGGATAAATTTGGTTGTACCGGCGGGAAGCAAACAAGTTATTAAAAGTAGGGCTGCACAAAAAGGAAAAAGTGTCAATCAGTATATAAATGAACTGATCGACAATGACTTAAAAAATAGTAAAGAGAAAAAAGGAGATAAGAAAATGAAAAAATTTGAAATCGTAAAAACAACAGCAGAAATCAGCTGGAAAGAAAGGGATGAAATCAAGGAAGGATGCACGATGTACGATGTGGATCCGGAAAAAATTGCTTCATTCGGAACCAAAGAGGAAGCCGAAAAGGAATTGAAAAAATACAAAACGGATGTTTGCGCGTCCGGAAGCCTCTTCACGGTCGAAGAGTTTTCGATCCAGGAAAACGAATATGACGAAGACGGCGAGTGGATCGGAGGCGGAGATATTTGGAAGTTTACTCCAATGG
>OLZG01001043.1_pt1 | contig 11540 bp, 7 predicted proteins | sample 1644401 | NCBI WGS metagenome assembly OLZG01 (sample SAMEA103958119, study PRJEB25191) | human gut metagenome | biome: human-associated habitat [ENVO:00009003]; feature: intestine environment [ENVO:2100002]; material: feces | place: Germany | collected 2013/2015
CCGCCCCGCGAAGGCCGTGCGCCGGCGCCCCGACCCCACGGTGCTCTATGTCTCGAACTACGACGTGGGCAGCCCCGTGTACCTGCGCTATAATTTCAAGAATTGCAGCGTCGGCCGCCTGTGGGATGCCTTCGGGCAGCCCGTAGTGCCGTTCCGGACGGATAATTTTTAACTTTGTGGAACCGATCTAATATTTTGCGGAAATGAAAAAAATGATCTTGTTATGTGTGCTTTGCCTGTTTGGGGCGGGCGTTGTTTTCGGCCAGGCCTATTCCGACCTCCTCTACCGGGACTGGGCGGGGCTCAGGGCCTATGCCCAGGTGAACAAAACGCTGGGCGACGTGCGCCCCGACGTGGTTTTCATGGGCAACTCCATCACCGAGGGGTGGTTCAACCAGCACCCGGAGTTCTTCCGGAAAAACAACTTCCTGGGCCGCGGCATCGGCGGGCAGACCTCGTCGGAAATGCTGGTGCGCTTCCGCCAGGACGTGATCGAACTGCACCCGCAGTGCGTGGCGATCATGGCCGGGACGAACGACATTGCGATGAACAACGGGTACATCGCCCTGGAAAATACCTACCAGAACATCGTTTCGATGTGCGAGCTGGCGCGCTTCAACGGGATAAAGGTGCTGCTGTGCTCCGTCACGCCGTGCGTGCGCTACAACTGGCGGCCGCAGGTGGAGCCCGGGAAGATCATCCCTAAGCTCAACGCAATGCTCAGGAAGTATGCGGACTCGGCCGAGGGCGTGGAGTATGTCGACTATTTCTCGGCGATGGCCGACAAGGACAACGCCATGCTCCCGGAATATTCGCCCGAGGGATGCCATCCCAACGGCGAGGGCTATAAGGTCATGGAGAAGATCATCGTGCCGGCCATCAACAAGGTGAACGGTACCAACAAAAAATATTTCGTCTACTAATCCGAAGCTGTCATGAATCTCAAACGAACCCTTTTCCTGCTGGCGGCCGTGCTGCCCCTGCAGCTCTCCGCCAAGGTCACGCTCCCGGCGATCTTCACCGACAACATGGTGTTGCAGCAACAGAGCGATGTGAAAATCTGGGGCAGGGCCAAACCCGGCAAGGCCGTGAAAGTCACCACCTCGTGGGACGGCAAGACCTACGCGGCGACGGCCGCCGCCACGGGCGGCTGGGAGGTGCGCGTGTCGACCCCCGTGGCCGGCGGCCCCTATACCGTCACGGTTTCGGACGGCAAACCCGTCGAACTGAAAAACGTATTGATCGGCGAGGTCTGGCTCTGTTCGGGGCAGTCCAACATGGAGATGCGCGTTGCCGACCGGGTGCTGAACTACGAACAGGAGATGAAGGAGGCCGATGCCTACGGGAATATCCGCCTGCTGCATATCGACAACACCACCAGCCCGGTGCCGCTCGACGAGGCTTCGGTTCGCCACGGCGGCTGGCAGGTGTGCTCGGGCGAAAACATCGCCGACTTTTCGGCGACGGGTTACTTCTTCGGCAAGGAACTCTATAAAAACCTGGGCATACCCATCGGATTGATCGAGTCGTGCTGGGGCGGGACGTACGCCGAGTCGTGGACGAGCGCCGAAGCGCTGTCCGAGATGCCCTATTTCCGTCCCCGCGTCGAGAAGGTGAAGCAGATCCCCGAATCTCGGGAGGCGCGTAACAGGATGTTCCACGACGACATGGACGAGTGGCGCCTCCGGATGATGCAGGTCGACAAGGCGTTCGAGGACGGCCGCGCGGTGTGGGCCGAGAGTTCGTTCGACGATTCGTCGTGGGGCGAGATCGCGGTTCCGGGGTTCGTGCAGGATCAGGGCCTCGACGGGTTCAGCGGCTTTATGTGGGTGCGCAGGGACGTCGAGATCCCGGCCGGCTGGGCCGGTAAGGAACTGACGCTCACGCTTGCGGCCATAGACGACAACGATTTCACCTATTTCAACGGCGTCGAAGTGGGGCATACCGAGGGCTGCATGGCTTTCCGGAGCTATAAGATTCCCGCGTCACTGGTCAAGGCCGGCAAGGCGACCGTTGCCGTGCGTGTGATGGATACGGGCGGCAAGGGCGGCATCTTCGGCGAGGCGAACAGCATCGCCCTCGCCAAATCGGACTCGGAGAAACTCCCGCTGGCCGGGCAATGGAAATACAAGGTCTCGATGGGCCTGGGCGACGCCCCCGACATGCCGGTCAATACCGCCACCGAACCCAACTACCCGACGTTCCTCTTCAATGCGATGATCCACCCGCTCGTGGACTATGCCATCCGCGGCGCCATCTGGTACCAGGGCGAGGCCAACGTGGCGCGCGCGGCGCAGTACCGCGACCTGCTGCCGCTGATGATCCATGACTGGCGGCAGCACTGGGGGTATGCCTTTCCCTTCTATATCGTGCAGCTTCCCAACTACATGAAGGCACAGGAAGGCCCCGAGGAGTCGGAGTGGGCCGAGTTGCGCGAGGCGCAGAAACATGCGCTCCGCCTCGAGAACACGGGGCTGGCCGTGTGCATCGACGTCGGTGACGGCGACGACCTCCATCCGAAAAACAAACCGGCGGTCGGCCGGCGCCTCTCGCTCGTGGCACGGGCATTGACCTATGGTGAGCAGATTCCCTATTCGGGGCCCGTATACGAGGGTTACCGCATCGAGGGGAACACGATCCGCATCGACTTTTCGCACACGGACAAGGGGCTCAAGACCTCCGACGGCGGCCCCGTCAGGGGGTTCTATATCGCCGGCCCCGACCATAAGTTCCATGCCGCCAAGGCCGTCATCGAAGGCAATACGGTCGTCGTCTCTTCGGACGGGGTGCGTTTCCCCGTCGGGGTGCGCTATGCCTGGGCCAACAACCCGGTCTGCAACCTCAGTAACGGCGCCGGGCTTCCGGCCGGGCCGTTCCGCACCGACGACTGGACGGACGGCGCGAAACGCTATTAAGGAAACCGTCCGCCCCGTTTCCGGGCCGGATTCGGCCTGCAGGGAGGCGGACTGCGCGGACGGAACATCCGCAGGGTCATGGCAGGGCGCGCCCTGCCATGGCTTTCCCGTTCTGTGGCGGGGCGGATCATCCGCCCCGGCTTCCCGCTTTTTTCGGGAAACGGCCTGCCGCGTGATTTTGCGGTTCCGGATAAAAACATATCTTTGTAACAACATGCGAAGCGTTATGTCGAAAAAGTTGATTTTCCTGTTGCTGGCGGCGGTTTGGGTTGCCATGCCTTCCGCCGTGGCCTCCCTCAAGTACGATACGCTGACCAGCGCGGACGGGTTGTCGAACAGTTCGGTCAACTGCATCTATCAGGATTCGACCCTGATGATGTGGTTCGGGACATGGGACGGCCTGAATGCCTACAACGGTTACGGCTTCAGGACTTACAAGTTCGCGCCGGACAATGCGAATACGATTTCGAACAACGTCATCCGCAACATCGTCGAGGAGGCGAAGGGCATCCTCTGGGTCGCCACCGACTACGGGATCAACCGCATCGACGTGGAAAACGACCGCATCGAACGCTTCTACCCCGGCTACGAGGACAACGGCCCCACGGCCGAGCAGGTATTCTCGGTCGCGGCCGCGGCCGACGGCACAATTTTCTGCGCCGCCACGGGGTGGGGCATCGCCTGCTACGACAAGGCGCTGGGCCGGCTTTCGGCACTCAATGTCCCGCAGTTCAACTCTTCGGAGATACGTGCCGTTTACTACGGCGGACAGAATACCCTGTTGCTGCATACCGTGCAGGAGGAGCTGGTTCGGATTCGTTACGGGCTGTCCGCGACGGGGAGCATGGAGGTGCGGGAAAAGGTCGGGCTCTTCCCCGAAGGCGGGGTCAAGTCGGTGTTCGACAGCCGGACGGCGCTCTACCTGGTTACGGCCGATGCGGAAATTTACCGCTACGAACGCCGCGACGGGGAGCTGGCGGCGGTGGGCAAATTCCCCCCCCCTGCTGATAGCGACCGGGGCGCCGGACATGTATGTCTGCGACATGCCCGGGCGGACGTTCCACCGGATGTCGCAAATGCCCGACATCAACATCCTTTCGCTCTGCTACGGCAGCCAAGACATCCTGTGGGTCGGCAGCGACGGACAGGGCGTCTTCCAGGTATACAACGACGGCATCCAGTTCGACAAGATTCCCAACAGCCGGATTTTCGGCGACAGGAACTGCCCCGTGCGCGCCTTCTGCGAGGACAGCCGCGGGAACGTCTATGTCGCCACGAAAGGCAACGGGATCGGCATGTTGCGTCCCGACGGGAGCCGGGGCGCGGTCTACGACGTATCCGGGGGACTGGGTAATAATTCCGTCTATGCCCTCGCCGGGGGATTCGGCGACGACCTGTTCATCGGGCACGACGGCGCCGGGCTCGATGTGCTTTCGTGTGCCACGGGGCGCATCTCGTCCATCAAACCCGTCCCGGGCACCTATTTCGGTTCGGTGTATGCGATTTACCGCGATCCGTCGGACGGCTGCGTGTGGCTCGGGACGAACGGCTACGGGCTGATCGGGCTGCAGCTGGCCGAGTCGGGCGGGCGTTACGAAATCAGGCGGCAGCGGGTCTATGTCAACGACAAGAAGGACGCCACCTCGCTGAGCAACAATACGGTGTTCGCGATCGTCCCGGCCGGCGGCGGAAAACTGTGGGTCGGAACGCGCGGCGGCGGGTTGAACCTCTTCGACACCCGCAGCGGAAAGTTTACCCATTACACGACCTCCTCGGGCGATTATCCGATCAGCAGCAACGATATCCTGTCGCTCTACGCCGGGCGCGACTCGACGCTCTGGATCGGGACGAGCTACGGTCTGAACCGGCTCAGCCGCACCGCAGGGGGACGGGGCGGTTTCCGCTGGTATATCGAAAAGGACGGGCTGCCGAACAACACCATCCACGGTATCCTGGAGGACGACTCGGGCAACCTTTGGCTCAGCACCAACAAGGGGCTGGCGCAGCTCAATCCCGACGACGACCGGATAATCAGCTATTACAACAACGAGGAGTTGCAGAGCAACGAATTTTCCGACGGCGCCTACTACCGTTCGCGCGAGGGCAGGATGTACTTCGGCGGCGTGGCCGGGTTCAACCGGTTCGATCCCCGCGACATCCGCGTGCGGACGTACGGCCGTGCAGCTCAACAATTTCCTGATCAAGCAGACGCCCGTGCCCGGATTCCGTGCCGACCGCGAGATCGTCCTGTCGCACAGCGAAAACTTTTTCAGCATCCAGTTCTCCGCACTGGAATACATCCGCAACGGCAACTGCGAATACGCCTACATCCTCAAGGGGTTCAACGACGACTGGGTGGATATCGGCACCGACAACACGGCGGTGTTCACCAATGTGCCGCCCGGGGCCTATGAATTCTGCGTGCGCTGTACCAACGGCGACAAAATCTGGAGCGACAATACCGCTTCGCTGCATATCCGGGTGCGTCCGCCGTGGTGGAACACGGTGTGGGCCTATATGGTCTACCTGCTGCTCTCGTTCGTGGTGCTGTACGTCGTCTGGTTCGTGGTCAACGACCGGATCGAGCAGCGGCGCAGGCTGCTGATGGAGTCGATGAGCCGGCAGCAGCAGAGCGACAACTACGAGGCGAAACTCCGCTTTTTCACCAGCATCGCCCACGAGTTCTGCACCCCCTTGACGCTGATCTACGGATCGGGCGAGCAGCTGCTCGACAGTTACAGCCTCGCGCCCGACGTCGCCAAGCATGTCCGTATCGTGAAGAACAATGCGGCGCGTATGCAGCGCCTGATCGGCGAGTTGATGGAGTTCCGGCGGGTCGAGACCGGGCATTACACGCCCCGCTACGTCATGGTCAACGTCACGGAGCTGATTTCGACCATTGCCGACAATTTCAACGAGGTCAACGAGCAGCGGCGCATCGACCTGCGCATCGACTTCCCGGCGCAGGAGGTCATCCTCGTGAGTGACCAGGGGGCACTGGAAAAGATCCTCTACAACCTGGTTTCCAATGCCTATAAATATACGCCCGCAGGCGGATACATCAGCATCGCGCTGCGTGCGGAGGCCGGCCGTACGACCGTGAGGGTCAGGAATTCGGGCAAGGGTATCAAGCCCGAGGACATTGACAACGTCTTCAACCGCTTCGAGATACTCGACAATTTCGAACGGCAGGCCAACGAGGGCAAGGTCATGCGCAACGGCATCGGGCTGGCGCTCGCCAAGAGCCTGGCCGGCATGCTGTCGGGAAATATTACGGTGAGCAGCAATCCCGGCGAATATACCACCTTCACCCTGTCGCTGCCCGAGGTGAGCCGCGACCTGGTGACCGAACCGGGGCAGACGGGCGTGCCCGATTATCCGCTGCCCGACGTTGAGGACATGCGGACGGGGCAGGCCCGAGAGTCGCGTGCCGCGGGGGCCTCGATCCTGGTGGTGGACGACGAAAAGCAGATCCGCGACCTGATCGCCGAGATACTCTCCGACGAATATTCCGTCATCCAGGCCGCCGACGGGACGGAGGCCATCGAGATCCTCAAACACAGGCGCCCCGACCTGATTATCAGCGATGTCAGTATGCCGAACGTGGACGGGCTCGAATTGCTCAAATACCTCAAGGGCAACGAGATCACCAAATATATTCCGTTCGTGTTCCTCTCCTTCAAGAGCGACGTCGAACAGGAAATCCGCGGCTACGAACTGGGCGGCGACGCCTATATCTCCAAGCCGTTCCATCCCAAGCACCTGCTGGCCGTCGTACACCAGATACTCAACAACCGCCTCTCGCTGAGGGATTACTACAATTCCGTGATCTCCTCGTCGGACGTCTACGAGGGGAATACGATCGACGCCGACGACAAGAAGTTCATCGTACAGCTGGCCGGGATCATCGAGGAGAACATGACCGACGAGAACCTGTCGCTGAATTTCCTGTGCGACAAGATGTGCGTGAGCCGCATGAGCCTCTACCGCAAGATCCGCGAGATCACGCAGATGACGCCGAGCGAATATATCCGCTCGGTGAAGATCAGCCATGCGACGCACCTGCTCCGGACGACCAACATGACCATCCAGGAGATCATGTTCTGCTCGGGTTTCAACAACAAGTCCTATTTCTACCGCGAGTTCGCCAAAATATACCGCATGTCGCCCAAGGAGATGCGCGAAAAAGAGCGCTGAGCGGGCAAAAGCGCCGTTTTCCCGCGTGAAGATACGTTTCGGTTACAATAGTATACCTTGCAACGCCCCCGGGGGCTTATTTTTGTAGGGCAATACTAAACTACTGACATGAAAGAAACAACCGTCTCGACCTCGGGCAACGGCATTTTCAGCAAGGCTTTCTCGGAAATCCGGCATTTTGGAACCTATCCGTTCAACATGCGGATACTCCTGCTGACGAACATGCTGTATGCGTTCGTCCTCCCCGTCGTGGAACTTTTCGTCGGCACCTACATCATGCGCAACAGCTCGGAGCTGGCGTATGTGGTGGGCTACCAGCTGGCCGTCTACACGGGCATCCCGCTCACCTTCCTGGTGAACGGTTTTCTCATGCGCCGCATCCGGATTTCGCACCTCTATTCGTTCGGGATGCTGCTGAGCGGCGTTTCGATGGCCGTGATGATGTCGCTCGAAACGCTCGACCTGGCCGGGATCGTCGTGGCGGGGCTTATCATGGGGCTTTCGTACGGCTTTTTCTGGGCCAACCGCGATTTCCTCGCCCTGAATTCCACCGACGACTGCAACCGCAACTATTACTACGGTCTGGAAAGTTTCTTCAACACCGTCGCCGGGGTCGTCGTACCCGGTATGATCGGGGCGTTTCTGGGCGCCACGGCCGACCACAACTGGCTCGGGGGAAATATCAACCTGGCCTATAAACTGGTGACCCTCTTCGTTTTCGTGCTTACGATCATCGCCTCGGCCGTCGTATTCCGCGGCAGGTTCTCCAATCCCCCGAAGGAGCGGTTCATCTATCTGCGCTTCGATGTGCTGTGGAACAAAATGATGCGCCTTGCCGTCCTGAAGGGGGTCGCCCAGGGATACATCGTCACGGCGCCGTCGATGCTGGTCATGACGCTCGTCGGGAACGAATCCACGCTCGGGACGCTGCAATCGGTCAGCGCCATCGTTTCGGCCGTGCTGCTCTACCTGCTGGGGCGCTTCGCTTCGGCCAGGCACCGGGTGCTGATCTTCTCCTCGGGCCTGCTGCTTTTCGCACTGGGCGGGGCGTTCAACGCCGTGCTCTATTCGGCGACGGGCGCGATCGTATTCATGCTGTGCCTGGTGATGGGGCGCCCGCTGATGGATCTGGGCTATTTCCCGATCCAGCTGCGGGTCATCGACTACGTGAGCCGGAAGGAGAACCGCAACTCCTACGCCTATATTTTCGTCCACGAATTCGCTCTCTACCTCGGACGGTTCTTCGGATGCGGGCTGTTCATCGTCCTGACGATCTGCCTGTCGGATACCTTTGCGATCCGCTATGCGCTGCTCATCATCGGAATCATCCAGCTCGTCTCGATCGGGATCTCCCGGAACATCATCCGGGCGCTCGACAGGGCCGAGGCGGAATAGGATACCCGGCACGGGGGCAAGAGGGACAGCCCCGGGCCGGGACGATGCGGAGGGGCTCCGTCGCTGCCGGAGGGTACAGGCCCGGCCTGTGCCCCGGGTATGGCGGCCCCGCCCGTATCGGGAATGCTGCCGCCGCGGAGCGGCTCCGGTTTGCCTTACTTTAAAAATTGACCGATATGGATAGGAGACAACTCATGCTGGGTGCCGGCGGCCTGCTGCTGGCCGGCGCGGCTTCGGCGCAGGCAGCGGCGCCCAACGTCATCGTCATCTACACGGACGACCACGGTACGCTGGACGTGAACTGCTACGGGGCGCCCGACCTTTGTACGCCCAACATGGATGCGCTGGCCGCGAGCGGCGTGCGCTTCACGCAGTTCTACGCCGCGCCCGTGAGCTCCGCCTCGCGCGCCGGCCTGATGACCGGGCAGTTCGCCGCGCGCGCCGGCCTGACCGGCAATGCGGGCTGGACGGGCTTCCCGCCCGAAAAGGAGACCGTCGCCCAGCGCATGAAGGCCAACGGCTACCGGACGGCCTGCATCGGCAAGTGGCACCTGGGCTCCCGTCCCGAATATGCCCCCAACAACCGGGGCTTCGACTATTTCTGGGGATTCTTGGGCGGGTGCATCGACAGCTACTCGCATTTCTATTACTGGGGCGGCCCCAATGTCCACGACCTCTGGCGCAACGGAGAGGAGATCCACTGCGAGGGGCGGTTCTTCACCGAGGAGACCCTGCGCGAAGCCAAGGAGTTCATCCGGGCGGGGGATCGCAGGCAGCCCTTCTTCCTCTACTGGGCGGTCAACATCCCGCACTACCCGCTGCAACCCAAGGAGAAGTGGTTGGATTACTACGCCGGACTGCCCGATCCGCGGCGCATGTACGCCGCGTTCGTCTCCACGTTCGACTACTACCTGGGCGAATTGCGCACGTTCCTCGATGCGCAGGGACTGACCGACGATACGATCATCGTCTTCCAGTCCGACAACGGGCACAGCACCGAAGTGCGGACTTTCGGCGGGGGCGGTTACTGCGGGGACTACCGGGGCGGCAAGTTTTCGCTTTTCGAGGGCGGAATCCGCGTGCCGGCCGTCATCAGTTGGCCGGGGCACCTCCCGGCAGGGGAAGTCCGGGATCAGGTGGCGATGAATATCGACTGGTTCCCGACGCTGCTCGACCTGTGCGGGCTGGATGCCTCGGGGATCGACGTGGACGGGGCGAGCATCGTGCCGCTGATCCGCGACGGTGCCGCAGCTTCGCCGCACAACGTGCTGCACTTCGATTTCGAGAGGCAGTGGGCCGTGCGCCGGGGCGATTGGAAGCTGATCTGCAATGCGATCGACGTGTTGCCCAACGACAGGAACAAGACGCTCGAAGGGCTGTACCTGACCAACCTGAAGATCGACCGCACCGAATCGGAGAACCTGATCGACAGGTACCCCGAAAAGGCGCAGGAGCTGCTCGCGCTGCGCAGGGCCTACGAGGCTTCGCTGGGGAAGGACAAGGAGTAAATCCCGCCTCGCCCTCGGTCGTGAGGCGGATGCACGCCGCCGGGGAGCATCCGGATAAAACAAGGGGAGGCCGCATCGGCCTCCCCTTCACTTGTTTGCAGCCTGCCCGGATCAGTTCGGGCGCAGTACGACCTTGCGCGTCTGCGGCTTGTTGATCTCGTAGATGGTCTCCACGAGCAGTTCCATCTGCTGCGCGCGTGCCTCGCGGACATGCGGGAGCATGAGCTTGGCGTAGTTTTCGCGGTGGATCTGGAGCCAGATGTTCTTTCCTTTTTCCGCGTCGAGCACGCGCACGGCATGTGCGTCGTTGGCGTCGAGCAGCCCCTTGTTCTGGAAGAAATCGTACTGCACCCAGGCGTAGTCGCGGAAGTTGCGTTCGATTTCCCAGCGGTATTCGTTCAGGTGCATCACCTCCATCGCCTGCCGGTACTGCGGCGTCTGCAGCTCGGCGAGGTTGATGCCTTCGCCCAGTTGTTTGCCGCTCCAGGTGCCGATCTGCTCGCCGTCGATGTAAAGCGTGTAGTCGCCTTTCAGCCCCTTGACGGTCAGCATTTCGCGGTTCATCTCCTCGATGAAGGGAACCAGCTTCGTGGCCTCGGCCTGGCTGCGCTTGGATCCCATCCCGTGCGTCAGGGTGTCGAGCGGGTAGGGCAGGGCTTCGGCCAGGTAGTCGAACGAGATTTCGCGGCCGTTCCTGCGCAGGCCGGTGATCTCGCAGTTGCCAGCCTTGAGAACCTTCGCTTTTGCTGCGTCGATTTGCACGTCGGCCACCTCCCTGCCGGCAAAGCCCTGTGCCTTGAGGTAGAGGTAGGCCATCACCATGTGCCCGTCGTTGTCCGGGTGGATGCGGTCGCCCATCGACAGCGAGAACGAAGGTTGTCCGGCCTGCACGCGCCGGCCGATTTCGACCATCGGGGCGCTGAAATCCACGAACTCCCAGCCGTTGGCTGCGGCCGATTCCTTCTGGAACCCAACGACGCGATCCATCACGGCGTTCTTGCCCCGCAGCGGGGCGTTGTTCTCGATTTGGGCCGTTTCGTCGTAGGGCGAACCCCCGAGCATCACAACCCGCACGCCGTCGAGGGTTTGCAGGCGCTTCTCCATCTTCTTGAAGTTGTCGTAGCACTCCCGGTATTTCTTTTCGCCGAATGCCCCGGCATCGTCGCCGTTGTATTCCATGTAGCCCGTGTCGTTCATGCCGAAGGTCACGGTCAGCACCGTGGGGCGTTTGCTGAGAACGTCGCCGTCCAGGCGCTTGTACATGTCGCCTGCGGTCTCGCCGCCGATGCCGGCGTTCATCACCCGCAGATCCATGTACGGGAAGCGGGTCATGTAATAGAGCCAGATGTAGGAGTGGTAGTGGCCGCCGTCGGTGATGCTGTTGCCGAGGAATACGGCGCGGTCGCCGTCCTTGAACGGCGCGATCGTCTGCGCCGGGGCGGCCGTGCCCGCCAGCAGGGCGGCCGCCAGAATCCATGCGATTTTTTTCATATCCGTTTTCTTTTTTCGGGTTTTGTCGTTATTC
>OLZG01001069.1_pt1 | contig 11330 bp, 8 predicted proteins | sample 1644401 | NCBI WGS metagenome assembly OLZG01 (sample SAMEA103958119, study PRJEB25191) | human gut metagenome | biome: human-associated habitat [ENVO:00009003]; feature: intestine environment [ENVO:2100002]; material: feces | place: Germany | collected 2013/2015
CTAAATTCTAATAAATATATTCTCTAAATCACCAACCCGGATTTTGCTCTAAATTTGGATTCAAAGAGCGCTCACTATCAGGAATAGGTAATAAATCATAGTATTCCAAATAGCCGTTCGGGAATTTTGTCTCAATCACGCTTCCTTCATGATCCTTTATAATCATCGGATAAAGCTCCTTTCCTATTTTCCAACGCTTCACATCCGACCAATAACGACCTTCCAACGCCAATTCTATTCTTCTTTCATGCCTTAGTTTCTCACGGGCCTCATCCCGAGATAAGGACAAAGGCAATGGGGAAATTTTCACGTCATCTCGTTCCGTACGGATCCGGTTTAATATAGCGATCGCCTCCGAAACATTTCCACCAGATTCAATAATCGCTTCCGCTTTCGACAATAGCACATCCGCATATCGCAAGATAATATCGTTGATATAAGACTGGCCGGCGGGAGGTAAATCCGCCTCGTTCTGAATCCGGTACTTACGAGTACTCAAATGTTTCAATCGATTACCCGCATGATTAAAAGCTCCCCCCGGATACAAATAACTAGGGAAACGATGTCCTAAAATATAAGAGCCCGGAAGCACAACCGTGAACGCTAAACGAGGATCACGGTTCTCATAAGGATTTTCCGGATCAATAGGGCTCCCATCCACGGTCTCATAAGCCGCCACCAAATCATCTGTAGGAACATAGCGACTACCACGTGTCCAACTACCGGTTCCCGTTCCGCAGTATTGATCCAGAAAAGTACCCTGTGAATTTTCACCCTCTATATATTGGATATCAAATAGAACCTCCTTATTTCCTTCATTAGCCGGATCGAACAATGTCGCATAACTATGAAACAAGCCATATTTCTTCAGAGCATCAATCTGATCTACACATTCCAAAACCGCCTTATACTTACCTTGATATAAATACGCACGCATTTTCATACCCAAGGCAGCGCCTTTCGTAGCACGTCCTTTCTCCGGAGCATCCGCACCTAAATTAGCGATGGCGACATCATAATCATCCAACGCCTGTTGCCATGTATCTTCTCGACTGGAACGCTTTAGGTTACGAGCCTCCGATGTTGAGATTTCTGAAAGTACGACAGGAACACCCCCATAAGTTTCCGCAAGTACCGAATAAGCCAATCCCCTCAAGAAATGAGCCTCGCCAACATACAACTTTTTCGCCTCCCCCGCTAATTCTATTTTTTCTAAACAAGCCAATAAATAATTAGCCCTAGAGATCATTTCATAACATCTTTTCCAACGAAAAGTAACGACACCGCCATCACTAGAGCTCAAACGTCCGGCTCCCAATTTATTGAAAACCTCGACAGTTCCCCAATTATATGCATTGGGAGTCGCACAATCTGTCATTCCAAACCCAAACAAACCTTGATCTATGACAGCGGTCTCCCTTAGACAAGCATACGTTCCATCTAACAGTAACTTAATATCCGATTCTTTTTCCGGAAAGTTAGCGGCCGTGATTTTATCCTCCGGATACAAATCCAGATAATTCTCCATACAACCACCAAAAGAGATCAATAACAAAAACGACAAACAATATATTATTAAACGTTTCATAGCTTTAGAAATTAAGATTTAAACCAAATGTGAATATTCTCGGTGTCGGATACGGAGAACCTCCCGCATCAAACGTATTTCTTTCCGGATCGTATCCCTCATAGCCTTTTTTCCACATAACCGTAAATAAATTCTGAGCATTAGCGTATACATAAAGCCGTTGCATTTTCAACTTTGAAGTAATCCTTTCCGGAAATGCATAACCCAATTGTAAGTTCTTCAATTTCAAGAAGTCAATCCGATGTACCCAAAATGAGGAGTCGTATCGATCCCAAGTAGAGTCATATCGAAGCATAGGGATACTAGAACCTGAATTCTCTGGTGTCCATGCGTCTCTCCAAAAGCCCGCGATTCGCATATACTCATATCCTAAGCGAGTCATTTCATTTTGAGTAAAGACATTCGCCTTTCCTAAACCCTGAAACAAGAGGCTCAGATCAAATCCCTTATAACGCAACCCTGCAGAAATACCATAAGTGATCTTCGGAATCGTATTTCCTAATACTTGCTTATCTTGATAGTCCAATTTTCCATCATTATTTACATCCTCATACTTCAAATTACCCATGGCAGGCTTATAGCCATTATTATGCATATGCTCTACCGCTTCTTCATCCGATTGGTAAATGCCAATCGCTTTATAACCATACAACGCTTTGTAAGGATATCCCTCACGAATCAAATAAAGCTGGTCCGGAGAATTACCACCTTGGAACTTTGTTACTTCATTATTTATGTAAGTAAAATTAAATCCTACATTAAATCCCAATCGATCCCTACTGGCTTCCAAATTATCATAATTCGCAACCAATTCAAAACCGTTATTTTTCATCTCCCCAACATTCTCGAAAGGCGCTGTCTTATCACCTAAGATATTGGAGATTGGTAATTGAACAATAATATCGGTAGTCTTTTTATTGAAATAGTCCGCTTCTATATTCAACTTATTACCTAAGAAGCCCAAATCCACGCCAATATCCAAGGAAGAGGTAGTTTCCCAAGTAATATCCTCATCCACCAAAGCGGTTACGGCAGCACCCGGAGCCAATGAGCCTCCATAATTATAACTCAAGTCATAATTTTGGGAGATCACTGTTAAATAAGGCCAATATCCTTCAATGGTTTGATTGCCTAATTGTCCCCACGACGCACGTAGTTTCAAATTAGAAAACAGATTCAGGTTCTTAATAAACGCCTCTTCACTCAAACGCCATCCTGCAGAGAAGCCCGGAAAAACACCCCAGCGATTTCCCCGTTTAAAACGAGAGGAGGCATCGGCACGGAGATTCATCTCAAATAAATATTTATCCGCAAAGGCATAATTCAATCGACCAAAATAAGATGCCATGCGTAGACCTTCAAAATTTCCCTCTCCCTTGATACCTTCCGTTCCCGCATCCACTTGGGTTAATCCTTCTTTGGGTGGGTTGGTTCTTCGGGCAAATACGTTCTTTATACTGTAATTCTCCAATTGGGTACCAAGGATAGCGGCAACATAATGCTTATCCGCAAATCGCTTGCTATAGTTTAATGTCGCTTGGAAATTATTACGCATAGTCGATACTTGCTCTCTACTCAACACAATACCATCACGATTGTAATTTTTCGGTATCGTCTCTATGCCAGAATCCGTATATCCATAAAGGGTCTCATTATATTTATCAACCATTTTCCAATTGCCATTAGAGGCCCATGTTACTTGTAAGTTCAAGTCTTTCGTAAAATCTACGGTAGCGAAAGCATTTACAGCCATATAATCCTTGGATGTTTTAGTCGCCCCGTTCGAAGCGTCTATAACCGGCTGATAAGTCGTATACAATAAAGTACCATCATCCTTAATCGCTTCTACCGAACCGAAACGGCCATCCCGGGTATATGGAGCGATGAAAGGAGCCGCACCTTGTTGCTGTTCGAATACACGGAACAAATCAAAAGGCTCTTGGGAATTCCTACGAGTATAATTCAAACGAGCGCCAACTCTCAACCACGAATTCACTTTATACTCCACATTTGCCCGGATACCGAACCGCTCCGCCTTAGAGTTCATCAAAATACCTTCCTGACTCAAATAGTTCAAAGACAAGAAGGAAGATAGTTTCTCCGATCCACCGCAAATGGATAAATTATGCCCTGTTATTAAAGCATTCCGATAAAGAGAGTCATACCAATCCGTATTCGGGTATTTATAAGTATCTGTTCCATTAGCGAAATTAGAGATCAATGTTTCCGAGAAAAGAGGGTTCTCTCCCCCATTCACCAAAGCTTGATTCGCCATAGTCATATGCTCGGCGCTATTCGTCACTAAATCAAAATGACGTCCGATCTGCTGCATTCCGACGTAAGAGTTCAACTCTACTTGGGTTTTCTCATTATTCTTTCCCATCTTCGTCGTAACCAAAACGACACCGTTAGCGGCCTTTGATCCGTAAATAGCCGCACTAGCCGCATCCTTCAAGACTGTGATACTTTCGATGTCACTCGGATTTACTTGGCTGAATACCCCTTCTACTCCGTCAATAATCACCAACGGGTCCGAATTATTCAATGTACCCCAGCCACGAATTCTCAATTGCGCTCCATCATCTCCCGGCTTACCCGAATTCTGGCTGATCCACACGCCGGAAACCTTTCCGGAAAGTGCTTGAGAAGCATCAGTGATCGGACGGTTCGCCAATTCCTCATCAAATTTGACTGAAGAAACAGAACCTGTCAAATTCACCTTCTTCTGGGTTCCATAACCAACAACCACAACCTCTTCCAAAGCCTGTGTATCCTCCTTTAAACGTACATTCAATGAAGTCTGTCCCGCAATAGCGACAGTTGTTGGCATAAAGCCGATATAAGAAAATTGAAGTGTCGCGTTATCCGATACCTCCAAAATAAATTTACCATCAAAGTCTGTTATCGTACCATTTTGAGTACCTTTCTCCACAACATTCGCTCCAATGATAGGTTCCCCTTTTGAATCGACAACAACACCCGTTATTTTTTTGGCTTGCTGGGTGACCGCATTCGCTATAGGTTTTTCAAATAAGTAGATCTTTCCATTTTTAACTTCATAACTTAATGACGTGCCCTCCGTTATTTTATCCAATACATTTGTCAATTCTGCATTCGTAAAATTAACGCTCACTCTCCGATTCAAATCTACGATTTGTTTGCTATACGCAACACTCAACCCGGTTTGGTGGGTGATGGTAGCTAAAACTTTCTCCACTTTCGCATTGTCCAGCACAATAGAAACCCGCTGAGCCGAGGCGGTAGCCGTGAAACTCAGCAAGGATATGACTAAAAATAGAAAGGTTAACTTCATGGCATTCGGTATTTTCTCAATTAATATTAAAAGGCACCTACGCCGAGGGCTTTCTTGCTTTTCTTTCATATATTTGTATTGATTTTAATAGTTGGTATTAGAAATTTATTTTTAATACGATCGGCAGCCGAAAAGGGTAGGAGCTTTTCGGCTGTTCTTATGTTATCTATTTATGAGGAATCCATACGCATATCTATTTTAAGGTTAACACTCTGTTTCCTGCTCTCCTATCAAATAGACACACGACAAATCTAAAAGGATGAGTCGTTATAGCTAATTTTTTTATTTTTTCATCCGGACTTCTATCTTGCCCCCTTTTTCCTCGAATAGTACAGGCGTGATTTTTTCCAATTCTTTTAATACCGTGGTCAAATTGACGCTATCGGTCGTTATCGTATACGTATATCGCAAAGCGGCAGAATCCTTCACGTCAAAGGATATATCATAAGTTCGAGCCAATGTTTTCATTACGTCCGATAAAGGGGCGCTCTTAAATACGAGCACATTACGTCTCCATGCCGAATACATCTTGACATCGTGGGAACGGAGTACCTCACAACGTCCGGAAGCCTTGTTATAAACCGCTTTTTCTCCCGGGCGTAATTGATAAGATTTGAAGGATCTTGATTTCAACTCGATAGATCCTGTCTCTAAAGCGACGAATATAGCTTCTTCCTCCGGATAGGCTTTCACATCAAAGGTAGTACCCAACACTTTTATATCCATATAAGAAAGATCCACGATAAAAGGCCGATTCTTGTTCTTGGCGACCTCGAACCAAGCCTCTCCTTCCAAATAAACCTTACGTTCGGAGAGACCGAATTTTTTCGGATAACGAATACGGCTTCCCGAATTCAAATGGACCTTACTTCCATCTTGAAAAAGCAGCTGCATGCGTTCCCCATTAGGTACGTACACCTCGTCATACCCACCATCCGCCAACAAATCCACTTGTGAGTTTATGCGTATGAAAAGTCCTATAATTAAAGCAATCGGTATAAAGACCGCAGCCGCATACGCTATAAAACGGCGTATTTTTTGTCGGCGGAGTTGCCGCATAATATTCTGATACATTACGGCTGAGGGTATCGGATGGTCGATCCATGCCTCTTCCTCCCCCATATGAATCGTTTTCTCATCCTGATCGATACGCTCAGCAAGCCATGCCTGTCCTTCCGGGGTCTTAAACCAACGAACAACCTCACAAGACTCCTCGGAAGTAGCCTCATTATTTAGCGTTTTCTCTATGATCGATAGATCGGGTATTTTCATATTCATTTTCTTTTATCAATTGACACGCAAAGCCATCAATAGGATGAGTTCCACAAATATAAAAGAAATAAAAATAGTCTCTCGAAATGTGCCCGCAGTATTTTTATCGCTTGCGCATAATGTGTTTTTACCGTGGGGACCGAGATATTCATCTTATCGGCGATTTCTTGATTAGAAAGATTCCCTTTCAGCTTATACAGACAGACTTGGCGTTTCTGCTCCGGCAAGTGATCGATCGCTTGGTAAAAATGAGACATCATATCTTGTTCCTCTATCTTTATAAGCAGTTCATCCTCATATTCCGGCGCTGATTGTACGATCTCATAATTTTTCTCTACGGCGCTATTATTATTCCGGATCTCATTTAATACGTGATTCTTTAGCATTGTATAGAGATAGTTCCTTAAATTCACGTTCACCATCAGTAGGGAACGTGCCTCCCACAATTTCAGAAAAACTTGCTGTACGGCATCTTCCGAAGAATATGTACTTTTCAAATATTTATAGGCCAACACATACAATAATTTATGATACCGCTCATAAATAACAGTAAACGCATCCTCGCTCCCCTGCCTCAATGAGGTGAGCAGATCTTCATCGCTCCGTATGGATTTCTGAAAAAAAGACATTCGAGAAGACTATATAATATACGATTCGCTATTTAACAGACGTTCCGCTTCCTCCTTCATGACATCCGGCACCTGTGTAACCGCACCTTCACTGATCGATCGGATAAATTCCGGATACTCTTTACGGTAAACATCCAACATCCGGTTCGCAAAAACAAACATCATCGTATATTGGATATTCGCCAGCCGATCACACATTTTTATAAAAGAAGCGAATTTAGTCTGCCGTATTCCTTGATAATACAGGTCATTCGCCCGTTCTCCCCGGTTTCGTCCTTTTTCATTCGTTAAGGCGTATACGATTTCCGGAACTTGGTCTTCCAAGTGCTGTCTCACGCCTTCTGGCAAGACAAAGCCTCCCCCCTTGAACTCTTTCAGGAATTTCACGACATCATTATAGGTCATCCGTGCATCTTCTATCGTATCATGCAGAAAAGCAGAGGCATACAAAATCAGTATATCCGCCTCGGTCTCAGCTACCAGATATCCGTAGCGAGAGACATACGATACCGTCATTTTCAGATGAAATCCATAAGGCAACACATGATCATATTTCTGATTCACATCATCATGTATACGAAAAGCAGCCTTCTCCATACTGCAGATCCAAGGATAATAACGCTTTACTAGAGCGATAAATGATTGTTTTTCCATTCTTTCTATACTAAAGATTAATCTTTACGCATGGCAATAATACACAGTTCCGAAACCGCTGTTTCCGAAACGGCGGTTTCTACAATGCGAAGATATATAAATAATCGAATTAAATCACTCTATATCAAATTATTTAATACGGACTCCCACACGTGCAAGTGAAACATACCGTTTCCTTTCTTTATTATGGATATAATTATTATATTTGCAATAAAATGCATTTATATTATGGAGACAATCGCAATGATGAATCCTTTTGTCGTGGGTAGATATGTATCAGACAAATATTTTTGTGACCGTGAGGGAGAGACAAGCTTCTTGATTAAACAGATTGAGAACGGACGTAATGTCGCATTGATTTCTCCACGCCGTTTGGGTAAGACCGGATTGATCCAACATCTTTTTCATCAAGAATCGATAGAAAAAAATTATCATGCGTTCTTTGTGGATATTTATGCCACTACTTCATTAACAGAGTTCGTATATCTATTAGGAAAAGCCATCTATGACGAATTGAAGCCAAAGAAAACGGTTTGGACGGAACGGTTCTTTCAAATCATAACCTCATTGCGTGCGGGTTTTAAACTGGATATGGTAACCGGAGAACCTTGTTTTGATATTGGGCTAGGAGACATTCAAGCACCACAAACAACACTTGATGAGATCTTCGCTTATCTAGAGACCGCAGATAAACCATGTATCGTGGCGATCGATGAGTTCCAACAAATTGGCGGCTATGAGGAGAAAAATGTAGAAGCGTTGTTGCGAACCAAGATTCAACAATGCAAGCAGACTATGTTTATCTTCTCCGGCAGTAAACGCCATTTGATGAGTAATATGTTTAATTCCTCTTCCAAGCCTTTTTATCAAAGCGCTATTAGTATAGGACTTAAGCCAATACCCATTCATATCTATGTGGAGTTCGCCAACCGGCTTTTTGAGCAAAGGGGAAAGCTTATCGACAAATCCGTAATAGAAGAAGTTTATCGGATGTTCGATGGCTATACTTGGTTTGTGCAAATGATAATGAACGAACTTTTCGCATTGACCGAAGAGGGTGAGCGTTGTAGTATGGATAAGATAGAAATAGCCCGCAAGAATGTGATTCTAACACAAGAAAGTAGTTACAAGGATCTACTTGCCAATCTTGCTCCCAAACAAAAACTTGTTTTACAAGCTATCGCCAAAGAGGGCAGAGCAGAAGGTCTCACGTCATCAGCATTTATCAAAAAATACAAGCTACCCTCAGCCAGTTCTGTACAATCTGCGGTCAAACCTCTGTTGAAAAATGATTTGATAACACAGGAAGATGGCTTTTATAGGGTATATGACTACTTTTTCGCGGATTGGATGGCTAGAATATATTGACTCTCTTGTATGTAAATGTCAGAAAATAAGCAAATCTTAGTAGGCACTATCCGTTACTGAAGTAAATAATTTACGACTTGAAATGTAAATTCCTTATGCGGTGAAAATGAATTATTTAGACAACATACTTAATCGCTTGCAAAAGGCTTCTCAAGTGATTAGTTATTCACTTCCCAAGCCGTTAGTTATTCACTTCAGAAGCCTATTACACCCTGCAAAACAGATAAAATTAGGGAGAAAAGAAGAGGAACCATCAAATAATATCCAGCCGTTCTCTCAGTTGTTTAAAATAGCGATGCGAGGCGATCCTCTCCTCCTCTTGGAAGGGGGGATAGAACTCGCATCGTAAGGTCTTATTCTCGATGAACATCAAATAAGTCAAGTTCACAATGCAATCTTGGCTTATTTGAACAAACGTATTATTGATAGACAACAAATCTTTCGCTGTCGTGCCCATTTTTAGTTTATGAGTAGTACGGGAAGTCAAGACAATCTGCCAGCAACGCTGATCTCCCAAGAACTGAAACAGGAATATCTCCTCACAACGGACTAGCAAAAGACCCGAAACGGTTTGGATCGCAAATCGACTATCCCGATTCAATATTTTCCGCAAGGATCTCTCCATGCAGGCAACATCCGCAGGTTCTGTCGTATGAAAACGTTCGATGAGTGCCGCTAACTCATCAATTAAATAAGGTTTTAACAAATAATCAAACGCAGAGGCACGTAGGGCATCCAATATATATTTATCGTATACCGTATAGAAAACGACTCTCAAGTTCGGAAGAATATCATCCCGTATATCATCCAGCAAATCAAAGCCAGACATGTCCGGAAGTTCCACATCCAAAAACACCAAATCCGGTTGATACTTAAGGATATGCCTCTTGCCTAATTCCGCCGTTGTCGCTGTATCTAATATCCTTACCTCCGAGAAGGCCAATAGATCGTTTTGCAATTTCTGGATCGATCCAAGGTCATCATCTATGATTATTACTGTTATTTCCGGTTCCATACACGCTTCCATTTTCCAACAAAGTAAAATATTTATTGTTAAGATAAAAAATTAACGGCTTACCATAAATAGTGCTTTTTACGTATAAGTTGCAATATTCACGTTTATCCTATCGTTTTTCATGCTTATCTGTCATTTTTTATTTTATGATCTTGGTTAATTACCATTGATTGATAAACCCTATCTTTGCAAATACAGTTATAAAATAGAAACAATATATTTATGTCTCGAAAAATAAATCTTATTATATTCCTCTGTTTCATTTTATGCGAGGTATATGCCCAATACGTACCCGATGTATTGGGAGATGGTTATTTACGCCGTACCTTCCAGATGCCGGATGATTATGAGGGGAAGGTAGTTTGCACACTGGTCAAGAAACCTCAACTGGATAGCGTAAAACAGGCCGTGCTGTATATCCATGGCTATAATGACTATTTTTTCCAGAAACAATTAGGGGATAGCGTAAACGCTCACGGATATAATTTCTATGCGATGGACTTGCGGAAATACGGACGTTCGATATTACCCAATCAAAACCCGTTCTTTTGCAAGAGCCTAAAAGAGTATTTCGCTGATATCGATACCGCTTTGGCCACCATCCGGTCTGAAGGCAACGAGCGGATATTATTAATGGCGCATTCTACAGGCGGATTGATCACACCTTATTATTTGAATAGTAAAAAAGGAGAGTTACCGGTAGACGGGCTTATTCTGAACAGCCCTTTTCTAGATTGGAATTTCGGATGGTTAATGGAGAAAGTCGTACTGCCAACCGTTGCGTTTGTCGGGAGGCTATTTCCGAATCTTACCGTACAAGGTTTGGGTGATCCGAATTACGCTTATAGCCTGCTTAAGCAGTATAAAGGAGAATGGGAATTTGATACGAACTGGAAAATGATATTCGGGCATCCGAAAAAAGCCGGATGGATCAAAGCCATACAAGAAGCGCAACAGACGGTACAAAAAGGGTTAAAACTGGATTGTCCGATACTAGTGATGTCTTCCAACAAATCTTTTCCGGAAACAGAGACATGGCATGAGGAATACATGACCTCCGACATCGTCTTGGATGTTCAAGACATTCAAAAATACGGGGAGAAACTAGGAGACAAAGTCACGAGAGATACCATTCCAAACGGCATCCACGATCTGATCCTATCTCAAAAGCCCTATCGGAACGATGCCTATCAAACTATATTCGAGTGGTTAAAGAAACAATAATGGTTGCACCAAACATATAAATCCTTACCTTTGCGCCCAGACAAAACATTTATATATACATGAAATCAGTGCGATCAATTTTTATAGGTCTGACTTGTCTGGGGATGGCAACGGCTAGTTTCGCTCAAGAAGAAGAGACAACTCCGGAAGCGACTACCTACAAGGCCGAAATATTCGGATCGGTAGCTAGTGGCGACAATACCCCTTTCTGGATGGTTAGCAATCGATACGGAATTGTTCCTTTGGAAGCGAATAACGGATATTTGA
>OLZG01001073.1_pt1 | contig 11314 bp, 7 predicted proteins | sample 1644401 | NCBI WGS metagenome assembly OLZG01 (sample SAMEA103958119, study PRJEB25191) | human gut metagenome | biome: human-associated habitat [ENVO:00009003]; feature: intestine environment [ENVO:2100002]; material: feces | place: Germany | collected 2013/2015
TCTCTTTGATTTGCTGAATTAATTTATAAATTTGCAAATAAATCCAAATAAAAAAGAGCTTATGAAAAGAAATTATTGCTTATCATTAGTGTTGCTTGCATTGCTTGGGATGTCTGTGCCATATTCGGTTGTTGCTGCTGATAATGCGCTAAGTTCCCAAAGTACTCAGCAAGCCAAAACAATCACAGGTAAAGTAGTGGATGTTGCAGGTGAACCGATTATTGGAGCCAGTGTATTGGTGAAAGGTTCCAGTACAGGTTCTGTTACTGACATCGATGGAAAATTCTCGGTAGAAGCTCCAATGGGTAGCACATTGGTAGTCTCATTTGTTGGATATGCTACGGAAGAAGTGAAGGTAGGAACGGCAAGCGACTATACGGTTACCCTGAAAGATGATACCCAGTCATTGAGTGAAGTTGTTGTAACGGCTATGGGCATTAAGAAAGAGAAAAAGGCGTTAGGTTATTCTGTTTCGGATATTAATTCCAAAGAGTTAATGAAGAACAAGCAAACGAATGTGGTAAACTCTTTGGCTGGTAAAATCCCCGGTGTGAATATTACGCAGGCGGGTGGTGCTGCGGGTGCCGGTTCCAATATTGTAATTCGTGGCGGTAACTCTGCCAGCGAATCTCGTGATAACCAGCCCTTGTTTGTTGTAGACGGTATTATCTATGATAACTCTACAGTAAATACCGGTAATTCCGGTACGGATGGCATGACGAAAACTGCAACTACTTTCAGCAACCGCGTAATGGATATTAACCCTGAAGACATTGAGAGCATGTCCGTGTTGAAAGGTGCTGCGGCTGCTGCGCTGTATGGCTCCCGTGCTGCTAATGGCGTTATTATCATTACGACCAAGAAAGGTGAAGAGGGTGCTGTAAGGGTGAATGTAAGCAGTAAATATACCTATTCATGGGCTAATAAATTACCGGAAGTTCAAAAACAGTATGGCCGTGGAGAATATAACACTTCTGGTGCTTTTATTGATAAGACGATGGATTCCTGGGGAGATCGGATTGATGGTATGGCTTATGATAATATAGATGATTTCTTTCAAGGAAGTAGTGTTTGGGATAATAGTGTAAGTGTGTCCGGCGGTAGTAAGAACGGTTCTTTCTATTTATCCGGTTCCAATTATCATCAGTCCGGCATTATCCCTACAACTGGTTATGACAAGACGACTTTCCGCTTTAATGGTGAACAGAAATATGGCATCCTGACAGTAGGAGCCAATGTTTCTTATTCGCAGGCAAGTACTGATAAGACACTGACCAGTGCAGGTTTGTACGGACAGGGCGGTAACGGTGCAATGACCGCTGTTTACGGATGGCCTGTCGACGATCAGATGAGTCGCTATCTGAATGATGATGGTAGTAAATACCGCATATTGGAGGGTTTGCAGGATTTGGAGGATGATGTTGAAAATCCGTATTGGATTCTGAATAAAAATACTTTGACGGACGAAACATCCCGTTTTACAGGTGCTCTTAACGCAAGTTTGAAACTGACAGACTGGTGGGATGTGTCGGCACGCGCAGGTATTGATAAATATACTACCAGTTCCAATACGCTTCGTCGCGCAGGCGGTGCGGTTAAGCAGATATATCAGAACGGTTATATGTCTAAGGGTGATGTGAACTATCAATATATAACAACGAACGTAATGTCTAACTTCCATAAGACTTTCGGGGATTTCGACTTGAATCTTTTGGTAGGTACCACCACGGAAGCTACAAAGACCACGAATAATACTCGTTGGGGATATAACTTTGTAACGGAAGGACTTTACAGCTTCAATAATATCATTAAAGCCAATCAGTATTTCAAGGAGAGTACGGTACGTAAACGTATGGTAGGTCTTTATGGAGAATTCCGTGCCTCTTACAAGAACCTTGTTTATTTGACGGTGACCGGACGTAATGATTGGTCTTCTACATTGCCGGTAAATAATCGTTCTTATTTTTATCCGTCTGTAAGCGGCTCATTCGTATTTACCGAGTTGTTGCCGAAGAATAATGTACTTTCATTCGGTAAGATTCGCGCATCCTGGGCACGGGTCGGTAAGGACGCCGACGCGTATTCTTTAGGTTATTATATGTGGCCTGTGGCTACACTGAATGGCGGCAAGTACGGTATGGGTAATAGTTGGACGGGCGGTAGTGTCGGTTTGAAGCCCGAGATACAAGATTCTTATGAATTAGGTTTGGAAATGCGTTTCTTTAACGGACGTTTAGGATTTGATTATACCTACTATCAAAGCAAGACGAAAGACCAAATCTGTGCACCGCGTTTAGCGCAGTCTACCGGATATATCTTCCTTACACTGAATGGCGGATCGGTAGAGAACAAGGGTATGGAACTCTCGATTACGGGTAAGCCTATTGTAACAAGAGATTTCCAATGGGAAACAACATTAAATCTTTCCGGTAATCGCGGACGTCTGGGTGACTTTATCGACGGCGTAGATATTTTCTATGTGACAGATGCGCAGATTGGTGCGGCTAAAGCCGGTTCAATACCGAATGGCGGTTATTTCTTAGGATTGACGGGTAATAAGTACGAAACTGCTCAAGGACCTGACGGTAAGATGTATAATGTAATCGATGCCTCTACCGGTTTATATAAAGATACGCAAGTTGAAACCAATATTGTGGGTAACCGTGAGCCGAAGCTGATAGGTGGTTTTAATAATAGTTTCAGCTATAAGAATTTCAACCTTTCTTTCTTGTTCGATATCCGTCTGGGAGGTGACATCTATAATGGGACCGAATACTATCTCGTGACGAAAGGATTGAGCACAAAGACAATAAACAGAGAATCCGTATCATTTACGGGGGTTGTCAATACGGGTACTGCTGCAAAACCGTCTTATGAAACCAAAACAATTACCTATAATGCCAATGAAACTTATCAGGTTGGTAACTCTACCCGTTCCGGCAAGTATATGATTCAGGAGTATTATAAGAATTATGCCAAGAACGCCTATAACTTTATAACTGACACCAATTGGCTGCGTTTGCGTTCTATTTCCTTGTCCTACGATTTCAAGGATTTGTTGAAGAAACAAAATATAATCAAGGGGCTGACTGCTACAATTACGGGAACTAATCTGTTTGTTTGGACAAACTACAAGGGTATGGATCCTGAAACATGCGTTTCAGGTTCTGGTACAGGTGGTTCCGGTTCTGCAGGTATCGACTATTGCGGTGTTCCGGCCACAGCCGGCATGTCGTTTGGCATTAATCTTACATTCTAATAACAGATTTAAAAAGATAAGAGTATGAAGAAACTAATACATATTGCACTTGGCTTGGCGCTTGTGTTCGGAATGTCTTCTTGTGAGGACTACTTGGATGTGAATACAGATCCGGATAATCCGGTTTCCGAAACCGTATCACCGCAGCTTCGCCTGCCGTGGATACAGAACTATTATGCTTACGCATGGGGTACAGCCAGTATGCGTACCAATACGATTGCCGGTATCATGACACAGACTGGCGGCACGGCTGCTAACAGCCTCTTGTCATCATGGAATCCTGCCCAAAGTTCATGTACCACTATTTATCAGAATTTTTATCTGGGTGCAGGTGTAAATATCGATCCTTTGATAGAGAAGGCGGAAGCGGAAGGAGCTTATCATTATGAAGGTGCAGCTTATTGCATTAAGGCGATGGGATTTATGATGATGCTCGACTTGCATGGCGAGCTGCCTGTTCAGGAAGCGTTTACCGGTAAGACCAATCCGGCCTATGATGACGGTAAAACCATGTATGAACTCTGTATGGGGTATCTGGACAAAGCTATCGAGAATTTTGGCAAGCAGCAGAACACTACGGCTCCCGCATTGAGTGCAGGCGATTTATGGAATGGCGGAGAGGTTTCCAGGTGGCTGAAATTATGTTACGGTCTGAAAGCCCGTTATTTGCTGAAATTATCCAAGAAAGAGGATTTGTATGATCCGGAGGCTATTTTGACGGCATTGAACTCTGCTCCTCAATCGAATGATGACAACACCATTATGAAACATTATAATGTGGAAGGGGATGAGGTTAATTTTACGGTGAGCGACCCTTATCAGGCTTCCGTTATTTGGGATTGTACCGGATATGGTTCGACACAACGTCTGACGCGCTGGTATGTTAATCTGTTGACTAATGAATTTACAGGCGGTTCGGGTGTGAAAGACCCTCGTTTGTCAAAGCTTGTTCCTGCCATGATGACAAATGTGAAACTGAATGCTGATGGTAAAATAACGGCTAATGAATGGATTCGTGATGCCGGGGTGGATGTGATACATTCCACTACACGCGCAGAAGGCGGTCCGGTAGCTGCTTTGTTTGTAACGGGTGGAGAAACCGGTTATAATAAGGAAAAAGGCGGATTTATGATAACTTATGATTTATCCAAAGCGGATAATGAAACAAAGACGAAATTTATTGCTGATGCTCAGGCCATACACCAGACAACGGTCGACGGCAACAATGTGACCGTGCTTTATCAAAAGGGGGCTGCATATTGCAATAATAAGGATTATAAGCGTGCAGGTGATACTATTTATGTAAATTTACGTTCTAACGGTATGGCCAATAGCGGGCGAAACACTACGGATATGTATTACTATACCGATGCGAAATCAGACTATGTGGGCGGTACGGGTACATTCTATGCACGTCCTAATTCAGATTCCGATATTCTTACTTATTCGGAAATGTGCTTTATCAAGGCGGAAGTCCTTTTCCGCAAAGGAGATACCGATGGTGCATTGGATGCCTATCAAAAAGGCATAAAGGCAAACTTTGACCGTATGCAGGCTAAATTGAAATCATGGGAAGCCGAAGGAACAAAGAATCCGGATCAGAAGCCGATGGATGAAGGTGAAATCAGTACTTATATGGCAAGTTCTTCCGTATGTCAGAATGCTGCTAGTCTGACCTTGTTCGAGATTATGCGTCAGAAGATTATCGCATTGGGTATCAATACCGAAAATTGGAATGATATGCGCCGTTTGGATTATGACTATGTGGATTACGACCGTCCGCAGGATTTCACGGCTGTCAGCAAGATTGTAGGTACTTCTAAGAATGAGCCTACTTATTGGTTCCGTCGTTTCAGCCAGAGTACTCATGAGAGCAACTATAATCTGACTCAGCTAAAGGCATCCAACAAACAAGCCATGACAGACCCGATTTGGTCGTGTCCGGTTTGGTGGGATTGTGCAACAGATAATGAGTATTACGGTTACATTAAGTAGGTCATAACCTTATTAGTTTATAGAATGTTAATTTAAATATCTTAAAATCTTGATGCACATATTATTTCATTGATTATCTTTGCACTCGAAATATGGATTTATAAGATATGTTAAAATATTGGAGACCTAAACAGTCTTCATTCATAGATGATGATTGGAACAGTCGGTTCGTGAGAATCGGCTGTTTTTTGTTGGGTTTGTTTGCATATCAACAGCGGTAATGTTACTTTTGCAAGAAAGAACCCATTTAGTCAATGAAGTATGAAACAAGGTAAGAAATACATTTCTCCGGGAGCATGGTTCTCTATGGTTTATCCGGCAGACTGGAATGAATTTGAAGACGGGGAAGGCTCTTTCCTGTTTTATAATCCTAACGAGTGGACCGGTAATTTCCGTATATCGGCTTATAAGGGAGATACTGCATACGGCAGGGAATCTGTTAAGCAGGAACTCAAAGAGAATACTTCGGCCACACTTGTGAAAATAGGTCGTCTGGATTGTGCGTACAGTAAGGAGATGTTTGAGGAAGAAGGAACATACTACACTTCCCATCTCTGGATAGCTGGGATAGACGATGTTGCTTTTGAATGCTCGTTTACGGTGCGTAAGGGAGAGCCGGTGGCAGAGGCCGAAAGCATCATAGCTTCATTGGAAGTCCGTCGGGCCGGCCAAAAATATCCGGCAGAGATAATTCCGGTGCGCCTATCGGAAATTTACCGGATAAACGAAGCATACGAGTGGGTATGTACCACTGTAAAAGAGCAGTTGAAGAAAGACTTCCAGGGACAGGAAGAAGATATAGCCAATATGCAGCAGGTCATAGACAGCGGCAGCATAGGCGCCAAGAAAAAAGAGGTATGGTTGTCGCTGGGTATTACGCTTTGTGTGATTTTGGCTAATGAAGTAGACGGTTTGGAATGGCGTACGCTCATCGACGGCAATCGTGAAGCCCCTGTTCTGACGAGTGTTGCGGGCAATACCGTGATAGACCCGATGAAATTGGTATGGAGCAAAGTCAAAGCCGGAGAGCCCTGCAATCTTGCAGAGGTTTACCGGAATTTACTTTCATGACAAGCCATTGCCCGATTCATATTGCCGTCTGCATGGCAATTTCTCAATTTTAATTCTCAACTCTCAATTTAATAAGTTTTGGCAGCAGTAAATTCAATCCTTCAAGTGGAAAACCTGACTAAGTCGTTTGGCGACCTGGTACTATTCGAGAATATATCCTTTGGTTTGTCCGAAGGGCAACGGGTGGGGCTTATTGCCAAGAATGGCAGCGGCAAGTCCACACTGCTTAATATCCTTTCCGGAAAAGAAGGCTATGACGGCGGTACAATCTCTTTCAGACGTGATATACGTGTCGGCTATCTGGAACAAGACCCTCAATATCCGGAAGAGCTGACTGTGTTGGAAGCATGTTTTCATCATGGCAACAGTACCGTAGAGCTGATAAAGGAGTATGAACGTTGCATGGAGACGGAAGGGCATCCCGGTTTGGATGAAATTCTGGTGCGCATGGACCATGAGAAGGCCTGGGAGTATGAGCAGAAAGCCAAACAAATTCTTTCTCAACTCAAAATCCGCGATTTCAATCAGCAGGTGAAGTCTCTGTCCGGCGGACAATTGAAACGTGTGGCGCTTGCCAATACGCTTATCACCGAACCCGATCTCCTTATATTGGATGAGCCTACCAACCACCTCGACCTTGATATGACCGAATGGCTGGAAGATTATCTGCGCCGTACCAACCTCACTCTGCTGATGGTGACGCACGACCGCTACTTCCTCGACCGCGTCTGCTCGGAGATAATCGAGATAGACAATCGCCGTATATACCAGTACAAGGGCAATTACAGCTATTATCTGGAAAAACGCGAAGAGCGCATCGAAGCCAAGACCGTAGAGATAGAACGCGCCAATAACCTGTATCGTACGGAGCTTGAATGGATGCGGCGTATGCCGCAAGCCAGAGGGCATAAGGCACGTTACCGGGAAGATGCTTTTTATGAATTGGAGAAGGTAGCCAAGCAACGTTTCAATAACGATAATGTAAAGCTGGATGTAAAGGCATCCTATATTGGCAGCAAGATATTCGAGGCAGACCACCTCTATAAGTCCTTTGGCGACTTGAAGATACTGGATGATTTCTCCTACATCTTCGCCCGCTATGAGAAGATGGGCATCGTGGGGAATAACGGTACGGGAAAGTCCACCTTCATCAAGATACTGATGGGACAGGAGTTGGCGGATAGTGGTACGCTGGACATCGGCGAAACCGTCCGTTTCGGCTATTATTCGCAGGAGGGTTTGCAGTTTGACGAGCAGATGAAAGTCATCGATGTGGTGCAGGACATTGCGGAAGTGATAGAGCTGGGTAACGGCAAGCGTCTGACGGCATCGCAGTTTTTGCAACATTTCCTCTTTACGCCTGAAACGCAGCACAGCTATGTCTATAAGCTGAGCGGTGGCGAGCGCCGCCGTCTCTATCTGTGTACGGTGCTGATGCGCAATCCTAATTTCCTGGTTCTGGACGAGCCTACCAACGACCTGGACATCGTTACGCTGAACGTATTGGAAGAGTACTTGCAGAACTTCAAGGGATGTGTGATTGTGGTGAGCCACGATCGCTACTTCATGGATAAGGTGGTGGACCACTTGCTGGTGTTTAACGGGCAGGGAGACATCCGCGATTTCCCCGGCAACTATACGCAGTATCGCGATTGGAAAGATGTGAAAGCCGCCCAAGAGAAGGAAAAGGAAAAAGAAGCGGCTAAAACTCAGGAAGAAAAGACTGCGAAAGTGCGTCTGAATGAAAAGCGCCGTATGTCTTTCAAGGAGAAGCGCGAATTTGAACAACTCGAACAGGAGATTGCGGCATTGGAAGCCGAAAAGCAATCCATTGAAGAGGCGTTGTGCAGCGGTGCGCTATCCGTAGAGGAATTGACGGACTTGATTGATGAAAAGACCATGCGCTGGCTGGAACTGAGCGAGATAGAGTCGAACTGAGAACTAGCTCCGGTTTTTATCGGCAGACTGATGAGGCGCCGGAATTAAGAATCTAACTAAAATATACGAGAATGAGCAGAAGCAAGAATCTGACGAACTATCATAGTCACAGCCTGTATTGTGACGGACGTGCCAGCATGGAAGATTTCGTGCGGTTTGCCTTGAGCGAGGGATTTACTTCGTATGGCTTTTCATCCCATGCCCCACTGCCTTTTTCTACGGCATGGACCATGGAGTGGGACCGTATGAACGACTATCTGGCAGAATTTCATCGGATGAAACAGAAATATGCTCGGAGGATAGAACTGTATCTCGGTTTGGAAATAGATTACCTGAATGAAGAGAGTAATCCGTCTATTCTCCGCTTCCGGGAGTTGCCATTGGATTATCGTATCGGTTCCGTACATATGTTGTACAATGAGAAATCGGAGGTTGTAGATGTGGATGTTCCGGCTGATATTTTCAAACAAATAGTGGATGAACAGTTTGGTGGTGACTTGGAACATGTAGTGCGTTTGTACTACGGACGGTTGAGGCGTATGTTGGAGTTAGGAGGTTTCGATATAGTAGGGCATGCGGATAAGATGCATTATAACGCGTCTTGTTATCGCCCCGGTTTGTTGGATGAACCTTGGTATGATATGCTTGTAAAAGAGTATTTTGAGGACATTGCCACGCGTGGTTATCAGGTGGAAATCAATACCAAGTCTTATCATGAACTGGGTACTTTCTATCCCAATGAACGCTATTTCCCGTTATTGCACAGTTTGGGGATCCGTGTTCAAGTAAATAGTGACTCTCACTATCCGGAACGGATTAATAGCGGCCGTCCGGAAGCATTACAGGCATTGAAGAAAGCCGGTTATAACACCGTAATGGAAATGTATGACGGCGCATGGCAGGAGATGCCGATAATCTTATAGTATCTTTGTCAAAAGAGCAAGTTAACATCATCGCAATAATAATGTTAACTTGCTCTTTTGATAATGTTAACTTATAGAAAGCAATTATATTAATTTATTACTTATAATACAGTTAACTTCTTGTTGGTGCTAATTATTTCTTCAATAAAAACTCATCGATCGCTTTCTTGTAAGTTGCCTTATCGGCAGCTCCGCGGAACAGCTGAGGTTCGCCCTGCATCGGAATAAAGACAAATAAAGGAATACTGGTGGCATTGAACAAAGCGGCCAGCTCTTTCTCCTTATCCACATTGACTTTATATATCACGATTTTCCCGGCATATTCTTTCGCCAGTTCCTTCATGATAGGAGCCGTCATTCGGCAGGGTCCGCACCAGTCGGCGTACAAGTCGATGATGGCAGGTTTGTCACCCTTATATTTCCACTCTTTGGATTTCTCGTAATCGAATACGTCCTTGATAAACATATCTTTGTTCATTACGATTACGCTGCCGTCTTGAGTAGTTTCTTGCGTTTCCGCTTGTTTTTGTTTGGCTCCATCGGTACAGGCATAAGTCAGTATGCTTGAAAAGATGAGAGCGGTCATAGCTATAATTTTCTTCATTTTCTTAATTATGAGTTTTGTTCGATAATGGCTTTAAGTTCCTTACCGCTGATTACCCCCGAATGACGCCACAAAGCTTCACCCTTTCTGAACAGGATAAAGGTAGGAACCATCTGTATACGATAGCTTGCAGCCAATTCTTCATGCTGGTCTACATCGATTTTTGCAATACGCGCTCTGTCGCCGATTTCGCCTTTCAATGCTTCCAGCACGGGGTGCATGGCTTTACAAGGTCCGCACCAGGTAGCAAAAAAGTCTACTAAAACAGGTTTTTCCGATTGTATTAATTCTTCAAATTTCTCCATAATCTTTGTCTTATATATAGTTTATGAATATATAACGGATAAACGAAGAAATTGTTCGCCGTCAATTGTAAATTAGTAATAACTAATTACTTTTTGTCATGTCCGGTTCCGCTTCGCTAATCGTCAGCTCCTTGATGATGTGCGAAGCACCGGCATACTTGTCTATGATAAACAACGTATAGCGGATATCCACACAGGCGGCACGTTGCGAAGATGGACGGAAAGCGATGTCACCCGTCAGACCCTCGTAGTTGCGGTCGAAAGCCGTACCTATCAGTTCGCCTTTGGCATTGAACACCGGGCTGCCGGAGTTTCCGCCCGTATTGTCCGTGTTCACGATGAAGCATACGGGCATCTCGCCGTCGGGCATGGCATATCGTCCGAAATCTTTTGTCTGGTACAATTGCTTCAGTTTGGCAGGCACCACAAACTCCCAATTGTCGGGGTCTTCCTTTTCCATTGCCCCCTTTAGGGTGGTGTAATATCCGTATTCCACACCGTCGGCAGGTTTATACGGCAATACGCGTCCATAGGTCAGGCGCAGGGTGGAGTTGGCATCGGGATATATAGGTGTGCCGGCTTCCCGCTTCATGTCCATCATGCCTTTTACCCATACCTTGTGAGCGGCATTATAGTTGCGGTTGGCATCCATCATGGCAATGGTAGTTTGCAACAGACCGTCGGTGATGGAGTATTTGAGCAGTGTCATCCAGTCGTTGCCAATCTTATACAAGCTGGGTTTGCGGATGAACTTGGCGAAATTCTCCTTGCTGCCGAAGATGGAATATTCGAAGCAGGCATCGATAAAGGCATCGCTGTCTCCCTTGAAACGCTTGTCGATAACTTTGAAAATACCGATGCGCTGTTCGGCAGGAATGTATTTCATGTAGGTTTGCAGCATCGTCTTCCCTACAATTCGCTCCACTTCGGGGAAGGGGACGGACGCAAAATACTTGTCGGCGGCAACTTGCAGACTGTCGGCGGCGGTTTTTATCCGGGTTTTATCCTTGCTTTTCAGGGCAGAAACCAGGGCGGCGGTACTCGGAATCCGCATGAAGTCGAGTCCCGTAACCAATGCTTCCTGAATGGCCTGCTGATGATAGAGAGCATTGCGGCGATGCTTCACGATGCCGCGTATTTGGTCGAAAGCCTTTTGATAAGAACTGTCGTTCAGGGCACGGCCGCGTGCAAGGAGCTGTTCCTGCTGTGCGCGTTTCGT
>OLZG01001093.1_pt1 | contig 11144 bp, 8 predicted proteins | sample 1644401 | NCBI WGS metagenome assembly OLZG01 (sample SAMEA103958119, study PRJEB25191) | human gut metagenome | biome: human-associated habitat [ENVO:00009003]; feature: intestine environment [ENVO:2100002]; material: feces | place: Germany | collected 2013/2015
CGGTGACGTCCGCCAAAGAACGGTGGTGATGGTGGTGGGCGTGATGATGGTCCTCGTGGCCATGGTCGTGGGCCTCATGATCATGCTCGTGGCAGTGCATGTGTTCATGCTCGTGGCAGTGTTCGTGTTCGTGCTCGTCATGGTCATGATGGTGGTGCTCATGCTCATGCATATGCTCGACAGCTGCTTCGTTGCCGTAGAGCCAGGCTATATCGTGATCATGGTTCTCGAGGCCCTCTGCAAGCTGGACGTCGAAATCGCAGGCGTCGATGCCATGCTTGTTTACGCGCGTGACGGCGATCGTAAAGCCGTCGACCGGCAGTGTGGCGAGCTGTTCGCGCAGGTGCTCCTCGCTGGCGCCCAGGTCGAGCAGGGCCGCGACGGTCATATCGCCGCTGATGCCCGAAGTGCCGTCGATGATAAGCGTGTGCTGATGGTTGGACATGGAATGCTCCTTAGCGGGCGCGGGGTGTGCCGGCGCTCAGATGATTGATAAGACTTGCCTGGTAAGCGGCGCCAAAGCCGTTGTCGATATTGACGACCGATACGCCGCTGGCGCAGGAGTTGAGCATGGCGAGCAGCGCGGCTACGCCTCCAAAATTTGCGCCGTAGCCCACGCTGGTGGGAACGGCGATGACCGGACAGCTCACCAGACCGCCGATAACGCTCGCCAGGGCGCCCTCCATGCCGGCGATGGCGATGACCACCTGTGCCTGGGCAAGTTCCTCGGCATGCGCGAGTAGGCGGTGCAGGCCGGCGACGCCTACGTCGTAGAGGCGGTCGACCTCGTTGCCATAGAATTCGGCCGTCAATGCGGCTTCCTCGGCGACGGGCAGGTCGCTCGTACCGGCGCAGGCGACAACGATGCGTCCGTTGCCGGTAGGGGAGGGCTTGCCGCCCACGAGGGCGAGCTGCGCGTCCGGGACATATCCCAGGTCGATGCCGTTGCCGAGGAGCTCCGAGGTGCGGGCTGCTTTTTCGCTGTCCAGGCGCGTGACCAGGACGCGCTCCTGGCCGGCATCGCGCAGCGCCTCGATAATGGCGGCAATCTGCTCGGCGGTTTTACCGGCGCCGTAGACAACCTCGCCGGCTCCCTGGCGCACCCCGCGCGAAAGATCGAGCTGCGCAAAACCCAGATCGGCGGTCGGCGCCGTCTGGATGCGCGTAAGGGCGACAGCCGGGGTGACTGCTCCGCCGGCAACATCGCTCAGCAACTGCTCAAGATCTCGCTTATCCATATATGTTCCCTTCGACGGCGCAAAGTCTAGCACTCAAAGGGTATGTTTCCGAACACTAAGACAAAATTGTTCGGAAACTATAGGACAGACTGATTCTATTGTTAGAAGGATCGACTAGTCACGCAGGATGATGTCCATGGCGAGCATCAGGTTGCGCTCGTCGATGGCAAATGGGGCGGCTTCGCGCGTCTTGGGCTTGGCGCAAAACGCGATGCCCGTGCCCGCGGCCTGAATCATGGGGATGTCGTTTGCCCCGTCGCCAATAGCGACCGTGTGGGCCATATCGACACCGCACTCAACCGCCCAGTCCAGCAGCTGGATGAGCTTGGACTCCTTGGTCACAATGTCTGCCGCCAGCTTACCGGTGAGCTTGCCGTCCACGACCTCCAGGCGGTTAGCCAGGCAAAAGTCGATACCCGCGGCGGCCACGATCTTATCGGCGACCTCGTGGAAGCCGCCGCTTACCACGCCGACCTTCCAGCCCTTGCTGTGCGCCGAGCGCACAAGCTCCAGCGCGCCGGGGGTAAACGTCACGCGCTCAAAGGTGCGCTCGAACACACTCTCGTCCAAGCCGGCAAGCAGCCCCACGCGTTCCTCGAGCGCCTGCTTAAAGTCGAGCTCGCCGCGCATGGCGCGCTCGGTGATCTGCGCTACCTGCTTGCCCACGCCGGCTTCCTCGCCCAACAGGTCGATGACCTCCTGGTTGATGAGCGTAGAGTCGATATCCATAACGATGAGGCGTGCAGTCATGGCGGGCCTTTCCTAGTGCAGTTGTATTGGGGCACATTGTCGCACGCGGCGCGCCTTGGCGACGGCCAGGCCGCGTCAATTGTTTCGTCTCCGTCAAGTCTTTGGGCAAGAGTTACTTTTTCGCGGTACATCGACGTGGGTGCGATAAGATAGAACGCCATGTCCGGCTGCGCGGTTTACGCAGGCTGGGCAAATCTGTACGACGCCGCCCGGAACGACACGGGGCGGCACAGATCCATAAAGGAGGATCACTGGTATGAGCCAGACCCGTCCCATTGACGAGCATTCCATGCACACCCGTACCTGCGGCGAGCTTCGCTTCGAGAACGTGGGCGAAGAGGTCACCCTCACCGGTTGGGTGAGCCGTCGCCGCGACCACGGCGGCCTTATCTTCTGCGACCTTCGCGACCGCGAGGGCATCACGCAGCTCACCTTCGACCCCGAGCACTCCGATGGCGATGCCTTTAAGATCGCCGAGACCATGCGTCCCGAGTGGCCCATCAAGATCCACGGCGTCGTGCGCGCCCGTGGCGAGGAGACCACCAACACCAAGCTCGCGACCGGCGAGATCGAGGTCCTGACCGACCACGCCGAGGTGCTCAACACGTCCGTCACCCCGCCGTTCCAGATCGAGGACGGCATCGAGACCAGCGAGGACACCCGCCTGCGCTATCGCTATCTGGACCTCCGTCGTCCCGAGATGATGGCCAACCTCAAGCTGCGCTCCGACTTCACCTTTGCCATTCGCGAGGCGCTGCACAACCGTGAGTTCATGGAGGTCGAGACGCCCTCCCTGTTTAAGTCCACGCCCGAGGGCGCCCGCGACTTCATCGTTCCCAGCCGCATCCAGCCGGGCAACTTCTACGCCCTGCCGCAGTCCCCGCAGCTCCTGAAGCAGCTGCTCATGGTCGGTGGCGTCGAGCGCTACTACCAGGTTGCCAAGTGCTTCCGCGACGAGGACCTGCGTGCCGACCGTCAGCCGGAATTCACCCAGCTCGACATGGAAATGTCCTTCATGGATCAGGAAGAAATCCTGACCTTGGTTGAAGAAATGGTACACTACATCTTCAAAGAAACCCTGGGTCACGACGTCAAGCTCCCGATTCACCGCATGACTTGGGATTACGCCATGGAAAACTACGGCTCCGACAAACCGGACCTGCGCTTCGACATGAAATTTACCGACGTAACGGAACTCGTCAAAGACACGGACTTCAAAGTCTTCCGCAGCGTCATCGATAACGGCGGCCAGGTTAAAGCCATCAACGTCAAAGGCGACGCCGATATTCCACGCCGCGAACTGGACGGCCTCGTCGAATACGTCAGCCATTACGGTGCAAAAGGTCTCGCTTGGATCGGCTTCCTCGAAGACGGCACCCTGAAATCGCAGATCAAGAAATTCTTCGGCGAAGACAAACTCCTTGAAATCGGTAAAGCCTGCGGCGCTGAAAAGGGCGACTTAGTCCTCATGATCGCCGACAAACCGAAGGTCGTTGCAGCCGCTCTCGGCGAACTGCGTAAAGAAATGGCTCGCCGCATGAATCTCATCGACGAAAACCAATTCGCCTTCACTTGGGTCGTCGACTTCCCGATGTTTGAATACAGCGAAGAAGAAAAGCGCTACGTCGCTATGCACCATCCGTTCACGGCCATGCGCGACGAAGATATGGATAAACTCGAAACCGACCCGGGTCACGTCTATGCCAAGGCCTATGACCTCGTACTCAACGGCATCGAACTCGGCGGCGGCTCCCTGCGTATCTACCAACCCGACGTCCAGCAGCGCGTCTTTAAAGCCATCGGCCTGACGCCGGAAGAAGCAGAACAGAAATTCGGCTTCCTCCTCCGTGCTTTCGAATACGGTGCACCGCCCCATGGCGGCCTGGCATTCGGTTTGGACCGCATGATCATGCTCATGCTCAAACGCAAGTCCATCCGTGACGTCATCGCCTTCCCGAAGACGCAGAACGCTATCGACCCCATGAGCGAAGCTCCGTCGACGGTTGCATTGAAACAGCTGCATGAACTTCATATTCAGGTTGAAGAAGACTTAGTCAGCAAATAAGTTTGTACCATAAAACAAAAGAGAGGCTGTCCTTACGGATGGCTTCTTTTTTTGTATATAGATTGACAAATATCAATGTGAGAATTATACTGTTCATAGATTGATACATATCAATATGAAAGGGAGAGGGTCATGGAAGAAAAGGAAGTGATTCGCGTATTGAAAGCCTTAGGGGATGAAAAGCGCCTTCGCATTTTGTCGCTCTTGCGCCAGGGTGAACGCTGTGCCTGCGTCCTCTTAGAAGACCTGAATCTGTCGCAGCCGACCTTATCGCACCATATGAAGATTCTCTGCGATGCCAATCTCGTCACCGGCCGCAGAGAGGGGAAGTGGGTCTATTATTCCCTGAATGCCCGCCAAGGGGAAGCCCTGCAGCAGATGATCGGCGATTTGATGAACCCTTCCGGTGACGCGGCTCCCGATGACAGGGACTGCTGCTGCTGAAGTCGGCCGTTTTTCGGCCTTATATATTGATAGATGTAAATGTATAAATTTATTGAGGAGGCTTTTATCATGAAACAGATGGAAATTTTTGAACAAGCGATGTGCTGCCCGACCGGTCTCTGCGGCCCGTCTATTGATCCGGAACTATTACGCCTGTCGGCCGTGCTTGAAACCTTGAAGGGGAAGGGCATCGTCGTCGGCCGCTATAACTTGTCGAACGATCCTATGAAATTCGTTCAGACCAAGGCCGTCACCGATTTTCTTCAGAATCACGGTCCGGAAGAACTGCCCTTGGTCCTCGTCGACGGCGCCGTTCAATTTTCCGGCCGCTATCCGACGAATGAGGAATTCGCCGATATTCTCGGCTTTGATGTCGCCTTGTTAAATGATGCTGCCGATGCCTGCCAGGATACGTCCTGTGCTGACGGCGGCGATTCGTCAGCCTGCGGCTGCGGAGACGATACCGGTTCTTGCTGCGGCGATGATACGAGCAGCGATACTTCCTCCTGCTGCTGTGGTGACGGCAGTTCCTGCTGCTAAGGGGGAATGATGATGACCTTATATAATCCTTTAGAGGTTGTCCGTACGAAATACCTCTTTTTGACCGGGAAGGGAGGCGTCGGCAAGACATCCGTTGCCTGTGCGACGGCAGTTGCCTTAGCTGATGCCGGGCGTAAGGTGCTGCTCATCAGTACCGATCCGGCGTCGAATCTGCAGGACGTCTTTTCCATGGAGCTGAGTGATGAGGATACGCCCATTCCGGAAGCCGCCAATCTGTTCGTTGCCAACTTAGACCCCATTCAGGCGGCAGCCGCCTATCGGGAGAGCGTCGTCGGTCCGTATCGCGGTCTCTTACCGGAAGCGGCCCTGCGCAATATGGAAGAGCAGTTGTCCGGCTCTTGTACCGTCGAAATTGCCGCCTTCAATGAATTTACTCGCTTCCTGACCGATGGCGAGATCAGTAAAGATTATGATCACATCATCTTCGATACGGCGCCGACCGGTCATACCCTGCGGATGCTGCAGCTGCCGTCGGCGTGGAGCCAATTCATTCAAAAGAGCAAGCACGGCGCGTCCTGCCTGGGGCAGCTGGCCGGCTTGGAGTCGAAAAAAGAAGTATATAAAAAAGCCGTGGAAACCTTGGCTGATGAGACAGCGACGACGATGCTCCTCGTAGCCAGACCGGACCTGCTGCCTCTAAAAGAAGCCGGTCGAGCCTCGGCAGAATTGGCGGCCCTGGGCATTTCAAATCAAGTTATCGTCATCAACGGCAAGCTCACGGCTTGGGACGATGACCTTACCCGCAGCCTCTATGAAAAGCAGGAGTCGGCATTGAAATCCATTCCGGAACTGCTCCCGGCCCTGCCGATTTTTGAAATCCCCCTGCGTTCGTACAACGTGACCGGTCTCGACCATGTACGGGCCCTGCTCAAGGGAGAACTGGCCGAAGGGGAAAGAGGAACTGACGAGATGAAACCGGTCAGCCCTCTTTCGTCGGTCATCGATGACTTAGAGCAAAAGGGCCGTAAGATCATCTTTACCATGGGCAAGGGCGGCGTCGGCAAGACGACCGTTGCGGCGGCCATTGCCATGGAACTGGCTCGGCGCGGCCACCGCGTCCATCTGACGACGACCGATCCGGCAGCCCATGTAGATGACATCGTCGAACAGACGGCAGGCCTGACCATAAGCCGCATCGATGAAGGCGCCGCTTTGCAGCAGTATAGGAGGGCCGTGTTGGACGAAGCCAAGGGCAATGGCCTGGGAACTGCGGACCTGGCCTATATCGAAGAAGACTTGCGCTCGCCTTGTACCCAGGAAATCGCCGTCTTCCATGCCTTTGCCGACATCGTCGATCAGGCTGATGACCAAATCGTCGTCATCGATACGGCGCCGACCGGTCATACCCTGTTGCTCTTGGAATCGACGGAAAACTATGATAAGGAAATCCGCCGGACTCGCGGCGTGACGCCGCCGTCGGTACAGCATTTACTGCCGCGCCTTAAGAGCGACGATACGGAAGTGGTCATCGTCACCCTGCCGGAAGCGACGCCGGTCTACGAAGCTCAGCGCCTCGAAGCGGACTTGAAACGGACGGAACTTCACTGCCATTGGTGGGTCATTAACAAGGCTTTTTGCCGGGCCGGGACGACGAGTCCTTTGCTCCAGGCTAAAGCCAATCAGGAAATTCCCTGGATCAATACCGTTCATGACCATACGAAGGGCCATGCGGCCTTGATTCCTTGGAAATCGGCTGAAGTGCGCGGCTCTATGTTAGAAACCTTATAAGCAAGCAGACATATCCCGAATCATGAAGCAGCGGGATACATCCTTTTTTCAGCAATAGTCTGTGATATAGGCATTTTGGGACATCTTTATGACTTGTTGCTGACGTCGGTATCTTAAGCGAAGGAAGGGCTGCTGACCTTGTTTCTGTGGTGACGAAGTAAGCTTGAGTTTAGACATAAAAAAGGGACGCTATGAAAAATTTCATAGCGTCCCTTTTTCGTATGCTGTTATATGGGGAGGAGTTACTTGCCTTCGTAATAGTAGCGGGTCCACATGACGACTTCCGAGAGAGACGGGTGAGGCGTCATGGTTTCGCTGAAGGTGTAGACCGATTTCGGCGTCAGGGTCCGCGTCAAGGGCAGGGCCCGCAGTTTCTTAGCCGTTTCTGAAGCGATGTCTTCGTGGACGGGCTGAAGGGTGTGTTCGCCGCTCATGAGGTTGTTGATGAAAGGCTGAATGAGGATCGAGGCTTCGGGGCCGATGATGTGGGCGCCGAGGATGAATTTCGTCTTTTTGTCGACGACCAATTTTATGAAGCCGTCGTCATCTTGTCCCGGTTCAAAGCCCATGGCGTAGCCCTTGGCCGAAGCCGAGTAGTGGTTGATGGCCGTTTCGACGTCGTAGCCTTTTTTCTTGGCGTTTTCTTCGCTCAGGCCGACTTGGGCCACTTCAGGATAGGTGTAGGTGACGGCCGGGATGATGTCGTAGCTGGCCCAGCGCCAGTTTTCCGGTTCATTGCCCGAGAAGAGGTTGTGGGCAATGATTTCGGCTTCGTAATTGGCTTTGTGGCGGAAGGGGGCCATGCCGTTGATGTCGCCGAGGGCCCAGATGCCGTCAGCCGTCGTTTCCAGGAACTCATTGGTTTCGATGTAGCCGCGTTTATCGAGGCGGACGTCGGTGTTTTCGAGGTGGAGGAGATCCGTCGTCGGCTTGATGCCGGGTGCGACGAGTATTTCTTCGGCAGCCACTTCGGCTTCTTCACCGCTGTCGATATCGCGGATCTTGAGAACTTTGAGGCCGTCGCGGACGGTGACGCTTACCGTATCTTGCTTTAAGCGGACGTCCATGCCGTAGCGGCGGAACTGTTTGAGGATGAAGGCCGAAATGGCTTCGTCTTCTTTCGGCAGCAGGCGGGCGTTGTGCTGGACGATGGTGATCTTCGTGCCGGCTGCGTCAAAGACATGGGCAAATTCACAGCCAATGGGGCCGCCGCCGATGATGATCAGGCTCTTATAAGGCTTCTTGGGGAAGGATTCACCGAAGAAGGATTCCGACGTCAGATAGCCGACGTCTTCGAGACCCTCGATGCGGGGGATGTTGGTCCGGCCGCCGGTGGCGATGAAAATCTTGTCGCCCTGGATTTTTGCGTCCGTGCCGTCGTTTAAGGTGACGTCCAAGGTGTGGTTGTCGACGAAGGCTGCCGTACCGTTGTAGGTGTCGACGTTGGGGAACTTATCGTAGTAGCCCTGGATGGATTTACTTTCATCGATTTTTTCCCAGAGTCTTTTGGCTAAAATATCCCAGTCGAGGCGGGCATTGTCGGCAAAGACGCCGATGCGGCCGCCTTCGCGGATTTCACGGATGCGGCTGGCTGCCGTGACCATGACCTTAGTCGGGATGCAGCCGCGATTCAGGCAGGTGCCGCCGAAACTGCCCCGTTCGATAATGGCAACGGACAGCCCTTGGGTAATGGCGGCGTCGGCAATGATGTTGGCCGACCCGGTCCCAATGAGGATGACATCATATTTTTTCATGAGCAAGACTCCTTTACTTTTCAGCTTTATATTAAATACAACCTTTTTCGTATAGTATAAGCGAAAGGCCTTGTTTTGACAAGTGCTGAAGCCCCTTGTTTCGTCATGATGGAGAAGGAAAAAAGAAGGTTTGAAAATGAGTGATTTTATGGGATAAAACCAATGGCTATGACATAATCTGTCCATACTATATGGTAGACTATAATCAGCGACAAGACTATCGTGTTGCAAAGAATTCGTGAATTTGTAATATTTGTCGAAAATAACAAAGGCCTTTCTTGTACTCTTTTTTTATTCATGGTAACATAATACTATGTATGACGATATGGCATAGTTGTTGTGACTTATGAGTTCATGACATCATTATATAGTGGAGGTATAGATATGGGACTAGGATTTGATAGAGATGACCTTGTGAAATTACTGAAGGAAGATGAAGAAATCCGCAGTCTGATTTGTCAGATTGCCGTAGGACCGTCAGCGGAAGCGGAAGCTCACGAAGCTCCGGAAACACCGGAAGCGATGGAAGCGCCGGCAGCACCGAAGGAAGCGGTCTATATTTCGAAAAAAGAGGAACCTTCTTCTAAGAAACAGGAACTTCGACAAAAATTGGAAGAGGCTCGAAAAGATAGAGACCTTTGGAAACAAGCGGCACAGCAGGCCGCGGCGGAAAAGGACGACGCTGTTCTTGAGCGAGACCGGGCAATCAATGAACGGGATGCCGCCGTGTATGAACGAAATCAGGCTGTTCAGGAACGGGATGAAATGTTAGACAACATGAACCGGGCTGTCCGCGAAAAAGAACAAGCCTTTCGTGCTATAGAAGAATCTGACCGGCTGCGGAATCAAGCCGTCCGCGCAATGGAGGAATCGAATCATAAGGTAGAAGAAGCGCGGCGTATCGTTTCTAAACTTCAGGCTGAAATCACCTTTTTGCAGGAACGACTGGACGAGGCCAAGGGCAGTATCAGCTCCCTTACGGCAGATTTGGATCGGACTCGGGAAGAACGGGAAGATTTAAAAGATGATTTGCAGCAGGCCGAGCAGGAATTGGCTCAACGCTTTGTCCAAGGTTGGCAGCTCTATGAAGCCTACCAAGAGGTGGACGACTATTTTAAAGACCTCTTGGACGGTGTCTTAGCCCGTCCCGGCTTTGAGGCCTTCATCGTCGGCCTGTCTCAGGAAAGGACCCTGCAGACCCTGTGGGACGTGACCCGGGAAGCGGTAATGATGAGTCGTGACGAGGCTGCCGGGGAAACCCTTTGGAATCTGTTCCGCTACAGTTTGGACTTGGTCAACCGGAGCCGGTCGGAAGATCTCTACGCCGTCGAAGACGTGGAAGTCGGCGATTCCTACGACATTGACAAACATATCCTGACCGGCGGCAGTCGGAATCAAGGCTGCCTGTCCAAGGTATTCTTGCCCGGCTATCGGAATGTACGTACAGGCAAGATCATTTGCAAAAGCCAGGTAAAGATATAAAGGAGGCCCTCCATGGACGTATCGAATCAAGAAACGACTACGGCAGAAAAACTGTCTGACCAAAGGCCGACTCAACTCAGCGAAGTCTACGTGAGTCAACGCAATGAAAGCCACGTGGATCAACAGAAGCTCGAAAACTCTTTTATGGAAGAGGAGCGCTCTCAAGGGGAGGTTATCGAAAAGAAAATCGACGTCGTATTCCAAGCCTGCCGGAAATTGATCGACAAGCGCTTTGTCAAGATGAAGAATAAAAGGGTTTGGTATGACCGCGATACGGCGGCCCTCTATCCCCAACATGATAAGGTGGATATTCCTGTTTGTGAAATGATGTTACGAGATGGTAAATTACAGATTTATGAAGGGGTTAAGGATTTTGATTACCGGTCTAAGACATTGACTGTTGACGGCATCTACTTTGTTCTGGCTTCTTATATAGAAGGAAAGAAAACATTTCGACAAGGGAATGGCAATCCCTATCTTGATCGTAATGGACGTATCTCGAACTATCCTTCGAATCATGGATATACAGATAGAATTTATTTTATAACCAATGATTATTATTGTGGTCGCGCCTATGATATGCGCTATTATGCTACGGATGGTAGTGCGTGGAAGGGCAACTATGCAGGCAGACCTGTATTCATGGTCATGATTTCCTGTTTGGACGGCAGGGACAGCAATGGCTTGAATCCGGCCAAGACGGTGCTGGCATGGCTAGAAAAAGGCCTCGTACCGGAAGGACTTAGTGGGGAAGAAGAAGAACTCTATAAGCAGTTTTTGGAAACCTATCAAAAAATCAATATCTACCTTGAGGGGAATTCCAAGGGGGACCGAATTTCTTTCTACCGGGAGACATTTATGGAGGACGTTCGCCACGGCCGCTTTCAACAAGATGCCTTTCCATGGCAGTTTGAAGTACCTGCAGAAGAACTTAAATCCGAACAAGACCAGCATAAGATTGATTTGCTTTCGCTGCGGAAGAATCTTCTGGAATGCGACTACCGGCGGGCCAATTTAGAACCCTATGCCGACAGTACTCTGTCTGACATCAATAAGGGCCACTGGGAACTCTTTGAAGCTCCGGAAGCAGATGCGATGGCTATCCCTATTCCGCCGGAGCTT